>Ga0315281_10006583_pt1 | contig 16502 bp, 11 predicted proteins | sample YL17G07_0_MG_FD_204540 | JGI IMG/M metagenome (GOLD analysis project Ga0315281, IMG submission 204540) | Sediment microbial communities from Yellowstone Lake, YNP, Wyoming, USA - YL17G07_0 | ecosystem: Environmental > Aquatic > Freshwater > Lake > Sediment | place: USA: Wyoming | collected... | reverse complement strand
TCGGGGTTGCCGCGGGCCTCTTCGCAACATCGCTCTGCAACTATCTTTCATATGAAACCGCCATGAGCGAGGGGATCTCGTTCGTCCTCGTGACGCTCGTCTTCCTTATATGGTGGCGAATCCGCCAGACCCGGGATCCCGCGCTCTGGGGCTGGTGGGGACTCGCGATCGGGGTCGCCGGGATCGTCCGGTACGAGCACCTGGTCTTCGTCCTCCTGCCGCTCTGGGAATCATCGCGCGGCCCCGCTCGCCGGGATTCGAAGCTGTCCGCGGCCCTGGGCGCCATCGCGGTCCCCCTCGTCTTCCAGCTCATCGTCTGGCGCGTCTCGGCGGGCCGGTGGACGCCGCCGCCGTTCCCGTCGGGAATCGAGAGCTGGACGAAGTTCAACCCGGTCATGCTCCTCTGGTCGGCGCGCCACGGCCTCCTTGCTTCGCACCCGGTCTGGTACATCGGCATCCTCGGCTTCCCGCTCCTTCTGCGGCGCACGGGCGCCTGGGGCTGGGCGCTCCTTCTCTACTTCGGCTTCCTCGTCTGGCTCAACCAGCTCCCGTTCGACTACTGGGCCGGCCCGAGCTTCGGCGCCCGCCGGTTCGTGCCGGCGACGCTCATGTGCATTCTCGGGGTGGCCCGGGTCGCGGACGCGGCCATCCGCCGAAAGGGCCTCGTCGGGCATGCGCTGTCCGTGCTGGTGGTGGGAGGCCTGGTCCTGCTATCGGCCGAGGCACTCCGCGACTTCCGGCGGCTGGGCCCGGACCGCGCCGTCGCGTCCCCGCAGGGCGCCCGGGTCATGCCCGCCGCGGTCTACCGGTGGATCGGCTGGCCGTTCTCGTGGCCCGCGAACATCGCGTGGGCGATCCGGCACGGCGTCACGCCGGACCGGTTCGACCTGGGGGGATCGCTGTGCGCGGACAATCCCGCCGATTTCGACCGGCCGGACGGGGACCTCCGGAGCCTGAACCTGGACTTCACGCACCCGCGGTCGGTCCATCTCGTGGCGGCGGGGACGTTCGTGCAGGAGAAGGACGGGCTCCTGTTCCCCGACGGCGTGGCCCGGATCTGGATCAACCTCTGCCGCCCCGAGACTATCCGCGAGATCGTGCTCACGACCGCGGGCGAGGGCGGGTTCCGTCCCGTCGAGTGGGGGCTCGTCTCCCCGTGGCGCGCCCCCGGCACGAGCGTGATCGAAGTCTTCCGCCCCGGCCGCCCGCTCAAGCTCGTGCGTCTCACCCTCCGCACCACGAGGGACTAGCCGGGCTTCCGGTGGTCATGCCCGCATCATCCGGCATGTGGGAGAGAATCGCCGAGGACGTGTTCATGTTCCGGGACAGTTGCCTCGTGTACGCGGTCCGGGGGCCGGAGGGCACGGTCCTGGTCAACGCGGGTACGGGATTGGCGGCGGATCATCTGGGCGAGGTCGCGCGGGGTCCGGTCACGGTCGTCCTCACCCATCACTTCCGCGACCACTCCGACGGGGCCATCCGGCTCGAGGCGGCCGGCGCGGCGGTGCTGGGTCCCTATTGGGAGCATGAGTACCTCGTCGATCCGGACCAGCACTTCCGGGAGCGGCAGACCTGGAACTCGTACGACAACCGGTGGGACCGGTTCTCGCCGGTCAGGGCCCTCCCCGTGGCGGGCTGGCTTATGGACTGGGAAGAGCGCCGGATCGCGGGGCTGGGCTGGCGCGTGATCCCGACCCCGGGCGTAACCTCGGGAGCGAGCAGTTACGCCGTCACCGTGAACGGCGCCCGGATCGTGTTCGCGGGCGAGATCGTGTGTGGCGACGGCCGGATCGCGCGGCTGGCGCCCCTCCAGTACGACTACAACGACCTCAACGGCGCCCGGAACGTCTGGCACTCGCTCAAACGCATCCTGGACGAGTCGCCGTCGCTGATTCTGCCCAGCCTCGGCGGGCCCGTCCGCGATCCCGCGACTGCCATCGGGCATCTTTGCGCCAACCTCAAGGAAATCGACCGCATTCTCCCGGGGGAGGCGCCCGGGTGGGATCCCGAGGAGGACGACATCGAGGAGGTCCTGCCGCACCTGTACCGGTCCCGGCACGCGGGCGCGGAAACGCATTTCCTCGTGAGCGACACCGGGAAGGTCATGGCCCTGGACTACGGGTACAACTCGGGGGCTTACGCGCCGCCGGGGAAGCACCACCTCTCGAACCGCCGTCCGTTCCTGCACGGCATCGCGGGGCTGAAGAAGCGGTTCGGGATCTCGCGCGTGGACGCGGTCGTGGTCTCGCACTATCACGACGACCATGTGAACGGCATCCCCATGCTCCAGCGCCTGTTCGGTACCGAGCTGTGGGCGCCGGGCAGTTGCGCCGACATCCTGGAGCGCCCCGCCCGGTACGACCGGCCCTGCCTGTGGCACGAGCCCATGCAGGTCCACCGCGTGCTTGCCGACGGGGAGACGGTCTCGTGGGAGGGGATTCCGATCACGGCCCGGTTCTGGTCGGGGCACACGCGGTTCGGCGCCCTGCTGTCATTGACCGTGGACGGCACCCGCGTGATCCACACCGGCGACCAGTACTTCTTCCGCGACACCGGGAACGCGCCGTACGGGCCGGCCGCCCGGGTGCACATGAACCACGTCTACAAGAACGGTCTCGAGCTGGGCTGCTACCGGAAAGCGCTCCGCATCCTCGAGGAGATCCGGCCCGAGGTGGTGCTGACCGGCCACACGGCGCCCTACCGCCCCGACGGGAGGTGGTACGAGATCCTGGCCGAGGCGGCAACCGCGTTCGACGAGGTGCATCGCAAGCTCATGATCCTGGGCGACGACGAGGCCCACTTCGGCGCCGAGTCCCAGGGGGGCAAGCTGAAGCCGTATCGCGTGCACCTGCCGCAGGGGGGAGCCGCCGAGTTCGAGGGGTGGATCCTGAACCCCCTGCCTGCCGCGGCCAAGGCCCGGATCGTCCTCGTCGGCCCGGAAGGCTGGGAAGGCGGCCCCGTGAGCGTCGAGCTGGGCTCGCGTGAGCGCAAGGACATCAAGGTCCGGATCACGCCTCCGGCCGGCGCGAAGGTCAGGCGCCAGCCGGTCGGGCTGGACATGACCGTGGACGGCCGCCCGTTCGGTCAGGTCGCCGAGGCGCTCGTGACCGTCGGCCTCCCGCGGTTCTGAAGCTCAGTCGGAGGGGAACTCGAGCTCGAGATTGGCCGGGCGCCGGGGGCCTTCGGCCGGAATCACGCTGACCCGGATGCCCGTGATCGTCTTCCACCCGGAGGGCTCGCCCTCGATCTGGGCGGTCTTGGGCAGAAGCCGGGCCGTCGTCCAGTCCGCGGCGGGATGGAGATCGGGCATCCGGTACCAGCCGCCGCCGGACCGGAAGTAGACGACCACGGACTGGATTGCGGCCGGATCGTCGGCGCGCAACTTCAGGGGCACCGCGGCGAGGCGGGAAAGATCCAGCCGGGTGGCCGCGTCCCAGACCAGGCGCCAGTCCTTCATCCCGTCGAACGGGCAGGGGAACCGGACCGCGCCCCGCACGGAGGGCGAGGACACCGGATCGGGCGAGTCGTCGTTGTCGGCGCCCCAGGCTTCCGGGTCGGCCAGCGGAGCCCAGCCGGCCGGCGCCAGTGCCTCCGCCGCGCCTCTCGCCTCCGCGCCCGCGCGCCGGTTCCATCCCATGGATAGCGCGAGTGCGAATCCGGGCCAGTGGCCCGCGAATCCGCGTATGTCGCCCTCCCAGATCGTGGCCACCGCGCCGACCACCTGGGGGAAGTCGCTCGTCGCCGCGATCGCGCGCTCGATGTTGACCGGGTTGTTCGACGAAGTCGCGACCACGGTCCGGAACCGGCGGGCCTCCGGACGGGCCAGCGCCCGCCGCACCGCCGCGGGGTCGGCGTCGTAGTTCCAGAGGAACGGGACGACCTCGTCCGGCACCGCGTCGATGCCGCCCGGGCCGAACGCGACCGTCCCGACGTCGGTGGCGGAGTCGTCCCAGCACATGACCCGGCGCCCGAGCGCCGCGGCATGCGCGACGGCCGTCGCGAGCCGGCGGGCGACGAACCGGTTCCGCGCCCGCGGGTACGGTGCGGCTTCCCCCGTTTCCTTCGCGATCGCGCGGACGGCCGCCCGGCAGTCGGCGCAGAGGTGGCCGTCCTGGGCTCCCACCTCGTCCATGCCGGCGTGCAGGTACGCCGTGTTGGTGAAGACCGCCGCGGCTTCCCGGGAAAGGTCGTCGAACAGCACCCAGGTGCGCGGGTCCGAGGCGCAGTACTGGAGATCATCTTCACCCCAGAACCCGTGTTCGCCGTGGGAGACGGCGGCCCACTCGGGCCGTTCGAGGTAGCGCTCTCCGTGCCCGTACGCGTCCACGTACGGGACCATCTCGACGAACCGGGCGTCCGCGTACGCGACCAGCTCGCCCCACGAGGTCGCCGAGAGCGCTCCGGGGCCCGCGAGCTCGGGATGGGTCTTCCACGCGAACCGGTCCTGCAGCCACCACACCAGCAGGTTGCCCTTGAGCGCGGCGGCGCGGTCGATCGCGCGCCGGATCTGGAGGTCCGTCATCCCGGCATACCGGAAATCCACCGTGATTCCGCGGAGCACGAGATCCGGGGCGTCCGTGATCTCGACCGGGGGGACGGGGGCCCGGGCGCCGGCGAGGTCGAGCCACTGCAGGAAGGTGACGACGCCGTAGAAGAGTCCGGGCGCGGCCGGGGCGCGGATGACCGCGCCGTCCCGCCCCACTGCCAGCCGGTACGACTGGGCGGCGGTTCCGGTCGCCGCTCCGCCCTCGATCGCGAGCGTGATGGCGGGGCCGTCGTTGCCGACGGCCACTCCGCGCGCCTTGAGTTGTTCCCCGAGGTAGCGGGAGGGGCGGGCATCCGTCGCGCCCGCGGCCACGATTCGGCAGCCGTGCGCGAGATCGAGCACGCCGCCGCCGGGCCGGGCCAGGGAGTGCGGCACGGGCAGGAGGCCGGCATGTACGACGGGGGCCACCGCGAAGGCCAGCACCAGGAGGATCATGACGTCAGTAGAACCCGGCGATGGTCCGGACGACGTGCTCCTGCTGGTCAGCCGTGAGCTCGGGGTAGATCGGGAGCGCGAGGACCTCGCGGGCGGCACGCTCGGCTTCGGGGAAGGCCCCCGCCTTGTAGCCCAGCGAGGAGAAGCACTCCTGGAGATGGAACGGGACGGGGTAGAAGACCGCGGAGCCGATCTCCTTCTTCGCCAGGTGCTCGCGCAGGAGGTCCCGGTTCGGCGCCCGGATCACGTACTGGTGATAGATGTGGTAGTTCGCCTTCCCCGAGTTCCTCCATGCGGCGTACGGGAGCCGGACGCCCTTCTCCGCGGCCCGGTGCTCCTGGAAGAGCGCGTCGTACCGCTGGGCGTTCGTCCGGCGCGCCGCCGACCAGCCGTCGAGGAACGGCAGTTTCAGCGCCAGCGCGGCGGCCTGGAGCGCGTCGAGCCGGAAGTTGCCGCCGATGACCTTGTGATAGTACTGGCGCTCGGCGCCGTGGTTGCGCAGCAGGCGGACCCGGTCCGCCAGCGAGGAGTCCGTGGTGAGGACCGCCCCGGCGTCACCGAGAGCTCCGAGGTTCTTGGTCGGGTAGAACGAGAAGCACCCGAGAGCTCCCATCGTGCCCGCCTGGCTCCCGTCCTTGTACTCGGCGCCGATGGCTTGGCAGGCGTCCTCGACCACGGGGATTCCCCGTTCCTTGGCGATTCGCAGGATCGGCTCCATGTCCGCGCACTGGCCGTAGAGGTGGACGGGGATGATTGCCTTCGTTCGGGGGGTGACTGCATTCTCGACGCGCGCGGGGTCGATGTTGAACGTCACGGGATCTATGTCGGCGAAGACGGGCTTCGCGCCCAGCCGGGCGACGACGCCGGCGGTGGCGAAGAACGAGAACGGGGTGGTCACAACCTCGTCACCGGGTCCCACGCCGAGAGCCATGAGCGCGACGAGCAGGGCGTCGGTTCCGGATGTCACTCCGATGGCGTGGGCCGCGCCCCCGGGTGCTGCACCCAGGTGGGCGGCGAGGGCCGCCTCGAAAGCTTCGACCTCGGGTCCGAGGACGAACTGTCCGTGCTCGACGACCCGGCCAAGCGCCTTCTTGAGCTCGGTCCGGATCGGCGCGTGGTGCGCGTCGAGATCGAGCATCGGGACCTTCATGAGAGCCCATTATCCGCGAAACCGCCGGGAATGGACAGGGTACAATGCGGTTCATGGCGCGCCTTCATGCGAAATCGGGGGGTCCCGGGGTCTCCGTCGTGATCCCCGTCCGCGACCGGCGGGAGGAGCTGGCGAGGTGCCTCGCGCTCACCCGTAGGGCCGCGCTGGCGGCGGGAAGGCGCGCCGAGGTCATCGTCGTGGACGACGGGTCCCGGGACGGCACCGACCGGATGGTGCGCGCGACCGGCGGGAAGTGGCGGGGGCGTCCCGCCCTGCGGCTGGTCCGGTTCCCCTCGTCGCGGGGGCCGGCGGCGGCCCGGAACGCCGGGGCGCGGGCGGCCCGTGCCCCGCTCGTAGCTTACCTGGACAGCGATTGCCTGCCGGACCGGGGCTGGCTGGGCGGACTCATCCGGGACCTCGACCGGACGGGTGCCGACGCCGTCGAGGGGCGCACGAAGCCGGCGGAGCGGCCGCCGTACGGCGTCCACGATGTCGTCGTAGCGAACGCCGGGGAGGTTACCGGATTCACGCTCAACCTCGTGCGGCGCGATGCGCTCCTCGAGGCCGGGGGCCTGGACGAGCGATTCGACCGGCCGCACTGCCGCGAGGACACGGACTTCCTGTTCAAGCTTCTCACGCGCGGCCGGATCGTCCGGGGATCGAGCGCGGTCATGCGGCACCCGGTCCGCCGCGCGGGCCCGGGCAGGTTCCTGCGCGATACCCGGTTCGGCGTCCACGAGGGCCTCCTGTTCTTGAAGCACCCGGGGCTCTACCTGACCCGGCTCAAGTGGATCGACGGCATGGCGTTTCCGGTCTACTACCTGGGCTGGTACGCGGCCGCGTGCTGGGCCGTCATGGCGGCGGCGGGAGTGGGCACGTGGGCGGGGGCGGGCGCCGCGGCGGCCCTCGCGCTCGCGTCGCTCGGCGCGACGTTGTTCGCGTGGGTCCGGGGCGGGAAGCGGGTCGCCTCGTGGGCCGGGCTCGTCGCGGAGGCGGTGGCGGTCCCGTTTGCCCGCCTGTGGTGGGTCGGCACCGGGGCCTTGCGCGCGGCCGGAATCGCCCTGCGCGGCGAGATCCATGCCGACTCGAACCGGAGCCTTCGCCGTGGATAAAGGCGGGACCACGTGGGCGGTCGTCCTGCACTTCGGCCCGTTGTGGGTTACCCTTCGGTGCCTGCGCGCGCTCGCCCGCATCCGGTCGCCCCGTCTCAAGGTCGTGGTCGTGGACAACTCCGGAACGGGCCGCGCGCTCCTTCCGATCCTGCGGGATGCCGTCCCGGGCCTGCGGCCCGCTCTCGTTTCCATGGGCGGCAACGCGGGGTTCGCGCGCGGGTCCAACGCCGGAATCCGGTTTGCACTGCGCGCCAGGGCGACGTACGTCTGGCTGGTCAACAATGACGTCGTGCCGGAGCCCGGGGCGCTGGCGGCCATGGTGCGCGAGGCCGGGCGCGACCCGCGAGTCGGCGTCATGGGCTCGCGGATCCTGTACCCGGGCCGGCCGCGGCGGCTCCAGCAGGCCGGAGGCTGGTTCAACTGGGGGACTCTCCTGCCCGCATCCCGCGGCGTCGGCCAGCCGGATCGCGGGCAGTACGGCGCCGTCGAGGACGTCGGTTGGGCGTCGGGAAGCAGCCTTCTGGTCCGGGCACGGGCCCTGCGCGATACCGGCCTCCTCGACGAGCGGTTCTTCCTCTACTACGAGGAGACCGACCTGTGCTCGCGCGCCCGCGCTGCGGGATGGCGCGTGATCTACGTCCCCGGCGCCCGCGTCGTGCACGGCGTCGCCGGACGTCCTCCCGCCACGGGTGACGGCTGGCTCTTCCACGAGACCCGGAGCCGGCTTCTGTTCGTCTTCAAGCACCAGCGCCGGTCGGTTCCCCGCGCGATCCTCGGACTTGCGCGCTGGCCCCTCGGGGCGTTCCTCCTTCGCGGCCGCTGGGGCGGCGCGCTGGCGTCCGCCGGCGGGCTCGCGTCGTTCCTCTGGCTCGCGCTCTTCCACCGGAGGCCGGAAACGCGGTGATGAACGATGGAATGCTGAGTATGCGGCCATATACTCAGGTGGCGTGGGCGTTGGCGGCCGCATGGATGCTCCTGCGCCCGCATCCCGTGCGGTACGCGAAACGCGTCGCGGGCTGGGTGAAGCGGTGGCTCGGTCACCCGGCCGCCTTCCCCGCGATCGCGGCAACGGCTCTCGTGCTCTTTGTATCGGTGGCCGCGGGACGATTCCTGGCGCTCCACGTCTACTCGCACGACTTCGGGATCATGGACGAGGCGCTTGCCGGGGGGAGCGGGGCCGGGTTCATGCACACCGAGGTCTTCGGGTACAGCCTGCTCCAGGAGCATTTCTACCTGATCTACGCCCCGCTCGCGTTCCTGCGCCGCCTGCTCGGCACGACCTGGGTCCTGGTTCTCGCGCACGCGCTCGTTCTGTGGGCCGCCATCTTTCCCCTGCGGGCGGTGCTGGCTTTCGATGGCCTGCCGGCGTGGTTCGTCAACCTCGCGTGTGTGCTCCTGGTCTTCCATCCCGTGATGGGTAGGGCGCTCGAGTATCTCGTCCATCCGGAAGCGGCACTGCCGGTTCTCCTGCTCTCGCTCTGGTGGTGCCACCGCACCGGCCGGCGGGGTTGGTTCTGGGTCTGCCTGCTGGCCGCGCTCACGGTCAAGGAAGACGTCGGGATCTACATGCTCGGGCTTGCGGCCTGGTTCGCGGTCGCGGAGCGCCGCACCACGCTCGGCATCGCGGTGGCGGCTGCGTCGCTGGCTTGGGTTCTCTTCGTGCTCAAGGTCGCGATGCCCGCCTTCGGCTCGTCCGCGGCCTCTTACCGGTTCTTCGACCGCTGGGCCGAGTGGGGAAGCACCCCTCTCGCCGCCGCCGCGGGTATGCTCTCGCATCCCGGCGCCCTTCTCGCGGACATCTGCGGCCGGCAGCAGATACTCCTCTTTGCGGGCCTCGGGTTCCTGTGTTTTCTCTCTCCGTGGGGATGGCTGATCTTCTTCCTGCCGTGGGTGATCAACAGCTCGAGCGGTGAGCGGTTGCAGTCCGGATTCTCCCTCTACTACGGCGCCCCCGTACTCGCATTCGCCCTGGTCGCGGCGGTCGCGGGCGTCCGGACCCGCGTGTTCCGCCGGCTGCGGGCCAGCCCCCTGGCGATTCTGGCCGTGGCCGTCGTGGGCTGGCTCAATGTCGCGCACCTGACCTTCACGGTTCCGGTGCCTGGCCGCAGCGCCGTGCTTGCCGAGCTCGCGAAGGTCCCCTACGGATCAACGGCTTTCTACCAGCCTTCGTTGTATCCGTACGGCGGCTACTGGGCGGGGAAGCGGCCACTCATGACGGATCGCCTGCCTGACGCCGAGTACGTGGTCCTTTGGGAGGGACGGCGGACCTGGCCGTTCTCCTCCGACGAGGTCGTGCGGTTGGCCGCCGCTGCGCAGGCGAAGGGCTACCGCAACGTGTCGGCGGTCCCCGGCCTCTTCGTCCTGCGCCGGTCCGAAAGGCATGACCGGATGCGTCCTCTTTGACGCGTCCCGGACGGCTCTCCGTTCTCCCCGCGTCCCCGCGGCTCCCGCCGCTGTGGTTCGTTCTGGCGTTGGTGGTGGGTGCCGGCGTGGTCGCGTTGAACCAGTACAAGCTCATTGCCGGGTTCGGGGCGGGTTTTCACGACTACGGGCTGGCCCGGTCGGCGATCCTGAACACGGCCCGGGGGGATACCGCCAGCATGCAGCCGGCCACCAACGTGGCGGGGAGCTTCATGGCCTGGCACTGGGCTCCCATTCTGTACGTTGTCAGCTTCCTGAACATATTCCTTCCGTTCGACGATCTCTACGGATGGCTCCTGGCGGCCACGTGGTATGGGATGGTGGTTGCCTTCGCCGTACTGGTCCGCGACCTTACGGGAAGCTGGCGGTTCGGAGGTGCGGCGGCTCTCGCCCTGTTCCTCAACGCGTTCTCGCGGCGGCTGTTCTTCGGACCGCATTGGGAAGTCACGCAGGTCCTTTTCGAACTGCTGGCGGCCATCGCCTTCCTGAGGCGGTGGCCGTTCGCCTTCGTGGCCGGGATCGGGCTGGCCGCACTCGCGCGCGAGGACGTGCCCCTCTACCTGGCGGGATTCTGCCTTGCGCTCGGACGGGAAACGTCCGACCGGACCATGAAGCGGACGGCATGGGCGACGGCGGCAGGATCGGTCCTGTACTTCCTCCTGGCGTGGTTCGTGATCCGCCCCATGTTCCAGTCGGCTGGCGGGCTGAACTGGCAGGGCTGGAGGCTCGACTTCGTATGGGGTCGCGGCGATACCGTGTCGGCGCTGGTGAAGGATCTCCTCGTCCATCCGTTCGATCTGCTGGAGGCGCTGGCGAGTCCGCATGTCGCATACCTGATAGCCGGGTTCGGGTTTCTTCCGCTGTTGCGGCCCTCGTTCTTCCTGATTGCGTGTCTGCTCCCGATACTCGTCTTCGCTCTTGCCCGGTTGCCGGGATATTGCCAGTTCAGGGAGTACAACTCGGCCCAATTCCTGGGGTTGCTGGCCGTCGGGTCCGCCCTCGGTCTCTGCCGTCTGCTGAAACTTCGGATGATCCGGCCTCGCCGGCGATCCACGGCGGCGTTGGCGGTCCTGCTCGTCGCGCTCGTGGCTGGGTTCATTCCGCGGAACATGCAGCGGGACGTGCCGAGGTTCGGGATCACGTTAGGCGATCGCCCGTTCCCGGTGACGGCGGGAGCCCGCGAGGTCCGGAGCGCTCTTCGGGCGTATCCCTGGGGTGACCGGCAGGTCGCCGCCGGCTTCTACTCCATCGTCCAGATCCCGCACTCCCGGCGGGTGTGGTTCTTCGAGGCCTGGGAAGCCGTTCGTCCGGACCTCATCGTCATCGACGAGGAGCACGATCTTCCCGTGACGCTGTTCCTGACCGGGATGAAGACCCCCGAGGCGTTGTACGCTCGTCTGGAGCGGGCGGGGTACCGCCGGCACGTCCTCGTGCGCCGCGTCCTGTTGTTCGAGAAGCGGCACCGCGGCCGATCGTAGGTTCCCGCGGCGGCTGTGCCGCGGGTTCCGCCGCGCGGGATGATACGATACTGAATCTCGTGAGTACTTCTAGATGACGACTGTCCTGGAGGAACCGGCCTGCGACGCCTGCGGCGCAACCGCCGTTTCCTTGCTCTTTGAGCGTGGGGCGGATGCCCCCGCTGATGACTCGTTCCTCCCGACGACGGACGAGTATCACGGGTACGGCCGCGTCGTCCGATGCGCTTCTTGTGGGCTGGCCCGGCGTTCTCCCCGCCCGCCCGTCGATTTCCTGGAGAAGGCATACGCGGCAACCGAGGATCCTCTCTATCTGACCGAGCACAGGAGCCGTCTCGCCAACGCCCGCGCGATACTTAGGCTGGTCGAGCGGTCGGTCAAGCCCGGTCGCCTTCTCGACGTGGGATGCGGCGCGGGAGTTCTGCTCGAAGCCGCCGTGCCCCGCTGGCAGGCTTCGGGTGTTGAGCCTTCGGCGTGGGCCGCGGCCGAGGCCCGGCGGCGGGGGATGGACGTCAAGGAAGGGACTCTCGAGTCGGCGGGTTTCCCGGACGCCTCCTTCGACGTCATCACGCTCATGGACGTGATCGAACATGTTCCCAGCCCGGTTTCCCTGGTCCGCGAGGCCCGCCGGATCCTGCGGCCCGGTGGAGCTCTCCTGATACTGACCCCGGATTTTGCCGCCCCGATGGCCCGGATCATGGGCCGCTGGTGGTGGGGCTTGCGCCCGGCTCACCTATACTATTTCTCGAAGATGACCCTGACCAGTCTCCTCGTGCGCGAGGGATTCGAGATCGAGCGTGTCCGCCGGGTGGGCCGACGGTTCTCGCTCGGCTACTGGATCACGCGCGCGCGCGGGTACGCGCCCCGGCTCGTCGAGGCCATCTACCGGACGGCGTCGGTCCTCCGGCTCTCGGGCATTCCCGTCTACCTCAACACATTCGACTCCGTCGCGGTCGTGGCGGTGCGGAAATGAAGGACGGCAAGCGCATCGTCGCCGTCCTCCCGGCATACAACGCCGAGAAAACGCTGAAGATGACCCTCGACGATATTCCCAAGGACCTCTTCGACGAGATCGTGCTCGTGGACGACGCCAGCCGTGACCGCACCGTCGAGCTCGCGCGGGAGCTTGGATTGAAGCACGTGATCGTTCACCCCAAGAACCGCGGCTACGGCGGCAACCAGAAGACGTGCTACAAGACCGCCCTCGGCCTCGGCGCCGACATCGTCGTCATGATCCATCCCGACTACCAGTACGACCCCACCCTTGCTCCCGAGCTCGTGAACCCCATCCTCGAGGGCCGGGCCGACTGCGTCCTCGGTTCCCGTCTTATGCGCGACGAAGCGCTCAAGGGCAAGATGCCGGTATGGAAGTACATCGGCAACAAGTTCCTCACCGGCATGGAGAACTTGGTGTTCGGCACGCACTACTCCGAGTTCCACACCGGTTACCGTTCCTACAGTCGCAAGGTGCTTTCGACCCTGCGCCTGGAGATGAACAACGACGGCTTCGTCTTTGACCAGGAGATCATCGCCCAGATGCTCGCCAACGGCTTCCGCATCACCGAAGTCCCCATTCCCACCAGGTACTTCAAGGAGGCTTCCAGCGTGAGTTTCACTGCCAGCGTGAAGTATGGAATGCTGACACTTGGTACGCTGGTTTGGTTCGCCATGCACCAGAGGTTCGGACTGCGCCGGAAGGGACTGCTCCCGCTTGACCAATGACCCGGCTCGAGATCCCAAGGGGGATGAGGAGCGGCTGAAGGAGTTCTACAGGACTTCCGATGAATACCTCCAGAAGAACCTTGCATCCCACGGGAAGGAGTACTTCGCTCTCTACATCGAACGGGTCTGCCGGTACGTTCCCAAGGGGGCCCACGTATTGGATCTTGGCTGTGGAACTGGCGTTTCCTGTGTGCTCCTGGCCGAACGGGGGTTCAAGGTAACCGGCGTCGACATTTCTGACAAGTTCCTCGACAAGAACCTGACCGGGGAGTGTGTGCAGCTCGTTGCGGCAGACGCCAAGGCCCTGCCATTTCCGGACGGATCGTTTGACGCGGTGACGTCCTACGAGTTCATGGAACACGTGTTCGGAGTAGAGGGAGTGCTGGACGAGATGATACGAGTGGTGAAGCCGGGCGGCCTGATCCTGGTGCTTTCCCCGAACCTCCTGTCCCCATTCCTGCCGCTGAAGAACGCGATCGGCCTGATCAGGGGCCGCAGGCCGATCGGTGTTGCCGGAGAAACCATCGGCGCGGCGCTCCGTATGGTATTCGGCAATGCCCTCATCTCCGTGTCCAAGCTGGCCTCGAAGGGTGTCAGTTTCCGCTACAGGGATCCTGATCTGACCCGTCCCGGGGAAGCGGATGCCGATAGCGTCTACCTGGCCAATCAGGTGGATATCCGAAGGTATCTCAGAGGCAAGGGCTTTGCGCTTGTCGGAGGGAGTGAGGGGCATTCTCCTTTTGGGGAGGTAATTGCACACCTTTTTCCATGGATGTGCGGCGAGTGCTGTGTGGTCGCCAAGAAGGGCTCCGGAAGCACTTGAAGACGCAGCTCCAGTCGGCATACAATCTGCCCGTCATGACGGTACGGGCGACATGAGGAACAAGGCGGCCGGATGGATGCAGGCTTTGCCCATCGCGGGGATCTTGGCCTTCTCAACTGGCCCGGGATGGGGAAGCGGGACATGGAAGGTGGATACAGCCCAGGAGTGGGGCCTGGGCACTTGGGCTAGCATCGACCCGATTATCCAGCCCGGTTCCATACTCGTCCGGCGCAATATCGATGACGAGTTCAACTACTCAGGAGGAGTGAACTCCGGTCCGTTGCCTGTGCCTTGGCTTTTCGAAGCAACGGCTGGATGGTATGAGAGGCTGTCTGTGCCTGGGTACCTACGGTTGTCGAGCAATGGCACTTCGGATTGGTGGTTCACGGAGAGTAGTGCTTCCAAGCTCTTCCAGGCGATCGATGGGGACTTTAGTATTGAGATGGGGGTCGACTACTCGAGTGCATTCCCACATGACTTCGGGGGGGCTCAGTTGTTTGTCCGGAAGGACGTTGACAATTGGTACGCCATCGGGTTTCAGATTCGCACGAACGGTATGCACATCGACTCTCGGATCACAACCAATCAGAACTCGAGTCCGATCAGGGACATCATCCCTGGGGCTGTGAAGGGGGAGTTCAGGATCGCCAAGGCGGGGAATGTCGTGACCGGATACTACCGGGTCTCTGGTACTGCATGGGTTGAACTCGCAAGCGGCGGGGCAACGCTACCTTGGCCGGTGACGGCAGCCGGCGTCTACATGTGCGACGATGCGGTTGCGGGCGCCTACGCTAACTTCGATTACGTCCATTTCTCCACCACTCGCACGGCGGCGGCAGTCGGAGTCTATCAAAGCAAGGTCATCGACCTTGGTATTGCGCCATCGGCAAAGGGCATGATCTCGTGGGTGGAGACGGTGCCGGCGTTGGCGTCCACCTCGATTAAGGCGAGAACATCGCCTGACGGCATTTCATGGAGCTCGTGGGATGGGCCGTACGGGGTGCCGGGAGGAAGCGTGATCAACGCCCCGCTGAACAGGTACATTCAGTTCAGCGCCACGCTTACGGAGAATGCCTCCCTCCAGAGCCCGGTGCTGGACAGCGTGATCATCACATTTCCCGGGATGCCGTCCAAGGCGCCGGTCGTGACATCGTCAACGAATCCGAACGAGGTGTGGACAAATCTGCCGGTGGTGCACCTATCGGTGACCGAGCCGGGTGACAATCCCGCGCCGGTCTGGCTCTACTACTACGCCATCGACGCGCCGGTGATGAGCGGCACGGCGGTGGCGGGCAGCGCGTGCTTGCTGTCCACGACTAGCACTGAGTTGAGCATCACGGGGCTTGTGGACGGAGAACGCACATTCCAGGTCGTGGCGGTCGGGGAACCGGCCGAATACCCGGTCAGTCCGGTGACCCAGTTCATCATGCGCAAGGACACACTGCCGCCCGATCCGGTCAGCATCTCGTCTCCGACGCATGTGGCGGGGGAGGAGAGCGCGAACAACAGCCCTGTCTTCGTGCTGTCGGCCAGCGACATGCTGAGCGTCACGACGATGGTGTCCGGGGTGGCTGGGTATTTCACGGCTATTGACGGTGACTCGACCACGGTGCCGGGATCGGGTGCTGCCTACCAGACAGGCAACACCGTCTCCTATGCGGGATTGGGCAACAGGAGTTGGTGGTTCCATGCACAGGCGAAGGATGCTGCTGGCAACATCGGGCCCGTGAGTCACTACCAGGTGCGCATCAACTTCAAAGGAACGATCCTGAGCGAGGACGCGGTCCATGCCGTGCCGCACCCGATCCGGACGCGGATGGCGACGATCCAGTACGATCTGGCGGCGCCGGGGCAGGACTTCAATGCCGAGGTCCTTGACGAGAGCGGGCGGCGGGTGGCGCGGCTGACCGGAACGGCGTACGCCGGTCGCAACAAGATGACATGGGACACAACGGGCATCGCCAACGGAGTGTACTTCCTGCGGATCAAGGTGCGGAGGCAGGACGGCAAGCAGGACACGGTCATCAAGAAGCTCGCGGTGGTGAAGTAGCGCAGGAAAGAGAGCTGTTTGCGGCCCCGGGGCCGGAGTGCCATCATGGGGCCATGGACAGTCCCCCCGACCGGCCTTCAGCCGGCTGGCAGCAGAAATGGGAAAAGGTCGCGACCCGGGCGATCCGGGGTCCTCTCGCGCGCATCGTGGGGGGCCTCGAGGCCCTGCACAAGGACAAGGCCGTCGTGCAGTCGGATCATCCCCGCAAGATCATTGAATCCTCCCTGGTCGCGTGCGCCCGGCTGGCCGAGATGCTGGAGGGTCTCGTGGACGTCCAGGAGGCCGCAGGTAAGCCGCCCGGGACGTGGCTCAAGTCCGTGTCGGTCACGATGTCGCTCGCAGCCGAGGTCCACGCTCTCGAGGCGCGGGCGAAGGTTGAGGGCAAGACGTTCACCTGGAGGGCGGAGGAGATGGGGCTGGCGGTCGCCGCGGACGAAGACCTGCTCAGGCGCGCGTTCCGGCTCGCCGGCGACCGTATATTGGACGATGCGCCGGCGGGAACGAGCGTCCATGCCCTGGCATCCGGCGGCGGCGGGACCGTGCGGCTGAGGATCACTGCCCCGCCGGCCGGCGCGGATGCGCCGCCCGGCGGGATCGCGGAATCCGTGGAGCTCGCGTTCGTTCACATGGCCATCGAGTTCATGGGGGGTGAGTCCGGCACCGTCAGCACGGCGGACATGGGTATGTCGGTGGACATGGTGCTGCCGGCGGCCGGGGCGGCGCCCGTCCCGTCATCTCCGGCGGCGGCGCCGACGCCCATCGATGACG
>Ga0315281_10006582_pt1 | contig 16504 bp, 29 predicted proteins | sample YL17G07_0_MG_FD_204540 | JGI IMG/M metagenome (GOLD analysis project Ga0315281, IMG submission 204540) | Sediment microbial communities from Yellowstone Lake, YNP, Wyoming, USA - YL17G07_0 | ecosystem: Environmental > Aquatic > Freshwater > Lake > Sediment | place: USA: Wyoming | collected... | reverse complement strand
ACTCGCGAATTTAATAGAAAGATGGAGCGTTTGGTGGTGCACCTGGATGAATATGGGTATCAACGTTACAAAATTTGGGTTTATTCAAGGATAGGAGAGCAAGCTTTAGCCTCTACTTTCCTTTCTCGTCTTGCGGAATTTTCCAAGGTTAACAATATCTTGCGGGGGAAGCGAATTAGCCCCTCATTCGTCCATATTAAACGGAACGCGTCGTATACTTGGGAATCTGTAATTCTCCCTGATGTTACTCGTCAAGAGCTTCAGCGCAATATCAATCTTCTGCTTGATAATGTTGAAATTTACAAGAAGAATGGGATGACCTTTAAGCGGGGACTTATCCTCAAAGGCGAACCAGGTACTGGTAAGACTCTCATTGGGAAAATTTTGTGCAATACTCTAAAAGGAACTACTTTTGTTTGGGTTACACCTGGCGACCTTGGGGACCCTAAGAATGTTAAACATATTTGTGAGCTTGCTAGAAACCTGGCTCCTACGGTACTCTTCCTAGAAGATATCGACCTTTATGGTAGCTCCAGGGAAAGAGCCAACAGAGGTATTCTTGGCGAATTAATGAATCAACTTGATGGGGTGGTAGAGAACGAATTTGTAATTGTGATTGCAACTACTAACCGAGCAGAGGAATTGGAAGAAGCTCTACGCAATAGGCCGGGTCGTTTTGATCGGGTTATTCCTATTGGCAAACCAGACGATATATGTAGGCGTAAGATGCTTGCTGCTTTCCTTTCAAAGATAGAAATTCGAGTGAAGGATGAAGGACGGCTTCTTGATGTTCTTACGAAGGCTACCGATGGTTTTACAGGAGCGCACGTTAAAGAACTGGTCAATTCGGCAGTTATTTCTGCTATTGATGAAAAATCTGTGAATGCAGATGGGAAAGTGGTTCTTACAGTAGACCATTTTCAGGCAAATCTTGAGCGTGTAAAGGGGCAGACAATCAAACCAGCAGGTTTTAAAATTACAGGAAAGAATTCGGACGACGAGAATTCTGATCTTCTCAACGATCTAGAGGGAAGGGTTCTTCCCGATGATTAAGAAAACAATTGCCGACCAGCTAATCGAATTCATAAAAGACCACGCTGATCGAGTGAACCGCGAGAGCTTCTGCAAGATTGAGTTTGTGGTTCAAGGTGGCAAGCTTGACGGAATGCGAACTCAAGAATATATCAAAAATATGAAGAAGGATTAAATGGCTCAAGGCGATCTTGTTACTATCGTGGTAGGAATCTCGTCTGTTGGCTTCTTCGCGGGTTTAATGCTATGGCTGTGAAGGTTGGACAACAGGCGATTTGAAGCTTTACTCAAGAAATTATTGGAGGACGAATGACGTTCCTTCTGCTGTTGGCAATAGTGGCGTTTGTTATGGTAGTACGGCGCAAGTAAGAATTCTAAACACAACATAAACTAAACTCGCTGGCGTTAAGAAAACAACGGGGCGACTCGGATCTTTGAGTCGTCCCGTTCATGTTTATTAATGAGCAAAAATAAAAATATACCAAGACCTTCCGATGACCTGCCCCCTAAACAGCTACAGGCTGCTTGGGATAGCTATCTCAATTCTATGATGGGCAAACCGGACAATCACCCGCGCTGGGAATCTCTCATGGACCCCAGGCAATTAGAGATTTTGTGCCAATATCTTGATATTCCCGCTGACTACATGAAAATGCCAGTAAGCCCCAAAATGCAAGTTTATTTACAGGCATTGGATAGTGTGCTGGGTAAACTGAATCTAATGCAAAGAGATGTTATTAAGCGCTTCTATGGTCTGGGAGAATGGTTGGAGCCACAGACGCAGGAACAGATTGCTAAAGAACTAATCAGCGCAGACCACCCTACCCTGTCTCAGCAGATGATTCACAAGTATCTAAAATGGGCTAAGAAAAATTTGAAGAGGTTGATCAGGCAGGAAGCCGCTAGGTTAGCTAAAAATGCTGTTCAAGAAGAGACTCCAGAGTAGTTGTACCAGAACATAATAGTGAGAAGCTGTATAATGAGCGATGAGTTCGATGACATTAGAAAGCAGATTCTGGAAGATTTGAACGTCATAATTCAGCGGGTTAACGACTCTCCCTCCGCATCAATGTGAAAACTGAATTAGTTGGTCAAGACGCTCTTAACTACTTAGTTGCCAAGGTTTTTATGCGCGATCTAACAGATGCCGAGCTAATCGACATCATTTTCAAGATCGGACTCAACTATTCTCTACAAATTGTTAAAGCTGCAGCCGAGACGGAGTATAACATCAAAATATGAGATTCCGCAAATTCACCCTAGACCCTAAAGATTCTGACGAGCAACATTGTAACTCACGTATTTGGCGCACCGAGCAGGAATTATACTGTGAAGGCACACCCGTAGCTGCTGGGAAACGATGTGTGCTGCATATGCCCCCTGAGCCAAAATCGGCTGAGGAAGAGGTATTGACGCTGTTGAATACCGAAAAGATTGCTCAGCGAGTGGATAAACTTAAGGGCGACCGCAGGAATATTACAGAGCTAGACGACGAGATTCTACGGCTGGCGGCGATTATAGACGAGACTGAGGATCACTACGATTCTATCCTCAATCCCATCCTAAAGACGGAAATCGCTGACCTCTTAGCTAAGATGAAGAAGACCAAGGCCGAGATTATTGAAAAACGGGTGAATATTGAGATTAAGCTGAGGCTGGTCCTGGACGCCGATCTACTATGGGGTAGGATTGCCGACATCTTTGAGCGTACGATTGTAGACGAGAACAGCCGCAGGATGGCTAAGATTGAAATAGGCAAATTGCTAGATGAATTGGTGAATGACAAGAAGGCCAAGGAGAGCTAAGTGATGGGAGTTTTCTACTCGCGACCCTTATCCAAAAAGGAATGGAATAAGAAAACTAGAAAGACGTCTACTGTAGACGGGTTCCCTACGCTTGAAAGATGGGTTCGCTTAATCCTCCGATGGATGGGATTCAAGGACGCTCCTCGACGGGTGAAAAGAGGTAAGGGACGGTAATGGGTAAGTTTGAAGACCTAGCTCGATCAGAGGTTACGTCCCAAGGAGACGAAGTATGGGACGAGATTCCAGTATCCCAGGAGGAATTCTTCCGGGAGTGGATCAAGGAGCCTCTATACCCCCGCCAGGGAGAGTTAGCAGACGCAGCCTTGGGAAATGAAGCCACCACTTGGGCGACCACCTTCAATGAGCTTCAAGCACTATGGGGTAAGGGTAGTGGGAAGGATCGAACCTCTGCGAAGATCCTTACATATGTATGCTACAAATTGATGTGCATGAAAGACCCGGTGGGGTATTTGTCAGCAGATGGGGAGAAAGCTCCACCAGGACTAGAGGACAAGATCGAGATTGGCAACGTATGTATCAATGAGAGGCTCGCGAGAGATGTGTTCTTTAGTTATTTCAAAATCATGCTCAAGAACACGGTCAACCCTAAGACTGGTAAGAACTGGTTTACCGAAAAGGGTGTGAATCTAAACGAAGCCATTCATAAGCGGTGGGTAGAATTCCCGAAAAACATTACGGCGCACTCGTTAGATAGCGAAGAGTACACCGGTGAAGGACTAAACCTCTTTTTTATCATCTTCGATGAAGTAGGTGGATTCACCGTTAGCCGCGCTAAAGGGCTATATGACGCACTAGCGACCACCGCTCGTTCGCGGTTCCCACGCTATTTCAAGCTTATGTTGATCTCTTACAAGCGCAACGACAACGACTTTATGATGACGAGATTTGCACAAGCTGAGACGGAACCCACGACTTTTCGAAGTGGTCCTTACGCTACATGGGAAGTGAATCTCAAACGTAAACGTGAGGATTTTGCACCCGACTATATTAGGGATCCAGAAACATCTCAGCGGATCTATGAATGCAAGGGGTCTACACAAGAGGGTGGTTTCTTCCGCTATAAGACGCGGGTTAGTCAGGTTATTAATGCGGGACTGCGGGACAATCCAATTGTGGGTGAGAAGCAATCTGTTACGAATCTTCGCGACATTGTATTCAAAGAGTGGTTTAAACCCCAAGAGCATACCGAATACTTCATTCACAATGACTTGGCGAAAGGTCAGGTGGGTGGAGATGCTTGTGGCTTTGCGATGGGGCATTACGAACGAGACATGGTAGTTACGCTCCCCGATGCCTTCATGGACGCTCTCGCTAGAGATACAGGACGGGATATCGAAGAATTTAAGCAAGCGATTGGGCAAAAGAAGGTGGGCGCGGTTATAGACCTGGTTCTGCAGATTAAAGCTCCAGCATCAGGTGAAGTGCTGTTTGAAGAGATTCGACAGTTCATCGAGCGTCTACGCAAAGTTGAGAAGTTTCCTATCTATCGAGTAACTTACGATGGCTGGCAAAGTATGGACTCTATCCAACAGCTACGTAAGGCGGGTGTCAATGCGGAAGAGCTAAGCGTTGATAAAACCAATGTACCCTACAACACATTGAAGAATGTGATTTACGAAGGTGTGTTCAAATGCTATCCTCACCAGACCCTAATTCGTGAGCTAGAAGAATTGTTGGTAACCGGCAGCGGGAAGGTGGACCACCCGGATTACTCTACCGCTCGGTTCGTTCATGAGGACAAGATTAACCGAGGATCAAAGGACGTTGCAGATGCGGTGGCGGGGTGTGTAAGTCTTTGTATCGATCGAGGTAAGGGTGGCTTCAGCTTTGGTAGTGCTAAGGGGCAAGGTGCGGGACCGGGTAGGAAAATGGATACCCAGCCAGGGCGTATTCCTAATCCAGCTAAATTTGAATCGGAAAAATTAACTAGATATGGCGAAAAACCCCCTTCGTGGTTTAAGAGGCCGAATGCTTAAAATCTGTCCTGCGTGCAAAGTCAATGAACGCCGAGCAAATCGTAGTTATTGTAAGTTCTGTGAGACAATTAGGAGCCGTGAATATCATAGAACCCATAAAGTAGAAGAATCGGCTAGGCATAAAGTGTATGTGGATACTCATAGAGAACAAGTTAGAGCTTGGGATCGCAGGCACATGCGCAGACTCAAAGAGCAAATATTCGATATGTATGGTAGAGTGTGTGATTGCCTAGGTTGTACAGAATGGCACGTTGAATTTATGACGATTGATCACAAACTCGGTGGTGGACGCAAGCATAGGGATCAAGGGGCAAACGATCGTACCTATTATAAGTCGATCCTGGCTGAAGGCTTCCGTCCCGATAAATATAGAACTCTCTGTATGAATTGCAATTACTCTTACGGAGTTAAGGGCTATTGCCCCCACAATCTCAAATGAACGCATATTTAGAAGCTCCTAAACTATGTAAGCGCTGTGATAGGATTATGGACAGCATCTATATTCGATTTGAAGGTCGAACCTTACTATTGGAACGAATTTTGAAACTACTATGTAATAGGTGCCAGCGGAAGTTTCTGCGTACCGTAGGAGATTAAAATGAGCAAATGGTGGCATTCTGTAGTGTGCGCTCTCGCCCATTCCTGGAGATTTTGGAGGACGACTAATACGGGTGTAACCTGTGGATATTGCACTCGCCAAGTTGCTACCCCGACCGTAACGCCAGGAACAGCTAGAAAGTATGGCTGGCATCCAGACTTACCAGACCACCGAGATCGAGCTTATATGGTGATGGGGTGGACCGGGCAACTACCACCCAAGATAGATCTCTCAACCAAATGTTCACCGGTTGAAAATCAAGGGACGCTAGGATCATGCACCGCTAATGCTATTGCGGGTGCTCTAGAATTCAATGAAGAGAAGAACAACCCAGCCGCCTATGTAGACCTTAGCCGACTGTTCATTTACTATAATGAGCGCATGATTGAAGGTACGACAGGCCAGGATGCGGGTGCTCAACTTCGAGATGGAATTAAAGCGTTAGTGCGATGGGGTGTGTGTAAAGAGGCAGAATGGGGTTACGATGTGAGCAAGTTTACTATCAAGCCTCCAGTTCAATGTTATAAGGATGCCATCCACAGCAGGATTTCTTCTTATCACCGGTTGATCGCATTAAACGATATGAAAACCTGTCTATCGCAAGGCTTTCCTTTTGTGTTTGGGTTTACGGTCTATGAGAGCTTTGAATCTACTCAAATGGCTAAGACAGGAGTGCTAAGTCTGCCGGGTGTGAATGAACAGCCGCTAGGAGGCCACGCGGTATTGGCGGTGGGTTATGACGACTACAGCCAACGAATCCTAGTTAGAAACTCTTGGGGTACAAATTGGGGACAGAAGGGCTACTTTACAATGCCCTACACTTACATTAACAACCCGAATCTAGCGCGGGATATATGGACGATCAGAAAATGAAACTACTAGCTATCGGAATCGTAGTAGGTATCTTTGGTGGGATTTGGCTTGCTCTATGGGCTTTTGATAAGTGGATCAAGAGCACTTTCCAGCCTTAATGGCGTACCCTACGACTGTGGCGTTCCTAATATGGATGGGGGTCGTTCTGTGGATCCTAGTATGGCCTGACAAGAAACTGCTAGCTAGGATAGTGCAATGGCTTGCTACTAAATTCTTAGACTGCTCGATGTATCTATGCGTCCTAGCAGCTAACTTGAGGGGTAAATGATTTGCGAAGAGTGCAAGAAGGATATAGAGAAGGGATTACTCCTAGCTGTAATTGATATGGCTACAGGAGTAATCCATAATATATGCATCTGGTGCCGCGCTAAGATATCTGATAGGGTAGATTTTAAATAGTTGTGAGAAAACACAATAGTGAACAAATATGTGTAATTGCTCCGGGGCAGGAGTGGACAATCTAGACGCCGAAGGGATAACGGCGTACACCCAGAAAAGGCCAAACCCCGATGAGCAAGCAGGAAAAATGCCTCAAGACGATTTCGGTAGGATCTCGAAGCTTCTTCTGCGAAAACTGCGGCACCAGTCAATTGTCCACTAATACTACTATGAGAATCTATACATCAGGGATTCAGGTCCAGGTAGACCATTGTACCGACTGCAAGCGAACTCAAGAAACCGAATATCAGGGCTAAAATGAAAAATTCTGTTATTTGTGAAGAGGGCACACATTGTTGGTCGATCTTGACCGTAACATCATACAATGTACCTACTAAAGCTGAACAAGGGTTTGGTCTGGAAACAGTTACGGTATCAGAGACTACTTGGGTGTGCAATCATTGTCCAGCAACTCAACGGGAGCGGACTACTATTAGGTCTGTCGAGACCACGGAGCTTGTACAATGAATTCAACACTAGAAGTCCTTTTGATGATTGGACTCGTCTACGTCTGTGGAATGGCAACTGGCGCAGTCGGGATGGGTCTATATTTATTGCGTGTCCTCTATAAATCCACCGACAAATACATTAAGAAGGTTCAAGGCGAGATGGAAGACCAACTAGGCGGCGAAGATTGGAAGCAGAGCAAAGAAAAGTCTCCGCGTGGCGGTCTGACTGATGATGATTATCGCAAACTCTTGGGCGGGGATTAACGGCTTTATAAACTAATGACTCTGAATACGTGGGCGCTTTAATGATTTTGAAATGGGTGAATGGGCAACTAACGGCCTTTGGCAATTCAACCCCTATAGCGATTAATGGTGGTAGCCTGACATTTTCTACAGGTACGGGCGGCTACTCTTCTAATGCGCAAGGGTGGGATAATGACGGGTACACCTTTCCGTCGATTGCACCGGCTCCTTGGAACACAATCCCGCGAATTAGTGTGAACACCTTAGTCCTAATTGCCACTAAACGGGAACTTGTCCCCATTGAGGGACCTAGTAAATGGCAGATCGTTAACAAAGGTAAACACATCGCTTAATGGCAATATTTCGTCATGGCAAAGATCGAGACGACGAAGACGCACCCAAGCGCTATATTAAAAAGAAGAAATGGGGATTTCAACCTAAGAAGGTAGCCCCCGATAGTAGGATTTGGATGGAACACGCAGCAGTCTTGAAGAAAGCTGGTGTGGACGTTTATGGCTTTGCAAATCGACGTGGCAGATGAAGTGGGCGATCCTGCTCGTTATCGGGTTCTATGTAGTGAGTTTGTTCCGGAAGTTGGATAAGATTGTGCAGCACTTAGCAAGCATAGATCGAAAAACAGGGAAATGAAGGAGCGTGAACAAAAATGTTGAAGATTCTAGCAGTTGCAGCAATTGGTTACATTTTGTACAGGCTCTACAAGAGTTACCACGGTTAATAGATACTAAAATCTAAAAGGAGGATTTAAATATGCCTGATGACCGAAAGAATCCAGCGGTTGAGCGCGGAGTTGCAATCAACGCTGATGTTGTGAATGCGGACCGCGTTCGCCTGTCAGTCCTCGATGAGGACCCGACGGACACCGTTAGCGGAGATGTATGGCGTACCGCCGCTGGTCTCCGTGTCAATATCGACGGGGAGCTAGGTACGGTTACTGTCGTTCTAGACAGCTAATAGTTGACGTACTGAGACGGAACTCTAAAGGCAAGTGCGGGAACAACTTTACGCCGTCTTAAATGACGACAGCCGAAAGGTCGAGATCGTAGAGCCTGAGGCCGAGTAGAGCAGCCCTGAAAGTCTCAGACGCCGAAAGGCGGGGGCATTGAAATACCAGCAGCACAATCTTAGAAAAGGAGATACACAAAACAAATGGCTCTGAACAATTCACCAGATAACACATGGGTTGGGGATTTGAGGATTACAGGATCTCTCCTAGGTTCAGGGGAGAATTACTCTGACGATGGTTCATTTCAAGTTATTGCTCCGGACTTGAATCTGTCCGTGGATGCAGGAACCAGCGACGCAGGGGATTCAGCATTTCTAGCGCCGGTGATGGGAAACGTCATCGGGGATTCGCTATCTAAAACGCACAACTATCTAGCAGGGCTAATCGGAGCCTACTCTATTACTGGCACTAAAGCTACAGGCTATCCAGCCGGTGGTGTCCTTGGCATTATTATGGACACAGTTACTGACGCGGACGGCGCTGTGGTTGCGGTTATTGATGGGGACAGCGGGGTTACGAAGGCCAATGCTGCATTCAAAGCGATGTCGAATAACAGCACTCCAGGGTCAGGGTTTGATTTTGGTGTTGACCTACATGGTCCAGCGCACGATGGGTATAACGACCTGGCGATTCTGAAAGCTGATGTTCGTATGTCTCATGAAGTTTGTATCCTCAGCAACGCCGGTGTACCGGATAGTTCAGTCGGCGCTGGTACGGCAGAGAAGGGTTCGCTATGTATTGACCGTTCGGCGGGTAAGGTTTATGTGAACGGCGGGTCTAAGGCTACCCCAGACTGGAAACTAGTTGTAAGTGCGTAATTGCTTGGTGGGAGAGACACATTGATACTCTCTTGCCTTTGCTCCCCGAGGCTGATGCGCGTCGGCCTCCCGACGGGAAAGCCGCCAAATCAACCTTCCCCGTTGCTTGCGATGGAGAAGGCCAGGCTTGACGGATCGGAGAGACGATCCCTTCTTTATAAAACAAAATGAATCTAAGCGACAAATACCTAATAGCGTTCATTGTGTTGTGGCTACTTCTAGCAGCGGCGTTTTGGTATAGTAAGCTGCATAGATGGGCTGTGATGTGGCTAATAATTGCGGCTGTAGTTGGTATGTCAGAACTTGAAGCCTATCTCCATACAGGACGTACGATCACCCAACTACTAGGAGATTTTGCCAAACTCCACCCGTTTCAGGGCTTGAGCTTGATAGTAACGATGCTATTAGTGTGGATGCTCTTGTTGATTCATTTGGTAATCTGATGAAACTAAACGATTTATTCGGCATCCGAGAATTTCACTACCGCTTCAACGAACCTCTAGTAGTACGATACGTCTTTACCGATGTAGACGTGCTCAATGAATTGAATAGCCAGTTCTACCCAGATTGGGAAGGGTTAGCTTCCGCGAGCGTGGACGAATTAAAGGCATATGAGCGAGTGATTAAGGTTCGGGATACGCGAATTTACGACCCCGGAATCCAGTCGGCTCTAAAGAAGATTCACGAAGGACTGCAAGAGTTAATCACATACAAGCTGCTGGCGGGGGAAGATAAGAGTATGATTCGAGAAGGTACTTTGAGCGATATTCTCTAAGGAGGAATTTTGACAATGATCAAGCGCACTACAGGAGCCGGTACGGTCGAGGTCCTTTCATACGTTTGTGATAACTGCCTGGGCAAAACTACACCGAAAGATGCGGTTAAAACTATGCCTGGAGCACCTATTATGGTCTATTACCCTTATGGACATCTCGCTGACTCCGTAGATGGTCCGAGCCATTTCTGCTCAGACAAATGCGTTATCGAGTTTGAGACCAAGATGCTTAAAAAGTTTGGAAATTGGAAATCTGAACCTGAATTAGGCGAGAGGGTTCGAAGCTCGGCGGAATGGCGTGAGATTCAAGGAAAGAAGACTACAAGCCCAAAAGCTCGCAGGGTCCCCAACAAGAAGACATCAACCCGTAAGAAGGGTGGAGCGAAGTAACAATGAGCTTGGAGACCCCGAACCAGACGGTAGAGAAACTCCGAAGGGTACTCTTTGACCTCCAGAAGTATATCCGCGCCCACGGTGGTAAATGGACGATATACTCAGAGGCCGGAAAGCCGATGGGTACTTACGACTCAAAGGAAGGGGCAACCCGGCGTCTAGGGCAAATCGAATACTTTCGCCATCAGAAATCTATGGACGATCTCCGTAACTTAGCAGCTACATTATCCAAGAATGAAATGCAGAGGGTGATTGACGCGGCGATGTCTAGTCCCCCGATTCGGGATCCTAAGAATTTGACAGCGCAAGCTGAACCTCAATCGAATAACAACCCACATAACAATATGCCTGAGTTTGAAGTCTCGCCCATTATCACAGGGCTGAGAGGCGGTAAACTTCAGGCGCAACGTTTCTCTGGGCAGACGCAGACTGAAGTAGGGAGCACCGGCGGCGGCATTGGTCCGAACGTCGGCGCTCACAGGACTTAAATGTCATGCCTATCGATGTTAGCCGAAAATTTGTTTACATCAATGAGCTTGACGTCATCCAATATGTCTATGATACTCGGTTGGATGCTAAAAGAGGCTGGGCGTGTTGGGGCTGCAATCGAAAATTTCGCAAGGGTGGTGCAACGATGTCTTGGGCTTTGCGATTTAACATGGATCTCGCTCCTGATGTGGTTATGTGGGACACCGCAGCTTGCCACGATCTACTTGAACGCAACAAGATTTTGAAATGAAAGTCTTCGCTATAATTTGTGGAATTCTATCGCTAATAAATTTGACAATCGCGGCTACAATAGCCATAAAGGAGGCACGTAAACACTAATGGATATGCTTCGTTTAACACCAGAACAAGATGAGAAACTTAACAAACTAATCACCGCTAAATTTGGACCGAAATTCTTGGTTACCGGTGAAGTTGCTAGCCTAATCAAGGCGCGTCTCACGCAGACCCTTGAGAAGAGCGGCGGAACGCTTAATAAGGAAGACATTCAGAAGGCTTTCTCAGGTCTAGATGCTGTTCGCAATTCGATGACTAAAACGGGTGGGCTACGCCCAAAAATTGAGGGGGATGCTCTTGCCAAATGGGATGAAGACAAACACCCACGTGGACCAGGAGGGAAGTTTGGGGAAGGCGGGGGCAAAGGGGAAGAAGGTTCGAAAACAGAAGGTAAGCACGAATTATACGGAAAATACGAGTATCGAGGCGGTGAGCGAGCTTCCGATGCTCCGAGTCCTCGGGCGCGACAAGCTATATACGGCTCAAAAATAAAAGAGATGCACACTTATGGACCAGTTGACCAGAAACCAGGTACTCGTCCCCAAAGTGAGATTCGGGTTATTGTAGATAAAGATGGCTCAACGCACGTTGAGGAATTTGTGGACAATCATCATGAGCAAGTGGTTGTGTCTGCATCTGCAAAGACATTTAGCAGTATTAATGAGGCTAATAAACACTTAGCAGAACGATACGGCATCACCGACAAGACCCCCATATGGCCCCGGAGCCTGAGAGTGCATAGGGCGCATTTAGCGGCTCAGGAACGTGGAATACAATCTCACAAGGGATCTACTAGAGAACTTCCTAGTGATGCTGGGAAGCGCGGAGTGCATTTGTACGGTGAATCAGGAGTACCTAAAGTGGGTACTCATACTGACTTTAAAGCATGAGCGTGAGGGCGAGAAATTCATGAAAGCGATCGATGTATTACGTGATATAGCAATTAAACTTCAGAAAAGGAAGGTGATGTAACCAAAATGGGCGAATTCAAAATGGACGAGGAACTAACTAAACGAATCATGGCTAAGAGGGCGCAGTCAGAGCCTCTAACGGACTCTGAGGAGAATTATGCGCGTAAGCTCTTCGATGCTATGATGGCTAGCAAGAAATCCGTACAGAAGACAGTCCGAATTGTTACCGGGACTGATCTGCGCAAGGAAAACGTGAGTGATCTTCAGAAGATCAAAGCTGAGGAGCCTACTCGCCCGTATAACTTTCCAGCACAGGGGAAAGCACTCCCGAAAGAGAATCCGAATGCTCAACCTGACGACTCGTTGAGGAACGGAGAGAAGCTTCCAGACGTTGACAATAAACCGAAGGAAACTACTACCGAGAATCAGCGGTTGTCAGACATCACGCAGCAGAAGGTTGATCCGATGACCAGCGAGACTCAGAACGTTGTGATCTCAACGGAACCGGCGGCTAAATTTCAGGCTGCGGATCCTGTTCGTATTGGGGATGCAGTCATCAAGAACTTTGCACGTGTTGGTCAGCTACTCTACAAAGGTGTAGTGCTGAATATTGACACGCAAGGCCGTGCTGTTGTGAAATGGGCTAATGGGATGCAGACGTTCGAATCCGCGTACCTGTTGGTCAAATGTGATGCCGCTGCCCCGGCTACTTCAGTTAAACCGGCTGCAGAGGTAGATCGTACGACAGAGTATCCAGTCTCAGGGAAAGTCAAGACTGAGAAGATTCAGAAGGATGAGGATATTGTTCCAGAACCTATGGGCGCACCCCAACCACCGGTTTATTGCACTCCTTTCCAAGAATTAGTGCAATCTCTAGAACGTGTGGTGGCTCTAGCGGCTGACATGAAGATGGCTCAGGGACGTATTTCAGATCCTGAAGTTGTGGAGTATTACGACCAGTTGATCGGAGATCTACGACAGGTTTCAGAAACAATTCTGTCTGCCCTTTCGATGGAGCTTTCAGAAGCTCAGGACGAGCACTCGTAAGAACAGCGGGACCTAAACAGTCCCTATGTAGCAAGGTGGAGAATAAATGCCAAGTGGTCTTGTAGCAACTGTTCCTATGAAAGCATTGGAAAAGAAGCTAGGCAAGACCTTAGGATTAGGCGAACAATTCACTACCGCCGCAGGAACGTGGAAGGTAATACAGATTGGAAAAGATGGGCGAGAGACTTACACGGTGGAGCAAATAGCTTGATATGCCTCTCTACGAATACTGCTGCCCCAATTGCCTAACACATCGAGACGTACGGCATGGCGTTAAAGAGCATCCCGACGTGCGATGTTATAAATGCAAATATAAAGGCAAACACATTGAGATGGTTAAGCAGTTGGGAACATTTTCAAGTTTTAATCTTAAGGGCGCAGGTTTCTATCGTAATGACTACCCCAAATCCAATTCCTAATTTAGCCATCCCTAGGAAACCCTGTGGGTGTGGCAATCCATTGAGCGACGGATCAGACTTTTATCGACGTAAAGACGACCCAACTTACATAGTGCTCGCTAAGAGTGTTGATCGGGAATTCGCGCTGAATGTGGTGGGTACGCTAGTTAAAGGCAACGTCGGTGATTACATTTGCAAGACGCGGGATGGGAAAATGTTTGTTATAACAAAATCTGACTTTGATAAGGATTACGAACTTTCGCGATGACACCTTCAGTCGGGGAATCCAACTCATTCCAGAAGAGCCAATCGGTTCTTCCCCCGGCTATCTTCTTTAAACAAATTAGTGAAGTTCTGACGCTGTGCAAGCAGATGGTCATTGAGGCACCGGTGTCAGGACTAGAGTTAGATCGGCAGGACCTTGGAGTACGTCATTCACCGAAACCTAAGAATAAACTTCCAGAGGCGCATTAATGGAACAGCTTCCTGACAAGTCTAACGAGACCAGTTATCAAGCTAAGGGTATGGGCGAACAACCCTATTACTGTGGTGGGTGCAAGAAAGAGGGCGTAGTGACTTTTAAGCAGATGGTGTCTACGATGCCGCAGGACACAGAAAACAAAATCCGTAAATACCTCGAAACGTTCTGTGCCTACTGTGGTATGTCCCTCGATAGGGTAATTGTTGACGAAACCGTAAAATAATGGAGACTTAAATGAAACTTGAATCCGATGTGGTTAAAAGGGTGTACGCGGTTCAGATCGACGCGATGAATCGGGAACTTGCTAACGGTCATACAATGGTCGAAAATCTAACGAAGCAGTTGGAGAACGTGCGTACGCAAATCCTCCGCATCGAGGGTGCTCGGATGATGGCGGAGCGAATGCTCGCTGACGTGGTGGCTAAGGAGAAAGAAACCTCCGCTACGAAGACTCCTCAAACGGCTGATGAAGTCGTTGGGCGTAAATAAATCGGGTCCTGAAAGGATACAGCATTAAATGTCTGATGATACAGATGAACGGTTAGCGCGTGTAGAAACGCGAGTTGATGGCATTTATGACGAGATTAAATATATCAAGAAGCAGGTCAACAACGACTTGCCCCATCAAATTGCCGCTGCCCACACTGGACTAGAATCACAAATGACCACGCTTCAAAGCTCAGTAGATACCCTCAATCAGAGGCGAACTGAGCAGGACGCGGTTACAAAGTTCATTACCCGAACGGTACATATTCTAGTTGCCGCGCTCGGTGTCCTATGGACCCTTAAGCAGATTTGGCCTCATTTCTTGGGGCGGTAATATGAACAGCGATTTCCTGAGGTTGGTTAAAGGAGTGCTGGTGGATTGCCAGTCGCTCCTAAAAGACGTTATCGACGCTCCTAATGTAACCATTACGGAGCATACTTCGTTGTCACCTCAGTCGGATACAGCTACAGAAGCCCCAAACACTGGTCAGGTTAAGATCCCCAACAAAAAGAAGAAAATTGGGGCGCGAGACACGGCCTATGGGCAGAAGCAACGGGGTCAAGCAAGGGGACCTATTGGAACGGAACCGGAAAATCAACAGAGACAAGACGCCGCTTATTTCGACCCACGGCGCGGTGGAGAGTTGACGGAATCTACATCTGGTGAGTAACAACGCGGGGGTTCTCTATGGAGACTATACCGCGAGAGACTCAAGCTAAGATACTTGAACTCTTTCGAAAAGAGAAGACGGTTAGCGAGATCGCAACGTTAATCGGGTATGAGAAGAAAGAAATTTTGCTTTGGCTGACGAAAAGTGGATTCTGGAGTAAGTATTGTAGCGAATGTGTATTGAAACGATGCTACGATTGCAGAGGGCTTTCGGAATTAGGTAAGCCCGTTGGGATCCAAGATCAGATCGACCTAATCTCCTATCTAGCGAGACCAAAGAATGACCCAAAATAAACTCGCAGCCAAAATCGAGAAGCACCTACAGAATTGGGCGAACATTTTAAATATTTCTGATTATAAGTTCACTATTAAATTCGCGAATAATGCAGAGATAGATGGCGATTACGCCAATGTAGATACAGAAGAGCATACTCGCGAAGTCGTTATGACATTCAATAGGCATCGTTTAAATAAAGAACCTCACGAGATAGAGAGAACAGTAGTGCATGAGCTTCTACACGTGCGGTTTAATGAATATGCAGAACATTTGGAAGACGTACTCAAGGAGTACGGAGACAGCCCTAAAGTTAAGCGAATCCTACGAAGTAAAGCAGATAAGCTTGAACATAAAATCATAGTCGCGCTCACCGAAGCGCTGATCAAGGAGACTAAATAATGGCGCTTTTCAATTTGGACCCTTTTGACTTTGGTGCGCTTAACCGTATCCGTCAGGGTCTAATTGCCAAGAAGGTTTCCGGTGCTAAAGTAGATAGCGCCGAAGAACCTGCTCCTCGCAAAGGGCTGTTTCGTTATCTAAATACTTCAGTCAATAAAAAGCAGCAAAGAGTGTTTACAATCAATGCTGAGACGTTGGCTCGCCTTGCGAATTCAGATCCTATTACTTGGGCGATTAGACGTACGATTAAGGCTTTCGTTAATCAGGCCGAATGGGGCATCGAACCCGATACCGAGAAGGTAGAATTAGAATTAAATCGATGGGAAGAGTATGCTTTATCTCACCTATCACCCTATGCCCTAGGCGACCTGCAAGATTTTGCTACTGACCGAATCGACCCTAAAACCAAGGCAGAAATTACGTCTACGCTGAAGAGTATTATGAAGGAAGGGACTGCGATGCCGGAGAAGAAAAAGGCCATCGAATGGTTCTTCGCTTCGGTGATGCGTAGAATTAAATCCACGGCTGAGTCTCATGTGGACCCGGTTAAGAAAATTTTTGAAAATCCATCAGACCGAGGCATTGAGAGCACTTTTAGGAATCTTCA
>Ga0315281_10006581_pt1 | contig 16504 bp, 11 predicted proteins | sample YL17G07_0_MG_FD_204540 | JGI IMG/M metagenome (GOLD analysis project Ga0315281, IMG submission 204540) | Sediment microbial communities from Yellowstone Lake, YNP, Wyoming, USA - YL17G07_0 | ecosystem: Environmental > Aquatic > Freshwater > Lake > Sediment | place: USA: Wyoming | collected... | reverse complement strand
CCGGAGTCTTGCGGAGGACTCCTTCCTGGGTCTCCTGTTCGGTGGACGGCCGCTGGCGCTGGGCGGGGCCTACACCGCCGTCGCTGACGATGCACAGGCCGCCCTCTGGAACCCGGCCGGTCTCGCCCAGATCTCCGGGATCTCGGTCGCTGGAAGCCAGAACCACCTCTCATTCACCGACAATGCGTACGCCGCCTCGCTGACCGGTGCACTCGGGCGCTGGGGAAGCGCTTCGGTGGCGGTCCAGCACCTCATCATCCAGAACGTCTCGCTGACGCGACCTATCCTTGACGCAAACGGCAACCCCGTGCTCGATCCGGCCACGAACCAGCCGTTGGTCGAGATTGCGGGATTCGGGCAGGAGTCTGATGCGACCTTCCTGGCGGGATACGGAGTAGCGCTGACCAGTTGGCTGATGGTAGGCGGGGCGGGGAAGTGGCTGGTGGGGATGACCGGCAAAACGCCGGGAAGCGGGTTCGGGGCGGATGCCGGGGTGCTGGTGAGATTGCTCAGCCATTGGAGGGTCGGGTTGGCGGCTGACGATTTGGGCCGGACCACGGTGAGGTGGAGGGACGACGTACGCACCGTCCTGCCATCCGCTGGCAGGGCCGGCGTGGCTTGGGAACCCTATCCCAAGTGGCTGGTCTCAGTGGAAGGGGCCTCGCCGCTCGCGAAGCTACGCGTAGTCACCGGTGCCGGGGTCGAATGGAGATATGCCGACTTCCTTGCCTTCAGGGCGGGGCTGAATGACGGCAGGATCACGGGTGGGGTGGGATTCCGGATGCGGTTGGGGGCAGGGCCTTCCTTCGCCAGCGCCGATTACGCCTTCGTGACCGGAAGCCAATACGAGGATCGCAACCGGCTCACGCTCGGGGTGACGTTCTGATGAGGCGCCGGGCGACTTTCCTGGTCCTGCTCTGTCTTGCCGGATGCAGTCAGGGGCTCAAGCCGGTTTCCGCAGTGCAGCTCGAAGTCACCGTGACCCCGGACGCCGTGCTGGGGGGCATCGGGAGTGCCAACGGCCAGCTCCTGCGCCCGTGCGGGGTGGTGGCAGATCCCAAGAACGGCAGTGACCTCGTCTACGTCGCCGACACTGGCAACCAGCGGATCCAGTACCTGAACCAAGCCGGCGACTTCATGAAGTCGCTGGGCCGGTTCGGGGTGGGCCCAGGCGAGTTCAGCGGTCCCTCCGCCCTTGTCCTCGACTACGGCCAGTACCTGTTCGTCGTGGACCGCGAGAACCATCGCGTCCAGCAGTTCGACGTCCGCGGCGTATACGTCCGCCAGTACCCGGACGCCAACCGGACGGACGTCACCCTCAGGTTCCCCCAGGGGCTGGCGCTCAACAGCCTGGGGGAGGTGTACGTGGCCGACACGTGGAACGACCGGGTGGTCCGATTCGACCGGCTCGGGAACGTGCTGGGAACCCTCGGGGGATTCGGGCAGGGGCGTGGGTTCATGCACCGGCCGACGGCCGTTGCCGTGGACCGCGACGACAACGTCTACGTGGCCGACAGCCTCAACCACCGGATTCAGAAGTTCAACTTCCGTGGCGACTTCCAGCTCGAGTTCGGGGGTCAGGGATCCGGGACCGGGTACTTCGAGGAGCCCCAGGGTCTCGTGGTCAGCGACAGCGGGCTCCTCATCGTGGCCGACACCGGGAACCGGCGGCTCCAGGTCTTTGACCTCGAGGGCAGGTTCCTGACGCTGGTGACGGAGACAGGGGACGGTGGATTCGAGCGGCCCGTGGGTCTGGCCGTGAGCCGGGACCGGCTCTACGTCGCCGATGCCGACGCCCACCGGATTGTACGGCTCAAGCTCTCGGTTATCTCGTCCACGAGGAGCGGTGAGTGACCCGATGGGTGTGGCTGGCCGTCCTCCTGGCCGGGGGAGTCTGTTCCTGGTCGCTGGCCGCTGACCCACCGGCCCAGCCTCTGCCGGAGGCCCCGGCTGTCTCCGCAACGACGCTCCAGCCTGAACCCACGCTCAAGTTGTCCGGGAACCGGACCACCACCCTCCGGTACCAGCACTACTCCGCCCTCGCGCCGCAGGCGACCGGCTTCTTCCAGTCCGGGTTCACGCGGCACGAGACCACCCGGCTGAAGATCTCGGGACAGGCCCTGGACACCGTCAAGATCGAGGGCGAACTGTACCAGAGCGACGTCGACTTCGACAACCGGTACAGCCTCAAACTCGCCACCACCCATTACGAGCTCTTCCTCGGCGAGTTCCCGGCCTCCTTCGAGGGCAGCGAGTTCACGCTCTTTCAGCGCAGTCTCCAGGGGGCCAAGCTCACGGGTGAGGTCCCGCTCTCGGACAATCCCGCACCCAAGATCGACTTCACGGCTATCGCCTCCTCGCCCCGGGGAGAGACCAAGTACGAGAAGTTCTTCGGCACCGACACCCAGGGACCGTACCAGCTTGGGGGATTCCCCGTGGTCCTGGAATCCGAGCGCATTCTCGTGGACAAAGTGCCCCAGGTCCGCAACGCCGACTACGAGATCAACTACACCACCGGGACGATCACGTTCAAGAAGCGGATCGTCGAGCGCCGGTCGCTTATCGAGGCCACGTATGAGGCCCGGACCACCCTGTACCCCCGCGCCCTGTACGGCGGCCAAGTCGGGTACCACCCCACGGATGTGGATACCGTGAGCGTGAGCGCGGTGGACGAGCGGGACAGCAAGGATCCATCGGTCTTTACGACCTCGGGCATCCCGGCCACCGCCCACACCGTGCTGGGTACCGTGGTCAAGCATGACGGCGAGTTCCTGCGGGTCGGGGGGGAGTACGGCCTGAGCCTCTTCGACCCCAACGAGTTCGTCTCTGGGCGTGAGCATGGAAGCGCCTACAAGGGCTCCCTCGAGGCTGAGCGGTTCGGGGTCACCTTGGGCGGGGACGTGAAGCGGATCGAGCCCCGGTTCCGGACCATGGGGAACACGGCCTTGGGCAGCGACTTCTTGGGCTGGTCCGGGCACGGAGGGCTTGGGATTGGGCGGCTCGCCTCTCTGACCGGCCAGCACAACCAGCAAAGGACCATCCTGAACGGCTCCCAGGACAGGACGATATCCACCGATGCCAAGGCCGCGGTGACGCCCACCGGCTGGCCCCGCGAGTCCTACCGCTACTATCAGAGCCGGGAGACGTTCCAGTCGAGCTTCGACAAGAGGGAGCGGCGGCACACGGCCGACATCAGCCATGACATGAAACACCTGACCGTGGGGGGCGGGTACGAGCGGGAGGAGCTCTCGTATCCGGACGGCAGCCAGCCCGGCCGGACCTGGGACGCAGGGAAGGCCAATCTGGCCCTCAAGGGGTTCTCATGGCTCACCGCCGCCCTGAACGGGGAAATGCGCACTGGGAGGCAGACATCCACCGTCTACGGCGCCTCCAGCCGGTACCAGAGCCAGCTTGCGGGAGTCAGCCTTGGCTTCACTCCGCTAGATCGGTACTCGCTGACGGCTGACAGCCATTGGCAGAGGACGACGGGCCAGCCTGACCAGAACACGGTCAGGACCTCGGCCAAGGCCAAGCCCATCGATCAGGTCTCGGCCGAAGGTAGCTACTCCCAGGAGACCCTCCAGATGCCGTTCGTGGGCGTGAACCGTGCCGCTCACACCGACAGCTATGGCGCTCTCGTCGATCTCCAGCCGGTCAAGAGCCTGTCCTTCCTGTACCAGCCCACCTTGCGGGAGACGCTGCTGTCCGGGATCCGGACTGCCCCGAACGTCAATCGGAAAGACCAGTACACGGCCAAGTGGGCGCTGGGGTCGGTCCTCTCCACCGAGGGCGGCTACTCGGACGAGCGATACCGGCTCCGGGACACGACTGACCCGGGACTCCGCGTTCTCACGCGCCAGGACTCGAAGGCGTGGAACACGAGCCTGCGGCTGGCTCCCGTGACCGCGTTCTCGTCGGACATCACGTACACGGACAGGACCACGAGCAAGAGCCAGCTCAACCTCGCGAGCCCGGGGCTCTTCGATAGCCGGGGAACCCGCGAGCAGGCGGCCCACGTGGGGCTCAAGCCCCAGCTCGAATCCAGGCTCGGGATCGACGCCGGGTACCGGTTCAGCCGGTTCTTCCAGGGAGGCTCCGCGGGGAACGCGACCAGCCTCCCCGCGTACCAGATCTCGCCGCTGGGCCAGCAGATCACGAGCTTCAGCCTCCAGAACGACTACAGGACTATCCACACTTATGAACACGCTGTGGATGGAGGGCTTTCGTACCAGTGGAACAAGGCTTTCATAACAAATGGGACCATGGCGTATGACCTCAAACAGGACCGCCTGCACCTGATCCCGAACGTGGAAACGCTGTCGGCGGGGGCGGGGCTGACCTTCCGGGTCAAGTGGATGAAAGCAGAGGGGACGTACCGGCTGGCGCGGTCCAGGGGTGGAGCGGAGACGTTCCAGCAGGCGTTCTCTGGAGGACTGGATATCCTGCCAGCGTCCCAGATCCACTGGACCAACCGGGTCGAGTACACGCTGAGCAGGAGGCCTGCATCAGCCGCGACGGACGCGACGAGCAGTTTGGAGATGAGCTTCTGAAGGGGTCCTATGATTGAGATCAGGCCGGCCGGCGACACGGGCTGGCTGGTCTCGGTCGGCGGACCCGACCGGCCGGATCATGCGACCGTCCGCCGGGTCCGGATGCTCAAGGCGCGCGTGGATCGCGCCGCGGTCCCGGGGGTCTCCGAGACCCATCTCGGGTACCGCTCCCTCCTCGTATCGTACGATCCCGTCGCCGTGAACCCGGGGAGCGTCCGAACCGCGATCGCCCGTATCGCGGAGGGGGTCGAATCCGGTCCGCCTCCGCAGCGCATCGCCGGGCGGACCCGGGTCAGGCGGTTTCCCCTATGCGTCTGCCCCGAGTGCGCGCTCGACCGCGGGTTCATCGGCGCGACGCTGGGAATGGCGTGGGACGAGTTCGTGCGCCGGTACTGCGGGCACGGGTACGAGGTCTGGTTCATGGGGTTCCAGCCCGGCTTCCCGTTCCTCGGGCTCCTGCCGGAGGGGCTCGACCTGCCGCGGCACGAGACGCCCCGGACCTTCGTCCCTGCCGGGTCGGTCGGGATCGGCGGGTTCCAGACCGGGATCTACGCGGAGTCGTCACCGGGCGGCTGGCGGGTCCTGGGCCGCACGAATGTCCGGCTGTTCGACCCCGGGCGGAAGAAGCCCGCGTTGCTCGCGCCCGGAGACGGCGTCGCGTTCGACCCGACGGAGGACCACCGTGCGCTCTTCCGGTAGGCCGATTGCGATCAACGCGGACGTCGGGGAGGGGTTTCCGGACGACGAGGACTTGATGCCTCTGCTCGACCGGGCGTCGGTGGCCTGCGGCGGGCACGCGGGGTCGCAACGGACCATGACCCGCGCGGTCCGGCTTGCGGCCCGGTACGGGGTCGCGGTCGGCGCCCACGTCTCGTACCCGGACCGGAGAGGGTTCGGCCGGGTCACGATACCGATGCCCGGGATCGCCGCCGCCGTTACCGCCCAGGCCCGGGCGCTGGCCCGGGTCGCGCGGCGCGCCCGCCTCCCGCTCGACCACGTCAAACTCCACGGCGCGCTCTACCACGACGCTTCGACCGACCCGCGTATCGCGATCGCGGTCGGCCGGGCCATCCGCCGCCTTGGCGGCGGGGTGGGCTGGATCGGGATGCCCGGCACGTGGCAGGAACGGACGGCCCGCCGGTTCGGGATCCCGTTCATTCGCGAGGGATTCGCGGACCGGCGATATCGCCGGTGCCGGAGGCACCGCTGGGGCCGACTGGTCCCCCGCGGGGAGCCCGGGGCGCTCGTCCGGGGCCCGGCCGCGGCGGCGCGGCAGGCGCGCCGGCTCGCGGCGGGGGGCCAAGTGGACACCCTGTGCGTCCACTCCGACACGCCCGGGTGCGTCAGGATCGCGCGGGCGGTGCGCGCGGCGGTCTCCCGGTGAAGGTCCTCCGGGTCGCCGACCCCGGGATGCTCACCACGATCCAGGACCTGGGACGGCCGGGGCACCGGGCGGCGGGCATCGCACCCGGCGGCGCCTTCGACGAGTTCGCGCTCCGGGCGGCCAATCTTCTCTGCGGGAACGACGAGGGCGCGGCGGCGCTCGAGATCACGCTTCGGGGGCCCAAGCTCGAGGCGCTCGCCGACACCGTGGTCGCGGTCGCGGGTGCCGACCTCTCCGCGACCGCGAACGGGAGGCCGCTCCCGATGTGGCGGCCCGTCTCCCTGCGTCGCGGGACGGTCGTCGCGTTCGGTAAACGGGTCGCGGGATGCCGCGCGTACCTCGCGGTCGGCGGCGGAATCGAGGCTCCCGCGTTCCTCGGGAGCCGGTCCACGGACGTCCGGTGCGCGCTGGGCCCGCCCCGGCTCGTCCCCGGGACGGTCGTTTCCGCGGGGCGGCCGCGGCGGCCGCGGGCGGCGGAGGTCTCCGCCCGCGCCGTCGCGGTCTACGCCAACCTGCCCGAGCTCCGGGTCGTTCCGGGTCCGGACAAGGAGTGGTTTCCCCCCGAGGCGTTCGAGAAGCTCCTGGTCACGGACTGGCGCCTGCGGAGCGCCTCGGATCGGTCCGGGCTCCGGCTGACGGGCGGCATCGTCCCGCGGCGTCCGGGCGAACTGCCTTCCGAGCCCGTGGCCTTCGGCCACGTCCAGGTTCCGCCCGACGGCGAGCCGATCGTCCTCGGCCCCGAGTGCCAGAGCGTGGGCGGCTATCCGCGGATCGGGTGCGTGATAACCGCGGACCGGCCCCGGCTCTCCCAGATCGCGCCCGGCGATCCCATCCGGTTCGCCGTGATCACGCCGGACGAGGCGCGGTGGCTCTGGGCCGGCCAGCACGCCCTGCTCGACATACTCCGGTAGCCGCGGCGTATCATGGGGGCGATGGCGCCCGCCGAGCTCGCCGCGTCTCTGCTCCTGTTCACGCCCGCGCCGCCGGGGGCGAACCGCATCACCGTGCACGCGGGAAGCCCGGCCCCGTTCTCGATCACGCGGCGCATGTTCGGCAAGTTCACGGAGCATCTGGGCGCGAACGTGTACCAGGGGGCGTGGGCCCAGCTCACGCTGAACCCCGGGTGCGAGGGCGCGACGGTCTGGGGGAATCCCTGGGGGAGTTCGGACGAGTCGCGCGACCGGGTCATCGGCCGGCGCGAGAAGCAGTGGGGGATCTCGGGGTTCGACCCCGCGGCGGGCGCGCGGGCCGGGTGCGGGTTCTGGTGGGCGCCGGTCGGGCGGGGCGGCCGGTTCGGCCTCGACGCCGGGATCAACGGCACCTCCCAGCGGATGGCCGTTCCCCCTGGGGGAACGGCGGGGGTCGCGACGCCGGTCTTCGTGCCCACCCACCGGTGCCGCGCGGTCGAGGTCACGCTCTGGGCGAAGGCGCAGGGCGGGGCGCGGCTCATCGTCGGGCTGGGTCCCCCGCGGCTCGCGGCCAAGCCGTTCGCCTCCGCGCGGCTCGACGCCGGGCCCGAGTGGCGGAGGCTCTCCGCCCGGCTGACGGTGCCCCGGGGGCGCATCGGGCGCGGCGATCCCGCGTTCCTCTCGGTCCGGGCCGAGGGCGGCGGGACCGCGTGGGTGGACCAGGTCTTCGCGTTTCCGGCCGACCACCTCGCCGGCTGGGACCCCGACGTCGTCCGGTACGTGCGCGACGCCGGGGTTGCCCTGATCCGGTTCCCGGGCGGCAACTTCGTCTCGGGATACCGGTGGCGCGACGGCGTGGGGCCCGTGGACTCCCGGCCCGCGAAGCCCAACCCGGCATGGGAGGGCGTCGAGTGGAACCACGTCGGAACCGACGAGTGGCTGAAGTTCTGCGACCTCACGGGCGCGGAGCCGTTCATCTGCGTGAACGCCGGGGACGGCACCCCGGAGGAGGCGGCGGACTGGGTCCGGCACTGCCGCGGGAAGGTCAGGCTCTGGGAGGTCGGGAACGAACTCTACGGAAACTGGCAGATCGGGTGGACGGACGCCCCGGGGAACGCGGCGCGGTACGAGTCGTTCGCCGCCGTGATGCGCGCGGCCGACCCCTCCATCGAGCTCATCGGCTGCGGCGACACCCCGGAATGGAACGCGGCGCTCGTGCGACGGAACGGGAAGGCGGTCCGGTCGATATCCGTGCACTGGCTGCCCCGGCACGACCTCCCCAGGGACGCCGACCCGGAGGAGACGCACCTGGATCTCCAGGGCGGAGCCTCCGGGCTCGTCGATCGCCTGCTCTGGCCGCGGGCGAAACCGATGGCGGATGCCGGGCTCGTCCCCCGGGTCGCGCTCGACGAGCTCCAGATATTGAACCGGCTCAACGCGACGACGCTGGAGGCGCTCTTCTACGCCTCCGTCATGCACCAGTGCGTCCGCGCGGGATCGTTCGTGGAGCTGGTCACGCACAGCGCGCTCATCAACCACGGCGGGGGGATGGTCAAGGACCGCGGGATCGTGGCGCCCCAGCCCGTCCACTGGGTGCTCCACCTCTTCGGTACCCAGCCCGGACGGGTCCCAGTGCCGGTCGAGCTCAAGGGGGGCGCGTTCGACAGCCCGGGGAACCGGCTCCCGCGCGCGCAGGGGGTGCCGTGGCTCGACCCGCTGGCGCTGCTTTCCGAGGATGGCAAGACGCTGGTCCTCATCGTGATAAACCGGCACCCGCACAAGACGTTTACAGCCCAGGTCACGCTGGAAGGCTTCGCGGCCGGCCGCGCCGAGGTCGCGCGGTTCGCCCCGGGGTCGCTCGGCGCCGTCGCCGACACCCGGAATCCGGACGCGTTGCGGCCGCGGACCGTCCGGCTCCCCGCCGGGCCGCTCCGGGTCGAGTTCCCGCCCTGTTCCGTGACCCGGCTGATCATTCCGCGGGCGAGTACAATGGCGCCAAGATGAGTATCAAGCTGGCGATCCACGGGGGGAACCGCGAACTTCATGCCCGCTGGCCGGAGTGGCCGATGCACGACCGGACCGAGGAGCGCGCCCTGCTCTCCGTTCTGAGATCGGGGAAGTGGTGGTACGGCGACTGGGTCCGCCGGTTCGAGCGCGATTTCGCCTCGTTCCAGGGCGTCAACCACGCCGTCACCACGACGTCCGGGACCGCGGCCCTCGAGATCGCGCTCGCCGTGCTCGGGGTCGGCCCCGGCGACGAGGTGATCGTGCCCGCGTACACGTTTGTCGCGACGGCCAGTGCGGCCCTGCGCGTCCGCGCCCGGGTCGTCTTTGCCGACGTGGTGCCGCAGACCCTGGACATGGATCCCGCGGACCTCGCGCGCAAGATCACGCGCCGGACGAGGGCGATAATCCCGGTGCATATCGCGGGCAACATCTGCGACATGGACCGGATCAACTCAATCGCGCGCCGGCGGAGGATCCCGGTGGTCGAGGACGCCTGCCACGCGTGGGGGAGCAAGTGGAAGGGCCGGGGCGCCGGGGGCTTGGGCGCGTGCGGGGCGTTCAGCTTCCAGGTCAGCAAGAACATCACGGCGGGCGAGGGCGGGATGATGGTGACGAACAGCGCCGCTCTCGCCGAGCGGCTGCAGGCGTTCACGCACGTGGGGCGGCGGTTGGGGCGCGCGTGGTACGCGCACTTCACCCGGGCCACGAACGCGCGGATGACCGAGTTCCAGGCCGCGGTCCTGTGCTGCCAGCTCGCGCGGCTCAAGGCTCAGACCCTGCGACGGCAGGCCAACGCGGGCTCGGCGCGATCCCGGGGATCAGCCCCCAGTTCACGGACCCGCGGCACACGCGGCGGTCGTACCATTTCTATATCTTCCGGGTGGATTCGCGCGTGATGGGTGTCCCGGCGGCCCGGTTCGCCTCGGCGATCTCGGCCGAGGGGGTGCCGTGCATGACCGGGTGGTCGCACCCCGTGAACGCGAACCCGCTGTTCACGGGCCGCGACGGCGGCGCGGGAGTCGGGTGCGGCGGCGGGCGGTGCCTGGAGGCCGAGCGGGCGTGCCGGGACGCAATCTGGATCACGCACCGGATCCTGCTGGCCCCGCCTTCGGCCATGCGCGGCATCGTCCGCGCCGTCGCCAAGGTCGTGTCCCTCCGTAGTCAGCTTCGCTAGCTGATTCGGATACTCCCCAGCGGGAGCCAGCCGGCGGGGTCGGCGTGTTCGTTCGCGAACCGGACTTCGGGTCCTGCTTCCCCGATCAGTCCCACGGACAGCCGGGTTTCCCCTGCTGCCATCTCCTTCGGGACCTTGATCGTGCGGTCAATGATCGCGTCGCCGGGGAGCCACTCGCGCGGGTCCGCGTCGAGGGGGATGACCGTGTCCCCGATCCGGGCCGCGAGCTTCCACGGCCGGTAGGCGGGCGCGCACCCCGTGTTCTCGATCCAGAGCTCGAGGGCGATGGTGCCGCCGCGGTCCGCCTCGGCTTCCCACCTTCCCTGCCTCATCACGAACCGGTACCCGATCGCGTCGCAGAACTTGGCGAGCGGGTCCATGTACTCGGGCGGGATCGGGCACGATTTCGGCATGAACACGGAGGCGTGGAACTTGAGTCCCTGCTTGAGCACGAGGTCGAGGTCTTCGGGCCCCGCATACCAGTCGTGGCGCCACCCGCGCGGCGTCGCGCACGTCTCGAGCACGACCGGCCGCCGCTTCCACGCCTCGCCCGCGCCCGCCCGGCCGATGGCCTGGGGGTAGGCCTCGTAGGTATGGTTCCAGTCGAGGTAGGGCTTGCCCGTGGCGTGCTTGCTGCCGCGGAGGTCCCCGAAGCAGTCGCACCGCCACCCGCACCCGCGGCGGATCCCGCTCTCGAGCTGGTATCCGTCGATGTTCGCGAGCACGGGCGTCTTCGGGTGGGATTCCGCGTAGAGATCGAAGAACCGGTCCACGGATTTCTCCCTGGGGTTCCCGGCGCCCTCGCCCCACGGGCCGATGAACGCCGCGTCCACGCTCTCGAGGTCCGGGTGCCCGTCGAACCGCCGGCCGAACTCGGCGATCACGCGCCCCCAGGTCTCGAAGTACTCGTTCCCGTCGTAGTCGGGTTCGATCCACGTCTTGGCTCCCGGCCAGTCGGGCAGGTACGGCTTCGTCGCGTACCGGTCCCGGTACCAGCCCGGCAATGGCGGCTGGTCCCAGGACCCGAACGGCATCAACCGCACCTCGAGCGTCTGCCCCTGCGCCCGGGCTTTGGCCAGCGCGCCCTCGATCATCCCGAAGTCGATCCTGCCGGGCTCCGGCTCGAGCTTTTCCCAGAACCAGCGGCAGTACGCGACCGTCGATGGCAGGTACCCGGGGACGCACTCGCGGGGGGCGGGCGGGAACTCGAGCGGCCCCTCCTCGGACCAGCGCTTGCCGGGGTAGAGCGGGTCGCCCGTGAACCTCTGAAATGTCGCGCACCCCTTTCCGGGGTTCGAAACCGGTTCCGTCGCTTCCCGCGGCCGCGCCTTCGCTATAGGTTCCCGCATGGCCCCTACGCTACCAGATGCCCTACTGGCACCAAACTATGGCACCGCGTTCCAAGGGGGGCAGGACGGCCGTGAGCCGGCCGGACTTCCGGACGGCGGGGATGTCGGTGACGGTGCCCATGAACGGCAGGATCCGGATGCGCGTGGCCTTCGGGGCCGCGAAGCTCACGCGGATGCCCTTCTCGGGCTCGGGCGCCACGCGCTTGCCGGGCCGGATGCCCCGGTAGTTCGCGAGGAAGACCCGGGGCTTCCCGAGCACCTCCGCGACCGAGGCGAGGACCCAGGGCGGGGCCTCGACCTCCACCGCGGGCGCGCCCAGGAGCGGGCGGACCCGGCCAACGAGGTCCGTCCGCGACGCCTCGGCGGCCGCGTCCAACCGCCCGTCCCCGGCCGAGCGGTTGAAGCCCTGCTCGAGCTCGTTGAGGTAGCGCCTGCCCTCCGCCCCCAGGTCGAGGACCCGGGTGCCGCGCGCCGGAAGCGCGTCGAGCCACGCGCGCTCGTCGGCCGCGAGCCCCGTGAGGCCGGGTGCGAGCAGGACGGGGCCCTTGAACGCGTCGCGGTTCCTTGGAGTAATGATCCTGAACTCGAGGTGCGATTGCAGGACGAGGGAGAGGAGGCCCTCGTAGGATTCCGTGAACGCGCCCGGGGAGGCCAGCCGGGCGGAAGGGGAGAAGTAGACGCCCGCGGGCGTCAGCGGGGCGCGCGGCGAGTAGAGGATATCCTGGTAGCGCTTGATCCAGCCGAAGATCTCGCGGCGGGCCTTAGGGTCGTTCGTGCCCGCCATCCCGTGCCCGCGCGGGTCCCAGTCGTTGCATCCCGCCATGACCTCCGCGCACGCGAGCGTGAGCATGGCGTCGCGCGGCTTGATCCCCGCCTGCCGGTCCCAGGAGTACGCCAGCATCCACGAGGGCTTGCCACCGGCAAAGGCCCGGAACGTGTGCATGCCGGCCATGAACCGGAGCCACCCGAGCGGGGTCCGCTTCGCCGAGATCCCCTCCCCGGGGTTGTACTCGTGCGCGATCGCGTCCACGACGGGGTACAGGGACCAGACGTCGGCCCCGATGCGCAGGGCTTCCTCGTCGTACCCGGGGTAGATCTCGGCGATCGTGAGGCATTCGGGGTTCGCGGCCTTCACGGTGGCGCTGATCTCGGCCATGAACTCCGTGATCGCGTCCACGCGGAACCCGACCCACTTCCGGAACCCGGCGTCGGACCAGTTTCCGACCTTGACGTCCTTCATCGCGTCGAGCCCGGTCCGTTTCCGGAACTCCCCGACCGTGAAGGCGTCGAAGCTCGCCCACGAGTCCTCCCAGCCGTCGAAGTGCGTGATCCAGTAGGGGATGTCCACGTACACCCCGTCGATCCCGCTTCCAGCGATCCGGCGGACGTGGTCCATGTAGAGGCGGCGCCACTCGGGGCAGAGCGGCGTGATCCAGACGTCCTCGTCCCCGGCGTCGATCCAGAACGCCGCCCCGCCGCCGAAGACGGCGGGCTTCCCGTCCCGGTCGCGCTGGATCCAGTCGGGATGGTCCTTGAGCATCGTGTGCGGGTTCTTGTCCGCGTTCGCCGTGATGCACTCGGTGCCCGCAATGTAGACGAAGGCCCGGTGGCCCGCCGCGTGCGCCGCCTTGGCAAGCGCGCGGATCGCGTCGAGCTTCGATGCTGGATCGACGAAGCTGTCGTACCGCCCCGGAATGTCGTTGTCCACCTCGATGCCGCACGCGTTCGCGTCCGCGGCCTCGCGCACGATCCGGGGGACGTCCTCGAGGTCGAGCCCGTTTCCCGCGATCCGGGCATACCTGGCCCAGTCGGGAGACGCTGGCATTGGCTCCTGGGGCGTTCCGGCGATGACTGCGGCGGCCACGAGGAGCAACGCGATCACTTGGGCTAGCGGTCCCGCGTGACCAGGAACCAGAGCGACGGCGGGGTTCCCGCCGCGTTCAGCGCGATTCGGGAGGAGGTTCCCGCGGCCGCGACCGCGAGTTTCTCCAGGGGCTTTCCCGCGCCGTCGAGGGGCCGGGCCGTCCAGCCGCGGCCGGGGAGCGTGAGCGTCGCGGCGACCTTCTCCGCGATCGTGGGGCCGTGGCCCCAGTTCCTGCCGACCGAGGTCCTCTCCGCGTTCCAGCCCATGAACTGGTTCTCGACCCGGGCGGCCAGCGTCACCAGGACCCGGGTGGATTCCACCAGCGGCTTCCCGTCCAGCGCGACGATGGCCGCGCACGCGGAGGAGTTCGCGATCTTCCCGACCGCGAGCTCGGCGTCGCCGAGCCGGACGGTCGTGCCGGGAATAGTCCCCGCGCACATCCGGAACCCGGGCGCCTCGACCGTGAAGGAATGCGCATCCTTGCCCGGCTTCCACGTGATCTCGCCGGTGTCGCTGACCCGGGCCACGGACGTGGCCCGCGGAGTTTCGCCGGACGACGAAACTCCCAAGCCCACCGTCCCCGTCGCGGCGATGGGGGTCCCGGGCTCCGCGATTCGGATCTGCATCCGGCGGACCGAGACCATGCCCAGGGCGACTCCCGCATTCTCCCAGACGTCCCGGAGCCCGGCGGCGCGGCGGGCGAGAAGGGACGCGGCCGCGTCGCGGGGGAGGCTGACCGTGACCGGCTCCCGCCCCGGCGCCACCAGCCCGCGCCGGAGGGCGAGCGCGGCGGCGGGGGCGAAGGCGAGCTTGCCCGGGTGTCCGGCGAAATCGAAGTAGCTGATGAGGTGGTTGGCGGCCCATTCCCGGCTGAAATCCAGGTAGGTGTAGGCGTAGATCGCGTCCCAGTCCTGGAACGCCGCGATCGCGGCGAGCATGGGGAGCGTCGCCGCCGCGTGGTCGTTCGGGGTCGGGAGGTTGTACTCCGAGACCGTGAACGGCTTGCCCGCCACCCGGCGCAGGGCGAGGTCCTCGATGTCGCCGCCGTAGGTGGACGCGACCTGGTCCGTGTTCGGGATCCGCCAGTTCCCGGGATCCCAGCTCTCGCCCGGGAAGTCCGGGTGCTCCCAGTACGCGTGCTCGTCGATGAAGTCCGAGAGCGCGGCCTCGCGCAGGACCCCGGCCGCCTGTCCGTACCCGGCCTGCGTGTCGCAGATGGGGACCACGACGCCCAGCTCCTTACGGAGGAAGTCCGCGATGGACGAGACCGCGGCGCGCTCGGTCTCGACGAGGAAGGTCCAGTAGTCGAGCGTCGCCGCGGGGGTCCCGGCGTCGGCGCGCAGGGAGACCGTCCCGTGCTCGAGGCCCTCGCCTGCGGACAGGCCCGTGACTTCCGCCTCGCGCAGGGAGAGCGCCGCGAGCTCGACCGTGCCCGGCTTGTTGTCCGTCGAGAAGTTGATCCGGGCGCGGGGTCCGCCCGACGACCCGCCCGTGAACCGGTAGGTGTACTTCTTCCACTCCGTGGTGAGCTCCGGCTCGGTCTCGAGCCCGAGCCGGCTCCAGGGGTCGACGTCGAGCATGACGCTCAGCGTGAGCTTCATGGACGTACCTGCGTTGCGGACGCAACGGGCACGGAACGAGAGCTCGTAGGCGACTCCGGCGCGGATCTCGAGCCCGGTCTGCATCAACTGGAGGTTCCAGCTCTCGGTGCCGGCCTTCGTCGCGGTCCAGCGCAGGATCGGCGCGCCGGCGTCCGCGGCCGCTTCCAGCGTCGCCTTGGCGCCGCCCTCGGACTGGATCGTCCACGCCGTCGCCCCCTCGCGCAGGCTGCCGTTACGGAGCATCTCGGGTCCCGCAGACCTGGCTCCTTCCCCCCACGCCGCGCGCAGGGCCGCGGTTGTCCGGTACTTCGCGGTCAGCCACGCCTGCCACTGGCGCCGGAGTTCGCCCCCGAACGGCTCCGGCAGGTCGACCGGAGAGCCGCCCCAGAACGGGAGGAGCGTGTTCTCGTTGTTGATCTCGACCAGCGCCACCGCGGGCTCACCAGCGTACGGGACGCCGGTCTTTGCGTTCACGTGCGTGAGCAGGTCCCGCGCGTACGCCTTCTGCATCTCCACGAACGGCGGGTAGAACCGGTCGAGGACCTTACCCTGCCGGAACCGCTTGGCGGTTTCGTCGTCGATGCCCGGGTACCGGCGGGCGACGTGGAGGTTGATGTTGACGTAGATTCCCTCGGCCTTGAGCGCGTGGACGAGTCCGTCGAGCCGCGCGAGCTGGCCGGGATCGAGCGTCAGCATATCCTTCTTGAAGAGCCCTTCCGGAGCGGCGATGTCCATGTAGTGGAGCCGGACGAGATTGAATCCGAGGGCGCGAAGGCGCTTGGCAAGTTTCGGGGCTTCCGCGGGCTCGGGGAAGCACGCGGTCGCGGTCAGGTTGGTGGCGAAGAACCGCACCCTTCGTCCCTTCCCGTCGATGAAATGCCCGTCACGGACCGCGATGAACCCGTCCTTGCCGGCGGGGGGCTCGTTCAGGAACGAGACGTCCGCGGCGCCCAGCTCGCCCGTGCCGCCGGCGAGGAAGAAGGGAAACCAGCCGTCAGGAATCCTGCCCGGTGCCGCTGCCCTTGCCGTCATCGCGATGAGCAGGGCCAAGCCAGGGCCATGCATCTCAGACCGGCTGCTGCATGGAGGTGGCTTCCGCGTCGGCCCAGCGGAGCAGGAACGCGCCGATGAAGGTCCGCGCGGCCTCCGGCACGACGTACCCGGAGAGCGCCCAGGCGAACGACAGGCCCAGGTGGCCGTCGAGCTCCCCGGAGTCCCGGGCCCGCAGGTACGCGGGGTGCAGGCGGTTCACGAGCAAGGTTCCATCCTCGAACCGGGCGAGCCCCTCGCGGGCGGGATCATCCTCCCAGACGACGACGAGGGGCGGGCCGGCCACGGCCGCGAGCGCGGGCGGGGCGCCGGGCGCGGCCGCAGCGGTTGCGAACGCGGTGTCCTCCCCGAAGGGATCCACCTTCGCTTCCACGGCAAGTGGCGGCGCCGCCGCAGGGACGGGCGCGCCGCCCGTGACTTCCGCCAACTCGGGGTAGTCGGACAGCAGGACGCCGAGAACCTTCTCGAGCCGGTCCGCGAGCAGCCGGGCATCGGGTTCCGGCGGCGAAAGCTTGAAGATCGACAACGCCGCCGCGGCGGCCTCGGCCGTGGTCGTCGGCACCCCGGCCCTGACCCGCGGAGTCCGTCTCCGCGCCGGCCGGCGCACCCGCCGGGTT
>Ga0315281_10006580_pt1 | contig 16507 bp, 8 predicted proteins | sample YL17G07_0_MG_FD_204540 | JGI IMG/M metagenome (GOLD analysis project Ga0315281, IMG submission 204540) | Sediment microbial communities from Yellowstone Lake, YNP, Wyoming, USA - YL17G07_0 | ecosystem: Environmental > Aquatic > Freshwater > Lake > Sediment | place: USA: Wyoming | collected... | reverse complement strand
GACTTCCAGGGGTTTCACTACGCGCCGGCGGCAGACCGGTCAATGGCGATGGTAGAGGTGCGGACTCCGGAGGAGGAAGCCGCCTACATCGCGATGCTGAACGCGGGCTGGCATGTGGGCGCGGCGGGGTGCGAGGATCAGCACGACGCCAAGTGGGGGCGCGGCCCGACTTGGACGGTGGCGCTGGCGCGGGAGCTGACGCGCGAGGGGATCATGGAGGCGCTCTGGTCGCGGCGCACGTATAGCGCACGTGATCGCAACCTGGAGCTTACCTTCACGCTGGACGGTGAGGACATGGGGTCCCGGATCACGCGGCCGGCCGGAACCCTGACCTGCCTCGTCACCGTCGCGGACCCCTCGGGCGTAGCCCCTACGGGCGAGCCGGACCGGGGCGAGGTGACTGACGCCATTGATCTCTTCCTCGACGGACGGATCGCGCAGAGCGTTCGGCCGAAGCTGGCGAAGTACGCGTGGGCGGTGCCCGTCACGCTGTCCCCCGGGGAGCACTATTGCTTCGTGCGGGTCACCCAGGCTGGCGGCCTCATGAGCTGGTCGAGCCCGATCTGGGTGAGCGCGTACTGAAGCTCTCGCGTGCGCAGATCCTCTCGTCACACGCGGCTGAGGCCGGCGGGCGAGCCCACCGGTCTCAGCGAGTCAGGCGGCGGTGTTTGCCCGCCTGCGGCGGGCTTCGCATGGCCGCCCTAGAACAGGCCGTTCCAGTCAGCCTCCAGCGGCCTCCAGGTGCTGGGCGCAGGACCGTAGCGGAAGGTGATATCGGCCGCGCCTGCCCTGTTCTCCTTGCGCAGGTAATAGGTCCCCGTAGTCGGGTCATAGAGGCCGACCGTGTCTACGCAGTTGGTGTACCACGCGCCCGCGGGGGGCTGGCCGTGCTGCCCACCAGGCCCACCATCACCAATGAAGTTGAACGCGCCCGCGAGGGGCTTCCAGGTGCTGGACGCGGGGCCGAAGCGGAAGGTGAAGTCCGCCACGCCCGGGGCGTTCTGGGACCGCAGGTAGAAGGTGCCGGTGAGAGGGTTGTAGAGCCCCACGCTGTCGATCCCATCTCCTTCCCAGTCGCCCGCAATGGGGATCCAGGTGCTGGAGGTGGGGCCGAAGCGGAATGTCAGGTCGGCCTTACGGCTCCAGTTTGCCAGGCTCAGGTAGAAGGTGCCGGTGGCGGGGTCGTAGAGGCCGATCGTGCTCGTGCCGTCACCGTCCCAGTCACCGACTATCGGCTTCCAGGTGCTGGAGGTAGGCCCGAAGCGGAAGGTTAGGTCGGCCGCGCCGGCGGAGTTGGCGTTCTTCAGGTAGAACCTGCCGGCAGCCGGGTCATAGAGGCCGATGGTATCATCGTGGTCTTTGTCCCAGTCGCCGGCGATGGGGAGCCAGGTGCTAGGCGCAGGCCCGAAGCGGAAGGTCAGGTTGGCCGGGCCGCTCCAGTTCGAGTTTCTCAGGTAGAAGGTGCCGGTGGAGGGGTTGTAGAGACCGGCAGTATCGTCGCCGTAATAGTGGGCGCGGCCGAAGACCTTCAGGCAGACGTTCGCGTTAGGGTGGTAGGCTGCCAGGGCGACCCAGTGCGTGCCGTCGCTGGAGATCCAGCTGCCGTACTCGCCGGTGGCCCCGCTGCTGTAGCCCGGAATCCGATCCTCGATCGGGATCGGGTAGTTGTAGCCGGGAGTGGTCAGCCCCACCGCCACCGAGAGCATGTGGCCGTCTGGCACCGAAACGACGTCATTGAGGCTAACCGTGTGGTACCCCGGCATCCAGATGGCGCCAGACTTGGCGTTCACCAGTTGCATGTCGATATAGACGAAGATGGTATAGTCTGAGCCCACCACAGGTGTGTAGAAGCTGACCCCGTCTATCATCTCGTTGGCCGGGGCAATGAAGTCGTTCATGAACCATGCGGTGTCAGTCCCGTAGCCCATGGAGCCCGTCCATCCCAGCCAGTCGTATTGGTGGCAGATGGTTGAGGTATAGATGGACTCCGTCTGCCAGAAGACCGCGTTCTGCTTGCCGATCTGCGCGTCATAGTAAGAGACATAGAAGTAGCCCCCCTGGCCCCAGCCGGCCCCCCAGCTATTGCGGATGATGAAGGCGCCAGGGCCGGGCGGGGCCGCGAGGAACTTGCTCGCGGCGTAGTTGTCATCCCAGCCCACGATGCAGATCGAGTGGTTGCTGCCGGAGGAGGTCGGCCGGTAGTAGGAGTAGGTGCCAGAGTTGTAGTAGGCATCCTCCCAATACATGCTGCTATAGACGGCCCCGTAGCTCGTCACGGCCTGCTTGATGTTGTCGTTGTCCAGGGCGTTCGCCCGGTCCGGGAGGAAGATCACCTCCTGAACGTGCTTGCGCGGATGCAACCTCGAGGGAGAGACGCCGCTGGCCGGGTTGTAGGGATCATCTCCCTCGGCCACTGGGCCGCTCCACCGTGCCAGGTAGGCGGTGGACATGATGTGGTTGCCACCGGCATCATGGGCCCGGTCGAAACCATGGGTGTTCTTGAGGTTGTTCTCCGAGAAGTCCCAGGTCTCGCCCGGCAGCCGGCAAGACTCCATCGAGCCGTAGGTGGCGAAGGCCCAGCACGAACCAATGGGGCCTTGGTCCTTCACAGGAGTCAGCTTCCCCAGTGTGCGCAGGTCGTAGCTCGCCGGCAACCCCAGCAGGCTGGAGGCGTCGAAGAGCTGTTCGCCGGTGAGGTGGGATAGGTCAACCGGCGAGGGGATGTAGCCCAGGCCATGTCCATCTTCGGTCTGCAACTGGACCCGCCCCATTGCGAGGTCGTCGAGGTATTGCAGGAACTCGGGGTTCAGCGGCGCAACGCTCGGTTGGGGCTGTGGCGCGGCAGTGGCCACCGCTCCTGCCAGACACGACATCAGCACGGCAACGCCAACGACGACGAGCACCACACGCCACGCGCGTCTACTCCTACCGCCTCCACTCATGCTCGGTCTCCCAGGGAAGGTATTGGTGGAACACTGCCCCTCGGCTGCGCGCGGGGTGCACCCCGCGCGCAGCCGAGGGGCAGCCTCGGTCGGGCCAACAGGCTACAGGGCAGCGGTTGCCCTGTCAAGCAGCATCTTGCTCTGACCGGCCGGCATCTTCGGGTCTACGGGTGCACACAGAGGCCGGGCCAGGGCGCTCCATCGGCAGCCCGTCAGACGCGGCTGAGGCCGGCGGGCAGGCCCACCGGCCTCAGCGAGTCAGTGAGCGACGCTTCGCAGTACTACCAGCCGTTCCAGTTGGCTGCGAGCGGCACCCAGGTGCTAGGCGCGGGCCCGAAACGGAAAGTCACATCGGCCGCGCCCGCGCTGTTGTCGTTCCGCAGGTAGTAGTTCCCGGTGGTCGGGTTGTACAGGCCGACCGTGTCCACGCAGTTGTCATCCCAGTCACCCGCCAGCGGCTTCCAGGTGCTGGAGGTAGGGCCGAAGCTGAAGGTGAAGTCGGCCGCCCCGGCGCTGTTCTGGGAGCGCAGGTAGAAGGTCCCGGCGGCGGGATTGTAGAGGCCCACGCTCTCCTTGCCATCGCCCTCCCAGTCGCCCACGATCGGGAGCCAGGTGCTGGAGGTGGGGCCGAAGCGGAAGGAGACGTCGGCGGCGCCGGCCGAGTTGGAGTTCTTGAGGTAGAAGGTGCCGGTGGAGGGGCTGTAGAGGCCGATGGTGCCGCGGCCGTCCCCGTCCCAGTCGCCCACGATCGGCAGCCAGGTGCTGGAGGTGGGGCCGAAGCGGAAGGAGACGTCGGCCGCGCCGGCCGAGTTGGCGTTCCTGAGGTAGAACGTGCCCGTGGTGGGGCTGTAGAGGCCGATGGTGTCGGCGTCATCATCGTCCCAGTCACTCCGGTCCCAGTTGCCGGCAATCGGCGCCCAGGTGCTGGGCTTGGGGCCGAACTGGAAGGTGTAACCGGCGGCGCCATTCGAGTTCGCGTCGCGCAGGTAGAAAGTGCCATTGACCGGGTCGTAGAGGCCGGCCGTGTCATCCCCCAACGCCGGCGGCAGGGCCAAGGCCTTGATGCAGGCGTTGGAGTACTGCCAGACGTTGTACAGATCGACCCAGCCGACTCCGTCAGGGGAGGCGAAGCTCTCGCCCGAGTTGCCGGTAATCGCGGTGTTGTAGCCCGGGCAGTAACACTCCATCGGCAGGGGCCAAGCGTAACTCTGCGTAACGAGCGTGAGCACCACCGAGAACTTCTGCCCAGCGCTTACGGCGACAGGGGAATTGAGGTCAATGGTGTGGTAGCCCGCCATGGGCATCGTGCCCGACTGGCTGGTGGCGAGCGTGGCCCCGGTCACAGGGTCGGTGGTCGGGTCCAGGTAGACATAGGCGTCGTACTTGGTGTTCACCTCCATGGCGTAGACCGCGATGCTCTCTACGACCTGGTTGGCCCCTGCCGTGAAGATGTTCCCACCCCATATCGTTTGGCTGCCGCCATACCCGCAGGCCCCTACCTGGCCGAAGGGGTCGTACTGATTGTTGATCGTGGTGGCGTAGACTGATTCGGCTTCGTGGAACACGGCATTGCCCCTGCCGATCTGTGCGTCGTAGTAGGAGATGTAGAAGTAGCCCGCCTGGCCCCAGCCCGCACCCCAGCTATTGCGGATGATGAACGCGCCGTTGCCGGGAGGAGGCGTGAGGAACTTGGCGGCGGCATAGTTGTCATCCCAGCCCACAATGCAGATCGCGTGGTTGCTGCTGTACGTGCCGTTATTGTAGTAGGAGTTGGTGGCGACGTTCCAGTACTGGTTATCCCACCACATCGTGGTGTAGACCGCGCCGTATGTCATCACCGCCCGCTTGATGTTGTAGTTGTCAAGGGCATAGGCGCGGTCGGGGAGGTAGATGACGTCCGGGACGTGCTTGCGGGGCCGCAGCCCCGAGGGCGAGATGCCGCTGCTCGGATTGTAGGGGTCATTGGCCTCGGCGATCGGGCCGCTCCACCGGGCGAGGTAGGCGGTGGATATGCTCTGGTTTCCGCCCGCGTTGTGGGCCCAGTCGAACCCGTGGGTGTTCTTCAGGTTGTTTTCGGAGAAGTCCCAGGTCTCGCCCAACAGCAGGCAGGACTCCATCGAGCCATAGGTGGCGAAGGCCCAGCAGGAGCCGCACGCGCCCTGGTCCTTCACCGGACCCAGCTTGCCCGTCGTACGCAGGTCGTAGACCGGGGGCGGCGCCAGCAGCGCGTAGGGGCTGAACACCTGCTGCCCCGTGAGGTGAGAGAGGTCGAGCGGTGCGGGGATGTAACCCAGGCCGTGGCCGTCCACGGTCTGTGTCTGGACCCGCCCGGCCAGCCAGTCCACGTAGTAGTCGAGGAAGTCCGGGTTCACCGGTGCGGTCGTCAAGCGAGGCCGCCGCGCAGCCGAAGCCACGGCTGCGGCGAGACATAGCATCAGCACGACAACGACGACGACGAGCCCTACACGCGACACGCTCCTACGCCAACTGCTTACACTCATGCTCCGCCTCCTGTGGGCGCTGTAGTGGAACGCGGCCGCCTCCCCCGCCCCCGCCGTGGCTGACAGCCTCGCCCTGACTATCAGGGTATGCGGCAGCGGCGTCCCTGTCAAGCGGTCTTTTCCTCTGGCCGCTCACCATGTGCCAGACCTGCACTGCATATGCTCTCCGTTGGGGCCGCGAGTGTGCAGAGGGCTTTGGGATGGAGACACGACTCGCATCCTGCCAGACGCGGCTGAGGCCGGCGGACCCGCCCGCCGACCTCAGCAAGCACCCCGCGGTCGCCCGCCGACCCCGCCGCGAAGCAACTACGCTTCGCGGCTGCGGGCTCCCGAACTACATTCCGTCCCAATCTCCCGTGATCGGCTGCCAGATGACCGGCGTCGGGCCGAAGCGGAACCTCACATCAGCCGCGCCGGCGTCGTTGGTGTTGCGGAGATAGAAGGTTCCAGCGGAGGGCGCGTACAGCCCGATGCTGTCCTCGCCATCCTGGTCCCAGTCCCCAGCGATCGGCTTCCAGTCGGATGCGGCGGGACCATAGCGGAACGTCATGTCTGCCGGGCCCGGCGCGTTCGCGTTGCGCAGATAGAAAACTCCGGCCGCCGGGTTATAGAGCCCGACTGTGTCAACGCCGTCATTGTCCCAGTCGCCCGCGATCGGAAGCCATGTGCTGCCGGCCGGGCCGAACCGGAAGGTGATGTCGGCCACGCCCGCCGAGTTGGCGTTCTTCAGGTAGAAGACACCGGTGGACGGCTTGTAGAGGCCAACGGTGTCTATGCCATCAGCGTCCCAGTCGCCCGCAATCGGGATCCAGGTGCTGCCGGTCGGGCCGAAGCGGAAGGTCACGTCCGGCACTCCAGCGGAGTTCGAGTTCCGCAGGTAGAAGACGCCGGCCACGTGACCGTAGACCCCGATGGTCTCGGTGCTGAGCAGGTCCCAGTTGCCCGAGATCGCCACCAGGCCAGGCGTGCCGAAGGCGAAGGTGTAGTTGGCCGGCCCCGGCGCATTCGCGTTGCGCAGGTAGAACTTGCCCGGGCCCGGATCATAGAGCCCGATATTGGACGCTCCGGGCAACCAGTCGGCGGCATACAGCTTCGTGTCTGCCACCCCGGCTGCGGGGTCGCTCCGCAGCCCCCGCTGAAGCGGCGCGCCAGTGGAGCGATCCCAGACCACGGCGATCCCGCTGGTCTCTCCCCCGAAGAAGGCCGATGCCTCCGGGTGCAGGTCGCTCACATCGGGATCGGCGGCGACCACCTCGGACGGCCCCACCACCCCGGTGGCTTTCAGAGACTGGGCGAGGATGGTCGAGCTCTTGGAGTAGCACACCAGGAAGGTGTCGGTGATGTCGCTGTAAGCGACGGCCGGCGACACCTCGGAGGCAGCCGTGGCGGCCACAGGGCCCTCGGGTTCCACGAAACCCTCGCTGACGACTGCGTAGCGGATATCGTAGTTCGTTCCGGCCGGCTCCGCCAGACTGGCCCACACGACCACGAATCCCTCGGGGTCGGACAGATCAGAGGCCACGCTCGGGTCCGCGTTGGCGCCTTCGGCGCGGCAGTCCGGGAACACGCAGACCGGATCCCCCAGGTCCCCCGAGCCAGAGACGTAGCGGCCCAGAATATGGACCGAGGGCAGGGACTCGTCGTGCGACTCCCAGGCGACCAGGAAGTCGTTGCCGCGCTGGTTGATAGACGGATTCTCGGAATCGAGCCCGGTCTCGATCAGGAACGGATCGTCCACCGGTCCATCCGACTCGTCCACCATGCGGCCCTCGATGTCTGAGAGCCCCTCCCCGACCACATCATCCCAGACCACCAGGTACTCACCGCTCGTGACCGAGGCCCCGATGTCCACGTGCGGCAGAGACTGGGCTGAGGCCGCGACGGTGTAGAGCGTTCGGCCGCCGGACTCGCCGATGCGGCAGGCCCGCACCTCGTGGCTGCCGTCGGCAAGGTCCACCAGGTAAGCGACCATCCAGTAGTCGCCATCGGCTGAGGCCGCCTTCGGATCACGCTCGTTCGCGGAGGAGTTGGCGATGAAGAACGCGCTGGTTGCCGGCAAGCCGTCCTCCGTGAAGATCCGGCCCCAGATGTCCCAGTTGCCGACTCCGGCCTCCTGCTGCCAGACTACCAGGTACTTGCCCAGGGCCTGGTTGTAGCTCACATCCGGAAGGCTGATCGGCGATCCGGGCGAGGCCACCAGGTACTGGGGCCCGACTGACGCAAGGCCGGCGGCGGAGAAGATGCAGAGCAAGGCGAACACCGCAAGGCCCTTCCGCAGAGCGGCCAGGCCTGGGCCTGCCCGCAGCGGCCGTGCAACGGCCGCGACCCACGACGCGCATCGTTTCATGGAACTACCCCCTTCGGAGTCCGCCTTGGCGGACAACCCGACCCGCCGCAGTTCGCAGGGAGGCCCTTCGGCAGGCTCAGGGTCGCCCCGACCGTCATCGGGAGGGACACCCCGAGCGGAGCCGAGGGGCGGCAATTCAGGCGCTGTGGGGCGGGCATTCCCATGCCCGCCGCGCCCGCCGCCCTGCGCCGTGGCTAGTCTCATTATACGCAAAACGGGGGCGAAATCCTGCGCCCTACACCCCGTTCCAGTCGCCCGCGACCGGCTTCAGCAGCAACTCGGGAGCGTCAGGGTCGAGGGGCGGAGGTCCGAGCACGAGGGCCACATCGGCAGGCCCAGGCGTGTTGCTGTTTCTGAGGTAGTAGGTGTTGGTGACTGGGTCATAGAGACCAACCGTGTCTATCCCGTCGCGGTCCCAGTCGCCGGCAATGGGTAGCCAGAGCTTGCCAGTGGGACCGAAGCGAAAGGTCAGATCGGCCGGCCCGGGGCTGTTAGAGTTCTTCAGGTAGAAGGTGCCGGTGGCCTGGTTGTAGAGGCCGATGGTATCGCAGTTTGCCTTGATGGCCTCGTCCCGGAGCCCGTTCCAATTGCCGGCGATGGGCAACCACTGCATGCCGGTGGGGCCGTAGCGGAAGGTGATGTCAGCCGTGCCACCGGTGTTGCTGTTGCGCAGGTAGAAGAGGCCGGCCAACCGGTGGTAGAGCCCGATGGTGCCTGCGCCGTCCCCGTTCCAGTCGCCTGCGACGGGGAACCAGGTCTGGGTTGTGGTCCCGCTGCCGAGCGCGGGCCCGAAGGGAAACACAACATCGGGCAGCCCCGCCCGGTTGAAGTAGCTGAGGTAGAACCTGCCCAGGTCTTGGCGATAGAGGCCGACGCTGTCCGCCCCGTCTCGGTTCCAGTCGCCCGCGGTCGGCAGGGCGGCATGGGGAGGGGTGCCGAAGAGGAAGGTCAGGTCGGCTGCACCGGGCGTCGTCTCTTGCTTCAGGTAGAACCTGGCGTGGTAGGGGTCGTAGAGCCCCACGCTGTCACGTCTGTCACCATCCCAGTCACCCGCGATCGGAAGCCAGTTGGCAGATGAGCTCCCGAAGGCCGGCCCAAAGTGGAAGGTTAGGTCGGCCGGGCCGGCGCTGTTCGAGTTCTTCAGATAGAACGTGCCGCTCACGGGGTCGTAGAGGCCGATCGTGTCCTTTCCATCATCATTCCAGTCTCCCGCGATTGGAAGCCAGTGCCTGGGGCTCAGCTCCGGCCCGAAGCGGAAGGGGGGTATGTCGGCCGGACCGGGGCTGTTGTGGTTCCTGAGGTAGAACACGCCGTTGACCGGGTCGTAGAGGCCAACGGTGTCGAAGTCCTTGTGGTTGATCGCGTCGCCCGAGTCGTCCCAGTCACCCGCGACGGGCAGCCAGTCGCTTTTCTCGGGGCCGAAACGGAAGGTCACGTCGGCTGCGCCTGGGGCATTGCTGTTGCGCAGCTCGAAAACTCCATTGCCCTGGTCGTAGAGGCCTATCGTGTCCCAGTCCTTGTACACCGTATCGCCGGACTCGTTCACGCCGGCCTCGGCCTTGAGCCCGTCCCAGTTGCCAGCGAGGGCGATGGCGGAGCTGGGCGCGGTCCCGTAGCGGACGACCACATCTGCCGGGCCCGCGTCGTTGCTGTTGCGCAGGTAGAACTTCCCCTCGTCCCGGCGGTGGAGTCCCACCGTCGCCTTGCCATTCTTCGGGTGCGTCACATCCGTCACATCCCCATCCCAGTTGCCAGCTATGGGCGCCCAGGCAGTCGGGGCTGGTCCGAAGAAGAAGCTCTTGTCTGCGTCACCGGTGATGTTGGTGTTGCGGAGCTCGAAGAGGCCCGCCAACGGGAGAAGGAGGGACGCGTCATAGCGACCGACGTTGCTGTCGCCCTGGTACCAGTAGCGCGCCCACAGCGTGGGCTCGGGGGCCGGCGCTAGCTGCGGCGGCACGGGGATCCAGGTCTGCCGGTCCCAGACGACGGCCACCCCACTATAGTAGCCGTAGAGCGAGTCAGGGTAGAGCGGAGTGACGGCCGGATGCTGCTCGTCAATGTTAGGGTCTGCATCCACGGAGACCTGTTCCCAGACTCCCTTGACGCCGCGGTCCTGCATCAGTCGCCGCACAAAGCGCGCAGCGCGGAGATAGCGCTTGGCCATGTCAATCTTATCATTGGGATCAGGGTCGGTATTGGGATCGGCCGCCGCGCAGGCCACCATGAAGGTGTCGGTGACGCCGGTGTAGGCAGCCGCAGGTGTCTCCTCCCAGAAGCCGGACGCGATGATGTCCTGGCCGGGTAGAACGGTGTCGAGATCCACCGCTCCAACGTCATGGGTGACGAAGGCGCCCCAGATGTCGGTGTCGTGGAAGCCGAGCGCGCTCTGGTGCGTCCAGACTACCAGGAAGTGGACCGGGTCGGTCTCGCCGTCGTCCGCGGCGACGGCGGGAGTGACATTCGTCCGACCCTCGGGGCTGTGGTAGATGGATGCACCATCGGGGTCGGCGGGATTCCCGATCGGGTCGCCAAGAACGCCGGTCACAGGTTCGACGGTGCGACCACAGATCGCGTAGTCGGTGCCTCGTTCCCACGCCACCAGGAACATGGAACCGCGCTGGTTGACAGCCGGGGTGCTGACATCACTATCCGTCTCGGGAGAGATGGAGAACACGTTGCCATCCAGCGCTATGGGGTCTGTATCTGTTCTGATACGCCGCCCTTGGATGACGGTGGCGGGCGGGTCAACAGTAGTGTCCTTCTCGTCCCAGACAACCAGATACCTGTCAAGCCCGGGGGCCGCCCCGATGTCCACGCGGTTGATCGCGTTGTTCGAGACGGTCACGGTATCTATCAGTTCCGGCGGCTGTCCGACATCCACCCGCCACGCCGACACCGTGTACTGCCAGTCTGAGGAGGGCCCGGGGTGCTGCCAGGCGTAGGCAACCACCCAGCCAGGCGCGGTCCCGTCGTTGGAGTCGGTGGAGGCCACACAGGGGCTGTATTGGTCCCACTGATTCTCCCATGGATCCGGCTCCCCGTCTGGACGAGGTGCGATCTGGAACAGTGAACCCGGGACCGGTGTGCCGTCCTCTTCGAAGATCTGGTACCAGATGTCCCTCTGCACACCGCTCGGGTACAGAGCATCGGGAACCGGTTCCTCCCAGACCACGAGGTACTGATGACGCGCCTTGTTGTAGCTGATGTCGGGGCGCTGGACGCCCAGGGCGCCCTCGCTCCGTAGCGAGGGTGGCAGCAGAGATATGTCTAGCAGAGGATCCGGCATAGGGTCGGCGGGGGGAAGCACCAATGCCTGGGTGGGCCCCGCCAGGCCGAGCAGCAGCGCGACCAGCAGAACCGGGAAGGCAGCCGACAGGAGCGGCCGTGACAGGCAGGCGACCGAACGACATGGCCTCATCCAGACCCCCTTTCGAGGGCGACAGGGAAGGTTCCAGACACTCCGTACCACAGTATACTCAGGAGTTCGCTTCCGGGAAAGGGCAATCCTCGCCCGGCGGAAGGAATGACACCCTCTCGGGTGGCCGCGTGGCAGGCCGGGCGGGCTGGCGCGGCGAATCCGAGCAGGGCAGAGCATACGAGAAGTAGGACAGGTTTGAAACCTGCCCTACTACGGCCAGGGAAGAATGCCATGAGATCGCTTCGGATCGCGCTGGCTCAGATCAACGTGACGGTGGGTGATGTGGACGGCAACGCGGCGCGGATCGCGGCGGCGATCGCCGAGGCGGAGGCGCTGGGCGCGGATCTCGTCGCCGTGCCCGAGCTGGCGGTGGCCGGCTATCCGCCCGAGGATCTGCTGCTGAAGCCGGAGTTCATCGCTGCCAACCGGCGCGCGCTGGAGGAGATCGCCGCCAAGACCGGGGCGACGGTGGCGATCTGCGGCTTCGCACACCGCGCCGACGACCTCTTCAACGCGGCCGCGCTGCTCCACGCCGGGCGGGTGGCGGCCGTTTACCACAAGAATCTGCTTCCGACCTACAGCGTATTCGACGAGGACCGCTACTTCCGCGCCGGCCAGGAGCGGCCGGTCTTCGAGATCGCGGGCGGCGTGGTCGGGGTCAGCATCTGCGAGGACATCTGGTACGCGGACGGCCCGCCGATCACGCAGGCGCTCGACGGCGGGGCCGAGCTGCTGGTCAACATCTCGTCATCGCCCTACTACGTGGGGCGGCTTGAGGCAAGGCGGAAGATGCTCGCCACACGGGCGGCCGACACCTGCGCCTTCGTTGCCTACGTGAACCTGGTGGGCGGCCAGGATGAGCTCGTCTTCGACGGGCAGAGCATGGTGCTGGCGCCCGATGGAGAGCTGATCGCACGCGCCCCGGCCTTCGAAGAGGCGATGGTGGTGGTTGACATTGACCTGGAGGCGGCGTTCCGCCAGCGCCTCCATGATCCCCGGAGGCGGAAGCACGCGCGGGCGACCGACGTGCCGCGCCAGAGCATCACCAAGTCGCCCCGCCCCGAGAAGCCGGGCCTGGGTCCGCCACTGCTGGCCGACCCGCTGGTGGAGGAAGAGGAGATCTACCGCGCCCTCGTCACCGGAACCCGCGACTACGTCCGCAAGAACGGGTTCGAGAAGGTGGTGATCGGCCTGAGCGGCGGCGTGGACTCGTCGCTCGTCGCCGCCATCGCCGTGGACGCGCTGGGGCCCTCGAACGTGGTAGGCGTTTCTATGCCGTCCCACTACTCCTCCGAGGGCAGTAAGACCGACGCGGCAGTGCTGGCCAGGAATCTTGGGATCGAGCTGCGCACCATCCCCATAGGGGACACGCTGTCGGCCTGCCTCGGAGCGCTCAAAGGCCATGTCCCTGCCGGGCCAGGGATCGTCGAGGAGAACCTGCAGGCGCGCATCCGCGGGAACCTCCTGATGGCGCTGTCGAACGCGCACGGGTGGCTGGTGCTGACCACGGGCAACAAGAGCGAGCTGTCCACAGGATACTGCACGCTCTACGGCGATATGGCGGGCGGCTTCGCCGTGATCCGAGACGTGCCGAAGACCCTGGTCTACCGGCTGGCGCTTCACCGGAACGGGGCCGCCGGCCGGGAGCTCATCCCGCGCACCGTGATCGAGAAGCCGCCGTCGGCCGAGCTGAAGCCCGACCAGAAGGACACCGACTCACTCCCACCCTACGAGGTGCTCGACCCCATCCTGCGGGCCTACGTAGAGGAGGACCGACCGGTAGCAGAGATCGTGGCGATGGGGAACGATCTGAGCGCGGTAGCTCGGGCAACGTGGCTGGTGGATCACAGTGAATACAAGCGGCGTCAGGCGCCACCGGGGGTGAGGATCACTTCCCGCGCGCTGGGCAGGGATCGCCGCCTCCCCATCACCAACCGGTTCCGAGGCGGGCCGGTGGAGGGGGAGTAGCGAGTATACGGGGAAAGTGTGGAGGCAGTGATACCGGCCCCCGTGCGTTACGATCCGTGCGTCTTCTGCGGCGGTCGCGACCTGGTGCTCGACTGCGCGATCTCGCTGCTAGGCAAGCTCGATGTTGATGTGACCCGGTGCACCGCCTGCGGGCTCTCGTTCGTCAACCCGGCTCTCACGCCGGAGCAGCTCGGCATGATCTATGATACAAGCTACTGGGACCCCGATCCACCAGGCCGCGGCGTGCTCCTGGCCTACCGCCGCTATCCCCGGCAGTATCGCTCCGGGGCCGCCTATGGCCGGCGGCTCTCACGTTTGGCGCCGCGGGGCCGCATGCTCGAGATCGGGTGCGGGCTGCCCTTCTTCCTCAAAGGCGTGGCCGATCACTGCCAGTGGGAGGTGGAGGGGATTGACACCGCGGAGGGGATCTCCCGGTTCGCCCGCGAGAAGCTCGGCCTGAGAGTAAGAGAGGCCCTGTTCGAGGCCTCGGCCTTCCCGGAGGGAAGCTTCGACCTGGTGCGCGCTAAGGATGTGCTCGAGCACGTCTCCGATCCGATGGCCTTCCTCACCGGAATCCGTCAGGTGCTGAGGCCCGGCGGCCGCGCGGAGCTGTGGCTCCCTGATGGGCCGCTCGACTTGGCGGCAGCGCGGAAGCACTACCGGCGGGGCCGCCGCCCGGCCATGGGGGCGGGGCACGTCCTCTTCATTCCCACACGGGTGCTGCGGGCGATGCTGGCAAAGGCTGGCCTGCGCATCGAGCGGCATCAGATCTCGGGCTTCCGCTATGCGCTCAAGGCCCTGGGGCTGCTGAGGTCCAGGGGGGATCCGCCGGCCGGCGGGTCCGCCGCGCGAGTTGGGGTCGAGGGCCCAGCGCCTTCGCTCTTCACATGGGAGCCCCCGGCGCCGGAACGGGGGCTCAAGGGCACCGCCGCTTACGCTGCCTTCCGCCTGTGGCGCACGCACCATCCCGCGCTGCCCGCCATAGGCGGCCTGGCGCTCGGGTTCAGGCACTGGGTGATGGTGAGGAAGGGGTAACTGTGGACCAGTTGCCTCCCGGGCCCACCGCGGCAGGCCCGCCCCGAGATCGTCCTGGATGGCATGGCCCCCTGCGCTTCGTCGCCTTCACCCTGGCCGCGCTTGCGTTCTCGGCCCTGTTCCGGCTGCACAGCCCCACGGTTCCAGACCCCGACAGCTTCTACCACTTCCGCCATGCTGCGCTCTACGCCCAGAAGGGCCTCTGGATGCGGGAGTTCCCCTGGCTGGCATACTCGACCGTCAGCCGCTTCGCGGCCGACCTGGGGTACGGCTTCCACGTTTTGCTGATCCCCTTCACCTTCCTGAAGGACCAGGTGCTCGGTCTCAAGCTGGCCACAGCCTTCGAGCTGGCGATACTGCTCGTGCTCCTGTACGTCGTGATGCGCCGGCACCGGGTGGCCTATGACTTCGCCTGGCCGTTCATGGTCCCGCTCTCATCGCCTCCGATCATGTACGGCTGCCTGATGACCAGGCCGCACATCATCACCATGGGCCTCTCGGCGCTCCTACTCTCCTTCCTGGTCCCGCGCGTTTCCCACCGAGGAAATGCGCGCGTTGTAACCGCCAGTTGGTGGGGCGTTTTCCTGACCAGCGCGGCTCTCACGTTCGTGCACGCGAACTTCTTCTGGCTCATCCCCGCGCTCGTCGCAGTCGTCGGTGCGGTCAGGCTCTTGACGGAGCGAAGGTGGGAATGGCGGAGCGGGGCGGCGGCTCTGCTCGGCATGTGCGTCGGGTGGCTGTTGCGCCCGAATCCTCTGGGTGCGGTGCAAATCGAGTATGTTCAGCTCATAGTGCACACCGCCGAGAGGCGCAAGGGCATCCTTCCTTTCGGGCGCGAGTGGCTTCCGCTTCCCCCAGACCAGGCGGCCTCGCAGTTCCTCTGGTTCATCCTGCTCTGGCTTGCGCTCGCCGTCATCTTCATCTGGGCGGCGGCCCGCCGGCGGGGGGAACTGCTTCCGGAGGACCGCACCCTTCTGTGGAGCAGCCTCCCCCTCTCGCTCGCCTTCTTCGCCCTGACCATCTTCGACACCAAGCGCTTTATCGTGCTCTGGGTGGCCTTCGCGGTGGTGTTTATGGCCGGCGCCTTCAGCCGCCTGGTCGGCCCCGCTCAGGCGCGACCCGACTCCCTCCTCACCCGCGACACTCGCCTGATGCTCGCGGTCTGCCTCGGGCTGCTCTACCTGATGATGGCCAAGGATGGGGTCGAGCAGCACCTCGTGAAGCCGATGTGGCTCGGCATTCCACCCTATCGCATGCAAGAAGCAGGCGTCTGGCTCAAGGACCACAGCCGTCCGGGCGACATCGTGTTCAACGTGGGCTGGGATCTCTTCCCCGAGCTCTTCTTCTGGGATACGCAGAACCGCTATGTCAGCGGACTGGACCCGATCTTCCTGTATGCCTACGACCAGCGGCTCTACTGGGAGGACTATCACCTGGAGGCCGGCGCGGCGAGCCAGTGGACATATCCCACCCTTGCCCCCAACGAGGCGGCCCGGGAGGAGACCTACACGGCCCTGCAGCGCGACTTCCGGGCTCGCTATGTGGTGCTCCAGCCACCGCGCAGCCCTGCCCTCTACGCCTACCTCGATAGCGACCGCCGCTTCGTGTCGCGCTTCCGCAGCAGCGATGTGGCGGTGTTTGAGGTCAGGAGCCCGCACGAGCGAAGCGCCGTTGCTTCGCGAGGCAGCAAGCGGGCGACCATCCCGCACGGGCAGACCGAAGCTGGGTCTGCCCGGCCCTAGGCGGGCGACCCGTTCGGCTCCGCTCAGGGTCACCCCGAGCGACAGTCGAGGGGCGACCATGCCGCACGGGCAAACCGAAGCTGGGTTTGCCCGTGCGGGCTCCCCGTGCTAGAATCCCCTCGCCATGACCAGACGCGAGGGAAGCGCGGGGGAGAGCCTGTTCGCGGAGGATCGGCGGGCCGCCGAGGAGGCCGCGAGAGGAAGCGTTCCGCTCGCCGCCCGCATGCGCCCGGTGACGTTCGACGAGTTCGTCGGGCAGGAGCAGATCGTCGGCCCGGGCGCCTACCTGCGCCACGCGATCGAGGCCGATGAGCTCTCCTCGGTGATCTTCTACGGCCCCGCCGGCACCGGCAAGAGCACGCTCGCCCACATCATCGCCCGCCACACCAAGGCCCACTTCGAGAGCTACAGCGCGGTGACCTCGGGAGTGGCCGACATCCGCCGGGTCACCGCGCAGGCGGCCGAGCGGGTGAAGCTGCGGGGTCAGCGGACCATCCTCTTTGTGGACGAGATCCATCGCTTCAACAAGGCTCAGCAGGATGCGTTCCTCCCGT
>Ga0315281_10006579_pt1 | contig 16510 bp, 15 predicted proteins | sample YL17G07_0_MG_FD_204540 | JGI IMG/M metagenome (GOLD analysis project Ga0315281, IMG submission 204540) | Sediment microbial communities from Yellowstone Lake, YNP, Wyoming, USA - YL17G07_0 | ecosystem: Environmental > Aquatic > Freshwater > Lake > Sediment | place: USA: Wyoming | collected... | reverse complement strand
CTGCCTTCAAACATATTGGTTCCTCCTTTTTAATTTAATATACATATATGTGTAATATACATATAGTATACACAAAATTAAACTCTCTGTCAAGCAAACTTTTTCTTGACTTCGTTTGATTTTTTGTGTTTTTTCCTCCTACGCTTTCGGCTTCGCAGGATTTCGTACTCCTTCGGAACACTTCGCTAGATTTTGTCCTCCTGCGGAGGATTTCGCTATATTTTGATATTTTGGTGCTCATATTAAGGTGCTCGCTAGATTTTGATATTGTGGTGCTCAATTTGAGCAAAAAGGCAAATTTTGCCCGCACCAAAATTTGCCTTTGTGTCAGCGCTTCTCTAAGCATTGTTCGCAAGAGGCGCAGAATGCCGCACCGTTGATTTCTTTCGTGTCTATTACGGCATAGCGGACGACCATAGTTTTTAGATACTCTTTAGAGGACGCTGCCCCGCCAGAGGCGGGGCAAGACGAGCCGAACACGCATTGCATTAGCAAGAAGGCCGCCCCCAGGCGGCCGCCCAGCGAGGCTTCTGCCCACAGAAGCCGAGCGGTGAAGCGGGAGATGTGGGAGCCCGACAGGGCGGTGCCTATAAGTCTTTCTTCTTGCAACCGTGAATAGTGTTTGGTAGAATTATAGCGAAAGTTCGTTGCTCTAAGATAAGGGGAGAAAATTCAGCCCATCTTAAAAGGATGGGCTTTTTTATTGGGCTGAATTTTCGGAGGAGCGAGGACGAGAAGAGTCCGAGTTTACACCCCCCGAAGGGGGTGCGGGTGAGTAATTGACTTCTTAACCCTCTGTGCTAAAATATAGTACAGAGGGTTTTTGATTTACTTGATAGAAACACTGTGATGCAAGATGAGAGAAGTGAAAGATGACTAACGCACAAAAAACCAAAAATAAAAATACAGAACTCCACCCCTCTAGGGCGTTTAGGGATTTAGTTTTACTTATCGCCATTACTATTCTTGTACTTATCCTTTCATATTTCTTTGATGTGTTTGTCTTAATTGTAAAATTCCTACAGAAGTATCCTAATAAGATAATTTATATTGATGAAGTTATCATGGTTCTTTTAACTTTAAGTATCGGTTTAGCTATCTTCGCTTGGCGTAGATGGCTGGAGTTAAAAAAGGAGACAGCTGAACGTATAAAAAAACAAGAAGAGCTTCTTAGACTTACTGCTACACAGGCAGAAGTAGAAAGAATTATTAGTAAGCAACTTCGTAGTGATATGGACCAAATGAAACAGGATGTGCGAGAAATTCTTCACTTGCTCATTAACAAACTCAAGAGGGCGATTTAATTAACCATAGCTAGTTCTTTATACATTTTCTCAACTTCTTCTGAAGCACAAAAGTTGCGAAGCCCCCTCCGCTAGGGAGAGTAAATTCCTTTGGCCCTCTGTGACAATTTATGTTGCAGAGGGGTTTTTTTTGGGTAGAATAATCATAAAGGAGGTAGATATGTTTAAGAGGATAACATTTTTTGTTTTCTCGGGATTGTTATTGCTGAATATTTACGGTTGCGTTGCTTTATTAGCAGGAGCGGTCGCTGGCACAGGAACCGCAGCTTGGTTATCTGGAAAATTGACGCAGGAATTTAATACTTCTTATGAACGGACCATCAATGCCGCTGAAAAAGCTTTAAGGTCGCTTAAATTAAAAGTAACAAAAGAGGCGAAAGAAGCAAATGTTACACAGTTAAAAAGTAAATATAGCGACGGCAGAGAGATCTGGATTGATATTCGTAAAGTCACCGATAACTCTACAAAGGTGGAGGTTCGTGTAGGGGCGGTTAGTCCGGATAAAGCAGTCGCGGATAAGATATTGAAAAGAATACAGAGATATCTATAAGGGTTTTTTGTAGCAGCCATATAGTTCTTCAGCTTCTTCCGAGACCAGAAAAATTCTAAAATCGTCCACGAAGGGGGGTACTTCGACTCGTTTCGCTCGCTTAGTAGAAGCCATTGTGGAGAGCTAATCGAGTCTTTTTGAGCCCGAAGGGCGAGCCACGAAGCCCCTTGTGTTCATGGCTTCAAAACCGTAACAAAATTTTTGCGTGAATGTAATTTTGCTGTGTGAAAAAGTAAAAAATATAAAACGGCAGATTTTAGTTTAAAATTTTAAAGTTTGTGTTATATTAAAATGAAAAAGGCTAACTTTACGATTACCAATTAAGCCGCGCTACAGGTAAAATTGTGAAAGATTTCGATAAGTATTAGCATGAATGAAATTGAGAATACCCACCCAAAATCTTATGAATGCTGTATCATAGGTGCTGGTCCGGCTGGTTTGGGTGTAGCATTAGAACTAGTTAAACACGGTGTCACCAACATCGCAATCATAGATAAGAATAAATCAGTTGGGGGACTGGCAAGGACGAATGTGTTTGATGGCGTAAGATTTGATATTGGGCCGCATCGCTTTTTTACAAAAAATAAAGAAGTTAATAAGATTTGGCATGACATTTTAAGAAAAGACTTTCGATCCATATCTCGTTTAACGCGCATATTCTACAAAAATAAATATTTTAAGTATCCGATAAAACCCCTTGATGCATTAATAAAATTAGGCCCTATAGAATCGATAGGTGCATTTTTTTCTTTTTTATTTTCACAAATTAATAGGAAAAATAAAGCAACAACATTTGAGGATTGGATAGTTCAGAAGTTTGGACGCAAATTGTACGAAACTTTTTTTAAAACGTATACAGAAAAAATCTGGGGAATCCCTTGCAGCCAGATCGGAGCAGAATGGGCTGCACAAAGGATTAAAGGTCTAGGTGCCCTTGAGCTCATTAAAAATGTTTTAATAGGGAGAAAAAATAAAAAAATTAAAACTTTAGTGGAAGAATTTGATTATCCCGTATTAGGTACAGGACAAATGTACGAAGCCATGCGTGATAAGGTGGTATCGCGGGGGGCTGATATAATATTGGGTAGCAGGGTGATTAGATTTAATAGGCACGGTAATACTATAGATTCTATAGATATTACGGATTCAAGCGGCCATAAGATGAGCATTACGGCTCGTCAGTTTTTTAGTAGTATTCCTTTGGCTCATTTTTTTAAAATGCTTAATCCCACCGATTCAGTTCAGATTAACAATTCAGCACAAATGCTTAGATACCGTGATCATATTACGGTTCACTTATTGGTAGATAGAGAAAATGTTTTCCCTGATCAGTGGGTATATGTACATTCTCCAGATATCCAAATGGCAAGAGTAGCCAATTATAATAATTTTTCAAAGGCAATGGTTAGCGATAAGAATAAAACTGCCATAAGTGTTGAATACTTTGTATTCAAGGACAAGGGGTTATGGAATGAATCGGATAAATTTTTAGCAGATCTGGCAATTAACGAATTAGATACGATGGGCTTAATAAAAAATAGTGATGTAGAGAAGTCGTGGGTTGTGCGGGATACCGAAGCCTATCCTATTTATTATATAGGTTTTTTAGAACACTATAACCTATTGAGGTCAAGAATAGACCAATTTGTGAATTTATATTCTATTGGTCGCGCAGGTATGCATAAGTATAACAATATGGACCATTCATTAATGAGCGGCATATTAGCTGCCAGAAATTATTTAAAATTACCGGGCTCTCCATATATTTTATGGGATATCAATATCGATGCTGAATACCTGGAAAATGCCCAAAGGTCAATCTTTTCCAATCCAGATTATTAAATTTTTATTTTTTTCTGGCACTGCCGCATTAACAAATATTGGCGTGCGGTTGGACTCGTTTCTTTTTATAGCTTTATCGGGCATAAATACTTTACTTTTAGGGGAGGACTAAGAATAAGGGGCTTGCTGGGGTATGCATCGTAGTTTTATATGATACAGAATGGTTAAAATTCTAAAGAATCATATAGGAAGGAATGTATTTTATATTAAAGCTGCCACGTGCAGAAACGAGTACTTAATTCTTTTAGCGATCATAATTTTTTCCTTACTTTTTCATCTCATTGGTTGTTTTTATTTATACGATTTTACAAACGACGAGGGAGGATGGCTTATTAATGCTAAAAATAAAGTTTTATTTAATACATTTTCTTTAGAAGGGGTATATTATACCGCTCTATCGCCATTAAATACCTTTCTCTACGTTCCTATCTTCAAAATTTTTGGTCCAAGTATCTTGGTAAGCCGATACATCAGTATTATCTTTTCAATAGCTACATTAGTATTATTCTTCTCATTTGTTAAGAAACAGTATACTTTGAAAATAGCTGTTTTTGCTGCCTTCGTTATTGTAGTTAATTCAGTGTATAACAGAATCACTACTTTCGGTTACTTAGAATCCAAAATACATTTTTTTGAAATTTTGACATTATTGTTCTGTTTTTCTAGCAAGCAGTGGTTGAGAAGATTATCTTTTCTACCGTTTTCTTTTTGTTTAGGCTTTAAGCCAAATTCAATATATTTCACTATCCCAGTATTATATGCCTTGTCCATAGACGTTAAAGAGAAAACCAGTCACGCCTTGACCCCTTACCGTAAAAGTATTGTGAATATTGTAATATTTCTGTTGAGTACTTCTTTGATTACAGGTATATTTTTTTACCTTGCCTACATTTTTGATCCACTGCATTTTGTCAGCTGGGGACTAAAAACACATATTAGCGGACGTTTCAATATATACGCTATATTAAAAGACCCTTTGAGAAACGGCCTTTTACCATCTTTGTGGTATTTTTTTATACGCGCACCAGTTACATCCCTATGTTTTCTGTGGGGTGTTGTTACTGCTATCCGCGAAAGAAGAAAAACTTCTATAGATATATTTTTGTTACTTTGGATATTTTCGGAAATCTGTTTTTATGCATTTCAACCATTTTTACCGGAAAGGTATATTTTAGACCTGATGTTCCCTTTTTCGATATTTTTTGCAAAGGCGATCCTAAAGACGGCGTCTGACAAGAACCTGCTCTATACGCTCAAGCCTTACTTGTCGGCATTGATTATTATACTGATTGCTATTATCCAAATTGTAGGCTCTTTTTATTTTTTCTTGATTTTAAAGCCAGAACGGCCAGCAATTGAAGTATCGCGATGGCTTATAAAAGAGGGCTCACGTTACGAAACGGTGTTAGCTCCGCCGCAGGTAGCTATTGGGCTTCCTAAAAAGTCCCTTGTCACTTCAAATCACCTTACTATAAAGGACTTATTATCGAGTAATGAAATTAAATATCCTTTATTATGTATCCTACAAAAAACTGCGGCTATTAACCATCCAGAAGACGATATCTTCCTGAAAGATAATGGTAAATTTATTAAAAGAATTGGCTATTTCTGGATTTATGAAATTTTAAACTAAAATCTGCCGTTTTATATTTTTTACTTTTCCACACAGCAAAATTACATTCACGCAAAAATTTTGTTACGGTTTTGAAGCCATGAACACAAGAGAGAATACCCCTCTGTAACTAAATATGTTGCAGAGGGTTTTGTCTGGATGTATAATTCTAACCAGAAAGAAGCTTAAAAATTGCCTCTGGAAACGGGCTAACTTTGAAATTCTGAATGATACGAAGTTTAGAGAGAAAAATATATGAAATTAAAGCGCATCCTTCGAGAGGTTGATAAAAGACTGTATACATCTACCAGGTATCTTAATTTATTTCACAGACAACCTAATAGTTTGTTAAGATACACCAGAAACATATATTCTCAAGTAGGGGACGATGGAATAATCGAATATATATTTAATAAAATAGGAGTCAAGAAAGGATTTTTTGTTGAGTTTGGGGCTTTTGACGGGATTGGCCTGTCGAACACATACCATTTATTTGAGAAAGGATGGGACGGCGCTTTAATAGAAGCAGACAAAGAGGCATTCAAAACATTAAGAAAAAATTATGAAGGAAAGAATAACGTAGTCTGTATACATGAGTTTGTAACCTACGATGAAAACGATACAAGAGGTATGACCTTTGACGCTATAGCTGACAGGTATTTTCCGGATAAACATATCGACTTCTTATCAATAGATGTTGATGGTATGGACTACCGCGTCTTCGAATCTCTTAGAAGGAAGCCCACCGTAGTGACTGTCGAGGGCGGATGGGCATGGCACCCTTTGTTTAACGAAAAAGTTCCAGATGATATATCCTGCCATAATCTTCAACAACCCATAGCGGTTATGTGTGAAGCGGGGAAAGAAAAAGGATATGAGCCCATATGCTTTAATCAAAACCTTTATTTTATAAAAAAAGATTTATTTTTCCATTTTTCGCATATCCGTAATGATCCGATCTCCCTGTGGAAAGATTATTGGTTTAACATGAACTACGATTATCGGAGATGGGTAAAAACTGAAAGAAAAAAGGAAATTATCAGAAAAATAGAAGGTAAAGAATTTTTATATATATTCTTTAACAAGCGTCGTCTTTAAGAGACTAAACTAAATAGATAACCCCTAGGCTCTCGCGAGGAGGCATTTTTGATCCCCGCTAATTTTAAGAGTACGGTTTCGTTATTGAAATAAAATGTTATTGCGGATAATATCTAAAATTGGTATTTAATCGCGGTTAATACAATGTTAGGGCGGGTTTTGATGTTGAATAGTTGTTTAAAGCTTTTTTCCAGGACGGGCTTACATCTTCTTCTGTTTTGATTTTGAATGGCCTATAGCAGGGGAAGAATCCGCAATACGGGCAGAAGATTTTAAGAAGGTCTATCATGGTATCATTTTTTTGGGGGAGGCTCCTTCTGCCTTTATTGAAACCAAAAATTCTATCGATTGCCCCTGCGACGACGCATGGGTAGTAGCCATAGGGGGTAAGTCCTACCCCGCAACAAAGTGGAATGGGGCAGCCGTTGGAGAAATCAACGTCGATTGATCCGATAAGGTCTATTGGAGCCTGGGTAGTCTTGACAAAAAGATTTTGTAAACGGCCCTTTTTATTAGAATCGATGATTTCCACTTCGGGAGGTAATTGTTTTATGATAGCCTTTGTAAATGGGCTATAGCCGTTAGTGAGAATTTGTATTGCCGTGCGGGGACTGAAAGTATGTTTATAATCGAGCAGAATATCAATGATTTCTTTAAGGTGTGGGTGAAGGGTGGGTTCTCCGCCACTTAGGTGTATCCATAACCATCTTCTTTTTAGTTCAATACTTTCTCTAACTAATTTTTCTATTTGTACTATAGAGATATTTACATCGGGTGGTAGAACGTCACAAAACCTGTTGCAATAAAAACACTTTAGATCACAATGATAAGTTATATCTATTTCTATGCCTTTGTAATCAGGGGCGTATTCTGGTCCGAGATATTTTGTTACAATTTTTTTAACTCGCAGAAGCTTGCTCATAGCGACACAACGATATCTAAGCGGCCTGAATTGTTTTCTAATTGATAGTGGAATAATTTTTTGGAAAGTACTTAAAATTGGGGATTCCTCACGGGGAAAAAGAAATATAGTATTAGCAAACTTTCTAACTATTTCGGGTAACATAAGTTATATACCAGTCTTAATATACTATACCTAATTCTTCAAAATTGCCAGTAATTTATTAAATGGACGATATGCCTATCAGAACCTATTGCGTGGTGCATCCGTTTCCTCCAAGGTAGAAAAAGTTCTAAACGCGTACACAATGGGGAGCTTGACTTCCTAACCCTCTGTGATAGAATATATTACAGATGGTTTTTAGTTGAGGTAAAATATAAGAAATTGTAGAGGAGAAACACATTAAACGATTATTATCAGTAATTTTTGTATTTTTGCAAGTGATATCTGTTGGGTATTGTCAAAAGCACCCAGCTGTTAGCAAAGATGATGCTGTAAGAATAGCTAAAGAGTATATTCAAACACTTAATCCACCTGTTGATTTGAGTTATACAGTTAAAGAACCTAAAGCCGTATTTTTTGAAAAGGAAGACGTGTGGATAATCTGGCAAACCTTTGGGTTTTATCGGTGGTGCTGACAAGCAAAAATATTATGAACTTTTATATTCGCCCGCCCTCAAAGTAAAGGAGCAGTTTAACTAACCATAGCTGCTTCTTTATATAACCTTCCTGCTTCCTCCGTCATACACCAGTTGCGAAACTCGTCCACGAAGGATGGTTAATCTTGATGGAGCCTTATCCTTAAGGATAAGGTTTTTTCTTTTAAATTTTGAAGAACTGCTTGGTTTGTAGCTGGGTTGTGGGCAATCGCAAGCCCTAGCAAAGCCGAACACGCTTATGCATTTGCAAGAAGGCCGCCCAGCGACCCCGAGCCCCAGCGAGGGGGAGCGGTTAATCGCGAGATACGGGAGCCCCGCCAAAGGCGGGGCGGTGCCTATAAATCTTTCTTCTTGCAACCGTGAATTGTATTTGGTAAGATTAAGGAAATAGTTCGTTGATCTTTCTGGTGAGGAGCCAACTTTCGAGAAACCTCAATAATAATGAGGCTTTGTTAAATATCTTTCCTCAGGGTCTTTTTAACTAATTTTGAATAATCTCAGCCACTATTACTCACAAAGATAAAATTTAAAATTATAATTATTAGTATGGAAGTAATCATAAGATTGTCTATTTTTGAAGACAATTTTTATTAAAAAAGAGGAGAATAGTTTGCTTAAAGGGATTAAACAGGTGTTGCGGAGACCCATAATTTATTTAGCTCTAATAATCATTATTTATCTTATTTTGTTACTTCCTACTTTGGAAAGATACGGCATTGCTTACGATGAACAAACAGATATAGATATTGCGCGCTCTTATATTTCTCAAGAATGGGGTTGGCTGAATGGTTCGCTTTCGGATATTAACCAAGTTCGGCTGCCGATGTATTTCATAGCGATTATCTTCTTTCTATTAAGAACCATGAGTCTTTTTGTTGCTCGTTTAGTTAGCTGTATAATGGGAGCGCTTACTATTATTGCAGTATATATTTTTTGCAAAAGGAAATACAATTTCAAAAAAGGGTTGCTTGCCTGTTTTATACTTGCAACTAACCCCTTCTTTCTATCGTTCTCGAGAATTGCTTTTACGGAGTCGGATATATTTGTTACCTGTGCTTTATCATGGACTTTAATCTGCGTTTCCATATTACAGGAAAAAAGGACAGTTGGTTGGGCTATACTTACTTCGATAATCTTAGGACTTGCATTATCCTCAAAAATTTCTGCTATTGCAACATTTCCTGCAATTTTTTTGTCTCTTACAGTCTTTCCTGGAGACAAGTCACATTTAAAAAATATACAGTCTTATAATAAGATAGCTATTACGGTAAGTTTTTTTGCATTGTTATTTATCACTATTATTGGAGGCTGGTCTATAAGGTATTTAATTAAAAGCATGGTTTATTTTCCATGGTTTAACTTAAGCCATTATACTCTAGTTCTTTTCTGTTGGATAGCCATTGTTATATACTTTTTCTGGCATCGCAAATTTGTTATGAAACCTCTCATGTTAGGTTTTTTTGTACTTACATTTTCTTTTCTAACCTTTTTAGTTATTCCTCCAGTGCATACCACCACTCCTGAGATCGTTATGGAGTTAGTGAAAGTTTACTTTCCCCAAATGATTAGAATGACTAGAGCAAGATTGACTTTTTTAATACCCAAGTTTAGTCTGTTTCATTTTGGATGCGTTGTATTTAAATCTAGCTTGCTGATGGGTGCTTGGTTCTGGCTAAGTCTATTTATGACAATTATCCAGTCCAGGTATAGAAAAGAAGTAAGATTACCGTTGTTGATGTTCATATTTTATTTCCTTTTTATTATAAAATTGCCCTGGGTACAAACTTTTTATATGGTGCCACTTTTACCAATACTTGCTATTTTTGCTTCAGATCAATTTTTTGAACTCTATGCAAAAAGACGTTTGCATGCAGTTATTTTAGCTTTTCTGGCTATTTGTTCATTATCTATAGATTTCTTTCTTTGTTACCCCGATTATAATCTTAATGGTTTTCAATGGCTTGGAGCAAGAATCCTTTGGGGAGAACCAACCCTTGGATATCGTAGCATAGTTCAGACGACATCCGATGGAGTTGAACAGGCCTTAAGATGGGCAAACAACAACATCCGGTCAGGAGAAACAGTGGTTACTTATATTCAACCGCAACATATAATACAAGCTATTTGCCCAAACCCAGAATTTAAAATAATTGATGGCTTAGTAGATCTAGGGCAATCGATATTAATGAATGCGGATTATGTGATTAGCGATATAAATAAAGAACTCGAAGGTTTTGGCAGCAGTGACCCTACCTATAAGTATCCGCCTGACCTTAGATTATTAAAATCAAATTTTACAAAAGTTTTTTCTGTTAAAAGAGCCTTTGGCATAGAAGTTGCAAGTGTCTGGCGCAAGAACGCTGTGCCAGATAGGGTAAGGTTACCTTAAAAATTTAAAAAGGTGCAAGATTTTTTAAAATAGGTATGGGAAAGAAATTCTACGTTAATTACGAGAATACGCCGTTCTTAACAACAAGTAAAACTAGCCCTCAGCTTAATCGTCTAAACTGGCGTTGTGAAATATTGCTTACTCGTAATAAAGAGGCAATAGAAGGTAAAAGAATTCTTGATTTAGCAAGCCATGATGGGAGATTTTCATACGGGTGTCTGAAGTTAGGGGCCAGGCACATCATAGGAGTCGAAGGTAGGCACCATTTGGTTAAATTCGCTAATGAAAATTTAGCACATTTAGGTTTTTCACCACAGAATTTTAGTTTTGTAGAAGACGATGTCTTCAACTATTTACCAAAGGTGAAACCAAAGACATTCGATACAGTTCTTTGCTTTGGTTTTTTTTATCATACTATAAGACAGATTGAGTTATTAAGAGAGATATTTCGCATTCAGCCAAAATATTTTATTCTCGATACATTTATAATAACCTATGATTTAGCTAAGGAAAATAATATTAAGCGTCTTTTTAAATGGCTTGGGCTAATACGCAAAATAAAAATAAGACATGTCACGCAATTAGAGAGTACCTTTAAGAAAGTAAAAAATACCCTAAGCTTGCCTCCAGTAAAAGAAATAGAAAGTAGGCCTTGTTTAGTGTTTGGTAGAGAGGACCCCGCAATAGAAGGAGCGACAATTGATGTTACGGGCTTATTTGCTCTACCGTCAAGATCTTTTATTGAACTATTTTTAAAAATTTATGGTTTTTGCTACAAGAGGCTACTCTGGGATAGAGAAGAAATCAAAGATTGGACTGGAATAGAGGATTATAGAAATCGCGAAAGAATTTCTTACATCGCATCGCTATTTTAGCGTATAATGATATTTGTGCCCTATTTCAAGACAAGAAATCGACGTTATATAAAAGAAGTTGAAGCATGAGACCGCGAGTAGCCGCAGGGAGTTTTCTGATCCGTATAGGAACATTTATTCAGTCTCTAGCCGTGGTGGTAATGAGACCGGATGATCTGTTAGAGTTCAACAGACGGGCATACGCAGATTCTAAAAGAGTAGAAGCCTGGGGTAGTGAAAGTATGGTAGATGGAGGGTTTGAACCCCGGGAGATTGCTCTTTTTGAGAAGGTCCCTTTAAGCAAGGGAAGGGTCCTTGTTCTTGGCCTGGGTGGCGGAAGAGAGGCCATCCATTTCGCACGGCTGGGTTTCGAAGTTACGGGGATAGACTTTATTCCGGAAATGGCAGAAAAGGCTAAGAAAAATGCTACCAAAAGAGGGGTTAGTATTGATATCTTAGTTCAGGAAATATCAGGGCTTGAGGTACCGCATAATTCTTACGACATTGTATGGCTCTCAGCAGCGATGTACTCTTCTATACCTGCGAGGGGTAATCGGATAAGGATGCTAGAGAAAATTAGAATAGCCCTTAAGCCCGGTGGTTATTTTGCATTGCAGTTTCACCGTCAAGCAAAAAACACCTCTTCTTCAAAATTTGCTAAACTCCTGCGAAAGGTTTTGGCCATTCTGACCATGGGTAATCTATGGTATGAGGAAGGTGATACGCTCTGGAACAATCTCGAATTTATACATGGGTTTAATTCAGATGATGAGCTTAATTCAGAATTCAAAGAAGTTGGATTCGAAACACGGTACCGCAGTAAAAATAATGAATCGGTGAGAGGCGAAGCGCTTCTACAAAAGACCTTCTAAAGTTCTAAAAACAGTTCTCTAATCTTCAGCAAAAAGTATATTTTAAGAAGAGGGAGTATGCATATACCAGATGGATATTTAGGGCCGGTTACCTGCGGTTTCTTTTATGCTGTAATGCTGCCGATATGGATAGCCGCGGCGAGAGTGGTTAAGAAAACACTGCAAAAAAAGCAGGTGCCGATGCTGGCAATAGGCGCGGCATTCAGTTTTGCAATTATGATGTTTAATATTCCTATCCCGGGAGGCTCAACCGGACATGCGACAGGGGGTGTCTTAGTGGCGATACTTTTAGGGCCGTGGGCAGCATGTATAGCGATAACCGTTACGCTGGTGGTCCAGGCATTCTTATTCGGTGACGGAGGCATTACTACTATAGGTGCTAATTCTTTTAATATGGCTTTTGCGCTTGTCTTTGTAGGCTACTATCTCTATAAAGCTATTAGCATCAGGGCTCCTATAGCTTCCAATAGGCGGGTCATTGCTGCAGGGATAGCTGCTTATGTAGGTATAAATGTAGCTGCTTTTTTGACTGGCGTTGAATTCGGACTGCAGCCGTTATTACATCATACTGCCAACGGTCAGGCTCTGTATTCTCCTTACGGATTAAAAGTAGCGCTGCCTGCAATGTTAATCGGGCATCTTTCACTCTTTGGTTGGTTAGAAGCTATTATGACAGCACTTGCGGTTAAGTATTTGCAGAAACAGGATCCCTATCTTCTCAAAATAGGTGAGTAATTATGAAAACTACCACTAAATTATGGTTCGGGATTATGCTATTAGTTTTTCTTTCTCCTTTGGGTTTAATACTGCCTGAATATTTCAACTCCAGATACAGCTGGGGTGAATGGAGCAGGGAAGAGATATATTATCTGATAGGATATATACCGAGGGGTTTTAAAAAACTTTCGGACCTCTGGAAAGCCCCTCTTCCTGATTACGCCTTTCGGGCTTTAGGAGAAAAAGGGCTCTTCGTTTTAAGTTTTGCGTATATAATATCCGCTATCGTTGGTATAGCTGTAATAGTTATGATAGTGTTGCTCCTCGCAAGGATGTTAGCGAAGAAAGGTGATTAGCATTGGTATTAAAGAATACTAATTTTATAGAGCGTTCTATTTTTAAGGCCCTATCTTTTTTCAAAGAGTCCATTTTTGCCGAGGACTATGCTGCGGGAAATGGATTTTTGCAATCCATAGACCCGCGGATAAAAACAATAACCTTTTTACTCTTTCTTATAACTGTGCTTCTGATAAGAAATATTCTACTGTTACTCATCCTATATTTATTCTGTCTGTTATTAACTTCTTTTTCTAAGATTCGCTTGAGATTTTTCCTGAAGAGGACTTGGTTTTTTATGCCCATATTTTCTCTATTTATAGCCCTACCGGCATTATTTTCTACCTTTAGTCCCGGAGAGAAGCTATTTGATTTTAGGCTGTTAGGAATAAAATTAATTATTACCCAACCGGGTTTTTCTGGAGCGATATTATTCGTAGTCCGTGTCATCACCTCCGTATCTTTTATTATACTGCTGGGACTGGTTACCAGACATACGACTCTGCTACGGGTATTGCGTATTTTTAGGATACCCCAGGTTTTTGTTATTACTCTGAGTATGTGTTATAGGTATATTTATTTTTTTGTTGAGATAGTAGAAAATACGTACCTGGCTATCAAAAGCAGAGTGGGCGGAAAGGTCTACTACAGAAAAGGCCAGAATATAGTAGCCCTAAGAATAGCTACCCTATGGCAGAGGTCTTATCGGTTAAACGAAGAGATATACAATGCTATGCTTTCAAGAGGATACCAAGGTGAACCGGCAGTATTAGATGAATTTAAAAATAACGTTAAAGACCGGCTCTGGCTATTTTTTTCAATAATAATTTCTATTTTTATGGTCTATTTAGGTTATGTAATGCAAGCCTAAAGAGAATTTACTGTGGATAATTTAATCTTTGAATTAAGGGGTATTTACTTTTCCTATCTGGGGAAATACCCTGCCTTATGTAACATAGATATGGACATCAAAGAGGCAGAGAGACTGGCAGTTATTGGTGCTAATGGCTCTGGTAAGTCCACGCTTCTACAGATGCTCGATGGGCTTATTTTTCCTGATAAGGGCATCATAAGAGCATTTGGGAGAGAGCTTAAAGAAAGCACATTTGGCGATGAAAATTTCTCTCGATATTTTAGAAGCAAAGTGGGCCTGGTCTTTCAGAATCCCGATGTCCAGCTATTTTGCTCCACAGTTAAAGAAGATATTATCTTCGGGCCGTTACAGCTAGGCGTACCAAAGGATGAAATTAAAAGACGCCTTGATAAGCTTGTCAATATCCTGAATATTGAAGACTTGGTAAATAGGTTTCCGCACCAATTAAGCGTGGGTGAAAAGCGCAAAGTAGCCATCGCCTCCACGCTAGCCATCGATCCTGATATTATCATATTAGATGAACCAACTGCAGGGCTCGATCCTTTAACCTCACGGCAGATTATAGATATAATTATTCAGGCCAATCTCTGCGGAAAGACAATTATTACCGCTACCCAGGATTTACATATTGTTGAGGAAATATCCGATATAGTCTATGTATTAAGCAAGGACAAAAGGATAGCCAGATATGGTCCGGTCAAAGAGATGTTAGAAAACGAAGAATTTCTGCAAGAGAATAATCTTATTCATATCCACAGCCACAGGCATAAAGATAAGATGCACGTCCATCCCCATCAGCATCTGGACCACCACCTTTAAAGAATAAACTTTCACTGTTGCAAAATCTTAAGCCAATGTTAAAATATTAATGTAATAGGTATGAGGGTAGCCTTGTAAGGAACTATTCTTGTCCAATTTTAAAAGCAAGGCTAGATAAAGACAGAGGCATATGGTTAAAATTAGAGATATAGAAGAAATATTTCTAGGGGCATTACAAGAGGATAACAATAATAAAGGAGAGATTAATAAAAAGACGAGATATTTTAAGGATAGTGATTGGCAGGTATTATCGGATTTATCTGTTAAAAATGGCCTCTTTCCGGTATTTTATAAGCGTTTATTAAGTTTAGATCTAGAAAATATCCCCCCGGAATTTCTATCTAAACTTAAAACTCTATACCTAATTAATCTAAAAAGAAATATAATACTTGAAAGAGAACTTTTTGATATTATCTCCTATCTCAAAGAAAACAATATCCCAGTTATCCCTTTAAAAGGACCTACCTTAGCTAAATTTCTCTATGGTGACCTCTCCTTAAGAGTAATTTCCTGTGATTTGGATTTATTAATAGAGCATAGCAAAGTTAAAACAGCGCAAAAAAGATTAGCGGATAAGGGTTACTATTTTGATTCGCGTTATGAAACAGCAGATTTCTCATATAGATTTAGAAGGCAGATTGTATTACAGAGGAAGATAGAGGGCGGAGGTTATATGTTTTTAGATTTGCACTGGGATTTTCGTGATCAGTTTTCCCATACCCATCTGCAGGATTTCTGGCTTAATGCAGTAAATATAAGTTTTGACGGACACCAGATATTAATGCCTTCTCCGGAAGACCTCTTGCTTTATCTAATTTTAATTTCAATATCTGATTTTGATTTCATACAAATAAAATATCTATATGACATCCATAGGTTAGTTACTGCATTCGGCAGACATATTAACTGGGATGCGCTGGCTGTTAAGGCTAATCAAGTCTGGCTAGACACAGCCCTCTTTTTCTCTTTAAAATTATCGCAAGAATTGTTTAATACCCGTGGTATTCCAAAAGAAATGCTGGATTCCTTGGAGCCATCAGATATAAGGTATAATCTGTTAAGGTTATGGATTAATAAGAGAAATATCTTAAGAGCAAGAGAAAAGATTAGCCGTGGCTATGCGTGGCGTTATTTTATCAGCAGTTATGCGCTTTCAAAGGGTATCTTTGACTGTATGCCGATAATCTATAGAAAAATATTTCTGCCTATGGATGAGGTAATGGGATTCTATAATCAACCCTTAGATAAGAGATCGTATTTTTTATATATAAAAAGATTGTTGAAACCTATTGCATACCTTCTAAACCCAGAAAAATAATATTGTACTGTAATTAATCTATTGTTTTTTATTTTAAGCTGTGATATACTATTAAAAAATAATAAATGATAAGTAGCCTCTCCCAAGTCATTTTTGTTTAAACTGAATTAACGAACATAAAGATATCGACAATATCTATGCCTGCCACGGAACAAAAAGCAAATTATATTGACCGAAAAAGAGTGGATATTTTGCCTCGGCTCCCTGTAGAAGGATACTTAGATCTTACCTACCGTTGTAATAATAATTGCCGCCACTGCTGGCTGAGGATCCCGCCTAATGCTCAAGAGCGAGAAAAAGAACTTTCGTTAGAAGAAATAAAACACATAGTTAATGAAGCAAAGCAGATGGGATGCCACAGGTGG
>Ga0315281_10006578_pt1 | contig 16510 bp, 12 predicted proteins | sample YL17G07_0_MG_FD_204540 | JGI IMG/M metagenome (GOLD analysis project Ga0315281, IMG submission 204540) | Sediment microbial communities from Yellowstone Lake, YNP, Wyoming, USA - YL17G07_0 | ecosystem: Environmental > Aquatic > Freshwater > Lake > Sediment | place: USA: Wyoming | collected... | reverse complement strand
GGTTTTTGGCGTCCAGGACCGGCGCGGCGCCGCGGCCGAAATCCGGCCCCTTCCCGCCTGCCTGCGACGTCGAAAAAAAGACGGGATCGATCAGCGCGAAATCGTTTTCCTGCTGCATGCGCTGCACCAGCACCGAACCCACCATGCCCCGCCAACCGATCAGTCCCACCCGTTTCATTTTGAACCCCTGGCAAATGCATCCTGAACCGCCAACATGCGTAAATGGACCCAACTACCACCAATATCGGTCGCGCCGCCACCGCCGCTCATGCCGGCCGGAATTCAACCGGCGCAGCGCATCGCGGCCACCACCGCGTCTCCCATTCCTACGGTGCCGATCTTCCGCGTTCCCGGCGCATAGATGTCCGCCGTGCGCAGACCCGCCGCGAGCACACTGCGCACCGCCCCCTCGATTCGGCTCGCCTGCTCCTCCAGGTCGAAAGAATACCGCAGGAGCATCGCGGCGGACAGAATCGTCGCCAGCGGATTTGCGAGATCCCTGCCGGCGATATCCGGCGCCGAGCCATGGATCGGCTCGTACAGCCCCTTGTTTTTCGCGTCGAGCGAGGCCGACGGCAGCATGCCGATCGAACCAGTCAGCATCGAGGCCTCGTCCGACAGGATGTCGCCGAAGATGTTGCCGGTAACGATCACGTCGAACTGCCTGGGATTTCTGGCCAACTGCATGGCTGCGTTGTCGACGTACATGTGCGACAACTCGACTTCCGGGTATTCGCTTCCGACTTCGGTGACGACATCGCGCCACAACTGCGAAGTTTCAAGGACATTGGCCTTGTCGACAGAGCAAAGACGGTTGCCGCGAATCTTTGCCGCCCGAAAGCCAAGGTGAGCGATGCGGCGCACTTCGGATTCGCTGTAGCGCATCGTATCGAATCCTTCCCGTTCACCGTTGGCGAGCTTGCGCCGGCCGCGCGGCTGGCCGAAGTAGATATCGCCCGTGAGTTCCCGCAGGATCAGGATGTCGAGTCCCTCCACGAGTTCCCTCTTCAATGGTGACGCGTCGGCGAGTTCCGGGTAGACGACCGCGGGGCGCAGGTTGGCGAACAACTCAAGTTCCTTGCGCAGGCCGAGGATCGCCTGCTCCGGCCGTTTCTCGCGCGGGAGGCGGTCGTACTGCGGACCACCTACTGCGCCGAACAGGATCGCATCCGCGTCCTGCGCAAGCTTCAGCGTGGATGCCGGCAACGGATCGCCACCCGCGTCGTAGGCCGCACCGCCGACGGCTGCGGTTTCGCTCTCGAATGCCAACCCGTCTGCGCGCAGCACGTCGAGCACGCGCATCGCCTGCACCACAATCTCCGTGCCAATGCCGTCGCCGGGCAATACCGCGATCTTCATTGTTCGGCACCCATGCGAGCCGTACCGTTCATTCGAACAGCCAGGGCTGCTCGCTGCGGCGCCGGTCCTCATACGCACGAATCCTGTCGGCGTGGCGCAAGGTGAGCCCGATTTCGTCCAGCCCGTTGACCAGGCAATATTTGCGAAAGCCGTCGATCTCGAACTTCAGCTCCCTGCCGTCGGGACGAACCACAACCTGGCGCTCGAGATCGACCTTCAGGCGATACCCGGGGAATCCCGCCACCTCGCCGAACATTTCGTTGACGGCGGCCTCGGCAAGCACGATGGGCAGCAATCCGTTCTTATAGCAGTTGTTGTAAAAAATATCGGCGAAGCTGGGCGCAATCAGCGCCCTGAATCCGAAGTCCGCGAGCGCCCACGGCGCATGCTCGCGCGAGCTCCCGCAGCCGAAGTTCATTCTGGCCAGCAGGATTTGCGCCCCGCGGTAACGCGCCTGATTCAGCACGAAACCCGGATTCAGCGGACGCCCGGTGTTGTCCATTCCCGGCTCGCCGTGATCCATGTATCGCCACTCGTCGAACAAGTTCGGCCCGAAACCGCTTTTCTTGATCGACTTCAGGAACTGCTTCGGAATGATCGCGTCGGTATCGACGTTGGCACGATCGATCGGTGCCACAAGGCCGTCCAGCAGGGTGAATTTCTCCATTGTCGCCGGCCTCAAACCAGACTGCGAACGTCGGCGAAATGCCCGGCGATCGCGGCAGCCGCGGCCATCGCCGGGCTCAGCAGGTGGGTGCGGCCGCCGGCGCCCTGGCGGCCTTCGAAATTCCGGTTCGAGGTCGATGCGCAACGCTCGCCGGGCGCCAGCTTGTCTTCGTTCATGCCGAGGCACATCGAGCAACCGGGCTCGCGCCATTCAAAACCCGCTGCGAGAAATACGCGGTCCAATCCTTCCTGCTCCGCCTGCGATTTCACCAGGCCGGAACCTGCAACCACCATCGCGAGCTTCACGTTTGCCGCAATATGCCGTCCGCGAACAACCGACGCTGCCGCGCGCAGGTCCTCGATACGCGAATTGGTGCACGAACCAATGAACACCTTGTCGATTCGGATCGATGTCATCGGCATATTCGGATCGAGACCCATGTAGGCCAGCGCGCGCTCCATCGCTTCGCGCCGCAGGGGATCCTTTTCGAGCTTCGGATCCGGCACGCTTCCATCGATCGTCGTCACCATTTCCGGCGACGTACCCCAGGTCACATGCGGCTTGATGGCGCACGCATCGATCTCGAGCGTGCATTCGAATTTCGCATTCGCGTCGCTTCGCAGCGTCCGCCAATACGCTACGGCGCGCTCCCATTGCTCACCGCGCGGCGCGAATGGCCGGCCCTTGAGGTAAGCGAAGGTCACCTCGTCCGGGGCTACCATGCCGCTCCTCGCGCCGGCTTCGATCGCCATATTGCATAGCGTCATCCGGCCTTCCATGGTCAGGCCGCGAACCGTGCTGCCCGCAAATTCGATGGCGCGGCCGGTACCGCCCGCCGTGCCGATGCGCCCGATCACTGCGAGCGCCACATCCTTGGCGCAAACCGCTTTGCCCAATGTTCCTTCGACCCTGACCAGCATGGTCTTCACGGGTTTGGTATTCAGACACTGCGTCGCCAGCGCGTGCTCGACCTCCGAGGTGCCGATGCCGAAAGCAAGCGCGCCAAACGCGCCGTGCGTACTGGTGTGCGAATCGCCGCAGACGACCGTCATGCCCGGCAAGGTCGCTCCCTGCTCGGGACCGATCACGTGCACGATACCCTGGCGTGGATCTTCCATGCGGAATTCGACGATGCCGGTCTCCGCGCAGTTGCGGTCCAGCGTATCGACCTGAAGGCGCGAAATTGGATCGGCGATGCCGTTTTTGCGATCCACAGTCGGCACGTTGTGGTCTGCCACCGCGAGGTTCGCACCGATGCGCCAGACTCTTCGTCCTGAAAGCTTCAACCCCTCGAACGCCTGCGGGCTGGTTACTTCGTGGACCAGGTGCCGGTCAATATAGATGAGCGCCGTGCCATCGTCGGCAGTGTGGACCACGTGGCTCTGCCAGAGTTTTTCGTAGAGCGTGCCCGGGTTCATATTCGCGCGATCATTGGCTCGCGCCGTCGCGGCGCGAAAGAACTGAAATTATAGCGGTCCGTGAAGGCCGATGCCAACGCGCAACCTGGCCCTGGACGGCGCGCCATCGGCCGCCAGGTTTGCCATCGGCCATGGAATCGCTGCGACAGTTGACATTTGTGCACGCTGGCGAAATGAACGCGCCGCTCGGCGGCACGGTTCAGCTCACCGGCTTGTAGTAGGACAGTGCCTCCGGCAACCACTGTTCGATCTGGCGAATGCGCGTTTCGTCGGCCGGGTGCGTCGACAGGAACTCAGGGGGCTTTGCCTTGCCCTTTGCTGCCTGCGCCATGCGCCGCCAAAAATCCGTTGCAGTGCGCGGGTCATAGCCTGCCTTCGCCATGTAGATCAGCCCCAGCCGGTCCGCCTCCGATTCCTGGCCACGCGTATGCGGCAGAAGTACGGCGCCGGTGGCGAGCGCGCCGAGCAATACGGCGTTGCGGTTCGCCTGACCGACGTCCCGCGCCGTCCCCGCGGCGAGCACCACCACCGCGCCGCCGATCAGCGCGTATTCGGACAGGCGCTCCCCGGCGTGCCGTGCGATCGCGTGCGCCGCTTCGTGCCCGAGCACGGCCGCAAGGCCGGCTTCGTCTTTGGTGACTGCCAGGATACCGGTGTATACCGCGACCTTTCCGCCCGGCAGACAAAATGCGTTGATCTGCCTGTCGTTCTCGATGACCTTGAACTCCCATCGATATTCCGTCTTGCCGGTCGCGGCGGCGATGCGGTTTCCAACGCGCATTACCAGTTCATTGAGCGCCGGGTCGTTCGAGATCTTTTCCTTGCGCAACACGTCTTCGTACGCGGTCAACCCGAGGCGAATTTCCGCGCCCTCGCCGAATAGCTGCAGCTGGCTGCGGCCGGTGATCGGCACGTGCTCGCACGACGCAAGCACCAGCAAGGATGCAGCGGCGGTCAGGGTAGAAAGAAATCGATTCATGACATTGTCCTGTCGGGGGCGGCCTTCATCGGCAGTCCGTCGGTACAGTCATGTTAGCGCAAGCCCTCGGTATCCGCTGCTGTGTTCCGCGGAAACGCGCAGTAAGCGCAGATCAGGCCGGCTGCGGCCATCAGGGAGCTTGCCGCGAATGTCCAGGGGGCGCCAAATGCGTCCCACATCAGGCCGCTGGCCATGCCGCCGAGTGTGCCGCCCGCGCCGAACGATACAGCGGTGTAGATCGCCTGCCCACGCGTATGCAGTCGGCCGGGGAACAGGCCGTGCGTCCTCGCCACGGCTGCCGCGTGGTAGGCGCCGAACGTTGCACCGTGCAGCAATTGCGCCAGGACCAGCAGCAAAATGCTGCCGACACCCCAGCCAATGGTCGCAAAGCGCACGACCGCACACCCAAAGCTCGCGAGCAGGATTGCGCGCAGCGTGAAGCGTGCCATCAAACGGCGCAGCGAAAGGAAAATCAGGATTTCCGCCACCACCCCGACCGACCACAGCAAACCGACCATGGTTTTGCTGTAGCCGTTCTCGACCAAGAAGAGGGAATAAAAGGTATACAGCGTGCCGTGCGCGAGCGCCATGAAGAAGCAAGCCGCGAACAGCGCGACGACTTCCGGCCGGCGCAGCACCTCGCCGATGCGGGCCGCGTCTGCAGTCGGGGACTCGTGGGCCGTCGGTTCCGGTATCCACCAGGCGCTGAGCGCAAACAGCGCCAGGCTCGCAATCACCAGCACCGGCAGCCAGGTTACCGCGACCATGTCGAGCGCATATCCGATGCCGAAGACAGCGAGAATGAAACCGACGGAACCCCACATGCGGATCGCACCGTACTGCCCCGACGCCCCGCCGAGCGCGGACAGCGTACTCGCTTCGATGATCGGCATGGCGCCGCTGGTCGCCATCGAAAACAGCAACAGCACCCAGAACATCCACGCAAAGGAACTGCCGGCAAGCAGTCCCGTTGAACCGACGACCGCCAATGCCGCGCAAATGCGCACCGCCCGAATGCGCCGGCCCATCCGGTCCGCGACCGCGCCCCACAGGCCCGGACCGAATACCCGCGTGAACTGCGTCACCGACAGCAACAACCCGATGTCCGCGGCCGAGAATGCAAGGGCCTGAAGATACAGTGAGAAGAATGGCGAGAATGCACCGACAAAAACAAAATAGAAGAAATAGGCGGCAGACAGCCGCCAGTAGGGGATCGAATGCATTTCTCGCTCTCGGTTCAGCTGTCTTCGGGCTGGCGGTACCAGGTCCAGGCCAGCCAGGCGACTGCGCACAGGATGACGATCCAGCCACCGGACGAAACAAATCCCGCAATCCGCAGATCCTGCCTGAGCAGGCCCCAGCGCACGAAGATTTCGGTCCAGTCGTGATACAGCCCGGGGTCGAGGCCGCCGACCAGTGGCAACTGGTGGGCACGCGCGTCGGCCATGTAACGGGCAATGTTGAAAAAATTCTCGCCGAACCAGATCGCGCACACCGCACACGACGCTGCCTCCCGGCGCACCCAGAACCCGATCGCCGTGAACAACGGGAACAGAAGTTGCCCCAGCGTGCCGCCGTACACGGCAAGCCGCTCGGAGAAACTGCCGAAGAACGGATGGCCGGCTTCGTGGAACGCGAGATTCGCATTGTCGAGTAGCAATACCCAGCGATCGCCGCTGTTTGCCGACCACCCGATGAACACCGCAAATGCAGCGGTCGCCGCAATCGCGGCGCCGGAGACGCGCTGCCAGTCCCGCTCGTGAAGGTCGACGATACGGCCCCAAAGGCCGCGCAGCAGGTCGGGCATGGACGCGACAAACGGGAGAAAAATACGCGTCCGGGATCAGGCTTCGTCGGGCTCGGGATCTTCGGACGCCGGCGCCGCGACTGCGCTGCGCGGGGTCCCCGCGGTGCGCGCCGCAATTCTCGGCGTCGCGCAGGCGACGTCCGCGTTTTGCGCCCGATGGCGCAGCGCATGGTCCATCAACACGATGGCGAGCATGGCTTCGGCAATGGGTGTGGCGCGGATGCCGACGCAGGGATCGTGCCTGCCGTGCGTCTCGACGATGACGGGGTTGCCGGATTTGTCGATCGAGCGCCGCGGCAGGCGGATGCTGGACGTCGGTTTTACCGCGAGGTGGACCACGATATCCTGTCCCGTCGAGATGCCGCCGAGGATGCCGCCCGCCTGATTCGACAGGAAACCGTCCGCCGCCATCTCGTCGGAATGCTCGGTCCCCTTCTGCGCGACCGCAGCGAATCCGGCGCCGATTTCAACGCCTTTCACTGCGTTGATTCCCATCATCGCGTACGCAAGGTCCGCGTCCAGCCGGCTGTACACCGGCTCTCCCCAGCCGACGGGCACGCCTTCCGCAACCACGGTAATTTTTGCCCCGCAGGAATCGCCGGACTTGCGCAATGCGTCCATGAACGCCTCGAGTTCCGGGACGATTTCGTCGTTCGCGGCGAAAAACGGATTGCGCCCGGCGGCCTCCCAGCTTCTGAACGGAATCACCATTGGCCCGAGTTGCGCCATGTGTCCGCGAATGGCGACGCCGTGGCGCTCGCGCAGCCATTTTCTGGCGATTGCCCCGGCCGCAACGCGGACCGCCGTTTCCCGCGCGCTCTGGCGCCCGCCCCCGCGGTAATCGCGGATGCCGTATTTCTGCCAGTAAGTATAGTCCGCGTGACCCGGGCGGAAGGTGTCTGCAATACTGGCGTAGTCCTTGGTCCGCTGGTCTTCGTTGCGGATCAGGAGTGCGATCGGCGTGCCGGTGGTGCGGCCCTCGAACACACCGGAAAGAATCTCGACGCTATCGCTTTCGCGGCGCTGCGTGACATGGCGCGAGGTGCCGGGCTTGCGGCGGTCGAGTTCCCGCTGGATATCTGCAACGTCCAGCGCAAGGCCCGGCGGGCAGCCGTCGACCACGCAACCGATTGCCGGGCCGTGCGACTCGCCGAAGGAGGTCACGCAGAAGAGTGTGCCGAGCGTATTGCCTGACATGAATAACGCGAAGAAAACGATGAAAATTCTGCGGTCGATTTTAGCACATCGCCCCCGCGCCGCCGCCGGCGCGCCGCGCCGCGACGATTGCTCCAAGGACTCGCAGCGCGTGGCCCATCGCGCTGTCGGCGGACGCGACCGGCTGCGATTTCGATTGCGGCGGGATCCGCGATCAGGCGGGCCAGTTCTTGATATATCCCTTCAGCATGCGGTTCTCGAAGCCCTGCTCTTCGAGGACCGCCTTGGCGACGTCGTGAAACGAGACCACGCCGAGAACCGCCTCGCCTTCCATCACCGGCACGTAGCGGGAATGGTGTTCGAGCATGTTCCGCCGCAGCTCGTCGACCTCCGTATCGGGAGCGACGATGATCGGATCCCGGTCCATCACCTCCTCGACCCGAATTTCGGCCATGGTCGGCGTCGGGCCGGTTCGCCGCTCGATCTGGCGTTTGGCGAGGATCTTGATCACCTCGCGGAAAGTGACCATCCCGATCAGCTTCCCCTTGTCCATCACCACCAGCGACCCGATATCGTTGTCGGCCATCAAAATGACACAGTCCGACAGCATCGTGTCGGGCGCCGCCGAATACAGCGTGTTGCCTTTGATGCGCATGATTTCTTTGACTTGCATGGTGTCCTCCCTTGCGCCGGATCGAAGGTCTTGGTCTTGGCTTGTCTCATCTTAGCGCAAATGGCGGCCGCGTCAATCCGCGCCAGCACCTACCCGCCAAGTTCTTCCAGCACACCGTCTGCAAGCACGACGGCCGCGCGAATCGCCTTGCCGGGATACAAGGGCCTCAGCATGTCGCGGTAGGCCGCAAGCTGGACCCGCCATTCCGCAGCCGCGCTTGCCACGCCGCTCTTGTAATCGAGGACCCACACCTCGTCGTCGAACTCGACCATGCGGTCGATTCGACGGAGTTCGCCTCCCGACATGATTTCAAGTTCGTTTTCCGCACGCCGGTAGCCGGTTGGATCGAAAAAACGTTGCATGCCTGGTGCGGCAAGGATCGATTGCGCCTGGCGCCAAAGGGGCGCGAATTCCTGCTCTGAAAGTGCGAGCTTGCGCCGCAATATTGCGGATTGCGCCGGCCCGTCTGACTCCCCGGGGGCGGTTGCACCCTCCAGCAACGCGTGCAGAAGTGTTCCGGCCCGGGCCTCAGGTGTTTCGCGGACATGCATTCCGATGTTTCGGATCGCCAGCACGGCTCCAGGAATGGACGCCCGCAAAGCATCTCTGGCCGCAGCCGGCGACGACGCAGCACCGGCCAGCGCCACTTCGCCGATCACGCGCGCTCCCGGGGTGAGCGCGGCAACCGCCGCGGCGACGCGGTCATAGGCATTCTGCGCGAGCGACGCGCCGGGCGCCCGCTCCGCCTCGACGCCGCTGACAAACAGATAATGCTGCGCGCGGGTCGCCGCCACGTACAAAAGGTTGAGGCGTTCGCGCTCGCCAAGCGCGTCCTGGGCGCCGAACACGCCGTCGCGGCGGCGTCCTCTCGCCGCGCCCACCGTGTAAAGCGAAAAATGGCGCGGTCCCGGCGCTTCCGGAGGCCAATCGACCAGCACGTCGTAGCCGTCGGCGCGCGCGCCTTCGCGGGCATCGATCAGCCACACGACCGGTGCCTCCAGCCCCTTCGCGCCGTGAATGGTGCTGATGCGCACGGCGTCGATCCCGTCGCCGGCGAAATCGTGGTCTCCCGCCGCCAAGCCCTCGTCTGGCGCTTCCTGATCCGGCGCGTCCCGCAGGCTGGAAAGCTCGGCGACGAATCGCGGCAAGCTGGGGTAGCGCCCGCTGTCGAGTTCGAGCGCGAGTTCCAGGAAGCGGTTGAGATTCGCCACGACCCGTCCGGCGAGCGGCGGCGGAACGGCCGCCCGATAGCGCTCGAGCACATCCGCGTCATGGTAAATGCGGTCAAGCAGATCATGCACGGGCGTGGTATCGGCGGCAGCGCGCCAGTTCGCCAGCAGGCGCTGTGCGCGGATCAGGCGTTCCCCTGCCGCCGGCTCGGCGCCGGACTGGGAGTTTGCCAGTGCGTCGAGGCGCGCCCACCAGCCGGGGCCGCGTGTGGCGCCACCAGGTCGTCCGGCGAGCCGGACCAGATCCTCGTCTTCGCATCCAAATATCGGGCACCGCAGCGCATGCGCCAGTTTGAGATCGTCGAACGTCGAAATCAGCACCTCGATGAGGGCGCAAAGATCGGCCGCCTCCAGCGTGCCGAGCAAGCCGCCATGCCGGGAAGTCAGAAACGGTATTCCCTCTGCGCGCAAGGCATGCTCGTACGCCTCGAGATGGGTGCGGCTGCGCTTGAGGATCAATACGTCGGAATACCTGGCGGGGCGGACTCGCCACCCGCCTTGCGCGTCGCGCACCGGCACTTCCCAGCGTCCGACCAGCTCGCGGATGCGCGAGGCAAGCTGCGCGGCCTCCGCAGCCCGGCGGAGGTCTACGCGTTCCGCCAACGGCTCGCGCAACGGGTCGCGCCATGCGGTCGCCGCCGGCGAGGGCGCGGCCTGCGGTTGCACTGAAAGCGGCAGCACCTCGACCCTGCCCCGGACCGCCCGTGCCAGCGATACATGCCGTGGAAACCCGGGGCAGTCCGACGCCCCGAAGAACATGGCATTGACAACGTCAACGATGGCGGGCGCACAACGCCAGGTCTCGTCGGTGGCGAGCCTGCTCGCGCCATATTCCGTTTCGAGCACCGACGCCGCAACGCCGAACAGGCGCGGCTCGGCGCGGCGGAACCGGTAAATCGATTGCTTGGGATCGCCGACCATGAACACCGTCGGCCGCGCATCCTCCGCGCCGTAGGCGTCGAGCCAAGCGCGCAGCGCCTGCCATTGCAGCGGATTGGTATCCTGGAATTCGTCGAGCAGGAGGTGCCGGTACTGCGCGTCCAACTTGGCGTGCATGAAGGCGGCATCGCCGCCGTCGGAAAGCAGCCTGTACGCCTGCCATTCGATATCCGTGAAGTCGATGGTCTGGCGGGCGCGTTTTAGGTCCTGGAACACGCCGAGCAGGCGCGCGGCGAGAGGCAACGCGCGCTCATGCAACCGGTATGCTTCGCGTTCCGCCAGGGAATCGCGGATGGAGGTCAGCGCCGCGCACAATTCCTGGAACGCGTCCCGCGTGGCGGCCTGCTGTTTGTCGTAGAACTTGGCGAGATTTTGCCGCGCCAGTCCTGCCTGCGTGAAACATGCCGAAAGCAGCAGTTCGTAGCGCCGCCGCACCCGGGTTTCCGCTACTGCCGCGTCAAGCGCCGCAGCGAATTCGGCCTGGGTCTTGCTCTTCTCCGCTGGAATCGATGCCAGCAATTCCAGCGTCTCCCGAAAACCGTGGCCCTCGCTGATCGGGCTGAGCGCGTCCCGATCCGCATCGGCACCGAGCAGCGCGCGGAGTTCCGCCAGCGCATAGCCAACGGGATCCGCCTGGGCGCGGGTGTAGGCCCACCACTCCGCGCGTTTCGCCAGGAAGCGGCCAAGCAGGCGGCGCAGGTTGACGAATCCGAGTTCGGCCGCCAGGCCCTCGAAGTGCGACGCGAGTCCGGCGTTTTCGGGCTCCTGCAGCAGCGCGCCAAACAGGTCCCATGCTTCGTCGATAAGAAATGAAATGCGCTCCTCCACCACGAAGTCGTGCGGAACCGAACCATCGCCGGCGTTCAGCGGCGCACGCTCCAGCAACTGCAGGAACCAGCCGTGAAAGGTGTCGATCGTGATGCCCGGCTGCGCGGCGAGGCACAATTCGAACAAGCCGCGCGCCCTGTTCATGGCCTCGGCAAGGTCCTGCTCCGGAACCGCGCGCTCGCGCAGAAACACGTTGACTTGATGGTCCGGCGCAATGGCAAGCCAACGCAGCCAGTCGACCAGCCGCGCCCGCATTTCCTGGGCAGCTTTCCGGGTGAATGTGATCGCCAGGATTGCGGACGGGTCCGCACCGTCGAGCAGCAGGCGGATCATGCGCGAAACCAGAAGCCAGGTCTTGCCGCTCCCGGCACAGGCGTCCACCACCGCGGAGCGCTGCGGATCGAGGGCCGCAACGGTGAACGCCGATCCGCAACTGGCGCCGGCAATCGGGTTCATGTGCGCTCCCAGAAATCACGGCGGCACAGGCCGCGCATCTCGCAATAGCCGCAAACGCCGGCAGCACCATGTGCGGGCAGGCCGGCGCCGCCGCGAACCGCCGTCAGCATTGCCTCGAGGCGCTGCGCAGCCCTCGCCGCGCTTTCCGCAGGATCTCCCTGGTGGGACACCAGCGTTATCCCGGTGCGCTCCAGCGCGATATACGCCGCCTGCGCAATCCTGGTTTCGCCCCCTTTTGCCGCGGCGTCGCACAGCAGCGCGTAACTCGCGAGTTGGACGTCCTCGCCCGGCTCGGCAGCTTCGCGGCGCAGGGCGTCCGCGCGCCTGGCCTTGTAATCGAGGACGGCGAGCGCACCCCCGGCATTCCGGTCGATGCGGTCCAGGCGACCGGACAAGGTGACCGTCGACCCATCCCCCAATTCAAGCGCCCGTTCGCGTTTTACCTCGGCAGCCTCGAACCGCCACCCCGCGGCTTCACGCTCGAGCTGCCAGGCGAGATATGCCTTTGTCATCATCCGCCATTCGGCGCGAAAACCCGCGGCCAGCGGATTGCGCGCAACCAGCGGCGCAAACTCCCGCCCGGCAAGCTCTTCGAGCAGGGCGAGGCAGGCCGCCTCGGTTTCCCCTCCAGCCACCGGCACGCGCTCGTGGAAACCCTTGAGAATGCGGTGCACTGCCTCGCCAAAGTCGCTCTTTTCGACCTGTTCGAGGACCTCGTCGGTGACGTTGAGGCGGAGCATGTGCCGCGCATAGAACTGATAGGGGCAGTCGACCAGACTGGCGAACGCGCTCGCGGACATTCGTTGCGGAACCAGGTCCGGCGCGCTTGGCCGCGGCCCTGCAGGCGACGCGCGGTCTGCCGGTTGCGCCGCGGCATCGGCGCGAATCCAGGATTCAAGATCGATGGCTTGCAGCCCATCGTCATACGCATATTGGTGTACCGCCCGCAACTGATCGATGACGCCCGCCGGCGGATTCGGCTCGCTGCCGCGCTGCCCCTGCCAGGTGACCCGCACCGAGCCGGACAGGGCAAACAGGGAAATGAGGTCCCGGCGCTGATTCTCAAGCGCGCGTTCCGCGGTCGGCAGCCCCAGCGCGCCGCGGACGCGCTGGTTGAAAAAACGGCCGGTCGCCGGTCTTGCCGGCAGATGCCTGGAATCCGCGCCCAGCAGCAACACCCGGTCGAAGCGCCGCAGGCGCACCGATGCGAGCTGGGTGAAAGTCACCGGGCTCTCGATGGTCGTGTCGCGAAAAGTCGCCGCCTCGAATTCCCCGTTCAGCCAGGCACGCCATTCGTGCAACAGGAATGGCTGGCGGTCGTCTGCAAGCGCCTCGCTGCGTCTTCGCAGAAGGTCAAGCAACTGCCGTCCCGCGTCGTCCCGGGCGAGACCCGCAGTGATGCCGAGCACCTGCAGCGCGCTGTCCAGCCTGGAGAGCCAGGCGCCGAGCGGCACCCCTTTCTTGCGATCACGCCCCCTGCCGAGCTGCGCGTCGCGCGCGCTCTCAAGCCGTTCGATCAGTGGCGACAGGGTTTCGCGGCCGTGGTCCAGCCGCACTGCGCTTGCAATTGCGTCGAGGCTTTCGATCACGTTTTCCCGGCGGATGATCTTTTCCAGGAGGTGCACCAAAGCGCGGCGCGAGTCCGCCGGCAAATCGAACAGCGCGAACGGCGACTTCAACAGGTCGAGCACGTCGCGATGGTAGAACCCTTCGGCGACGGTATCGAGCCAGCGCGCAACCACGGTCGCCGCGCTGGTCGTCGACAGTTTCCATCCCGCTTCGTCGCGCACCACCACGCGGTCGCGTTCCAGCAGCGCGCGCAGGCGCCGCGCCACCAGCCGGTCCTGCGTGACGACGGCGATGGTGCGCGCTCCCTCCGCAAGCCATGCGCGCACGGAAAGCGCGGCCGCGCGCGCCTCCTGTTCGCAGCTGCCCGTTGCCAGCAGCGACACCCGGTTCTTCAGCGGACTCTCCGTCACCTCCCGGTGCAGCCGCGACGCCCGTTCAATCAGCGACCTGCCGGCGGCAGGCTGCACCCCTTCCGCCAAACCTGGCCAGACCACGCCGAGGAATCCCGACCGTGTGCAAATGTCCGCGCGCTCCGGCGAGAACCGAACCAGCACTGTCGGCCAGCGGGTTGCCCAGGCGCTGAAGAAACCAGTCTGTTCCGCGTTGGGCGCATCGTCGACCACTGCCACCAGCGGGCCTGCCGCATGTTCCGCAAGCGCTGCGAGTTTCGACTTGCGCCGCGCGGCAGTCCCGCTGCCATCCCTTTCCAGCGCAAACCACAGATCGGAAACGAGCCTTGCCTCGAAATCGATGCTTTTCGAAATCCCGCTGCGGTACGCCGCCTGCAATTGGCCCGCGAATGCGGCGATGTCCGCGGGCAGCGAGATATTGTTCGCCGAAAGTTCGTCGAACAGCGTGCAGAGTTCGCGGCTGATTCCCCAGCGCGAAGCATCGTCGAACCAGTTGCGGGTGCGCAGAGCGCCGTAGATCCAGACCGCGCGCCGCACCGACTCATCGTCCGCATCCGGGATCAGTCCCAGATCGGCATAGGTCGTCACGCGAGGCAGGATCAGCGTGGGAAACGACAGCCGCGAAGCGAGCGTGTCGCGGAATTCGCTGCCGGCATGGAGCGTTGGCAGCAGCACCACTGCGCCCGCAAGGTCAGGGACGCAATTGCGCGTGCATGCAATGAATTCGTCCGCCGCAATGGCGAGAATGCCGTCGGCGTCTGCGGCCTCGACAACGCGAAGAAACGGGGACGGCTCCGGCACGGCGCCTCCGGTGCGGGCCAATACGGGCCGGGCAGCAACGAGCCGCCTCCGGCGGCCGCCGACCGCGCTATTTTTCCAGGTACTTGTGCTTGTCCTTGACCTTGGCCCACTCGTCCGCATCCGCGGGCGCATCCTTGCGCTCGATGATCGGCTGCCAGGTCTTGGCAAGTTCGGCATTCAACGCAGTGTAATGCCGCTGCTCATCGGGCACGTCGTCCTCGGCGTAGATGGCCTCGACCGGGCATTCGGCGACACACAGCGTACAGTCGATGCACTCGTCCGGATCGATCACCAGAAAATTGGGACCCTCGCGAAAGCAGTCCACCGGGCAGACATCGACGCAGTCAGTGTACTTGCACTTGATGCAGCTTTCGGTCACTACATAGGTCATGTTTGCCCAACCATCAAATACCACCGACATCAACCGTTCGTTTCCGGTCGAACTGAAGTAAAATTCTATCACAGTGCGCAAAGCGCTTCCGCACTTGAAATTTGCGCGCGAGGCTTTATATTGACTGATATCCGCCCCCTGAGCCGGTCAACCGGCGCGATCTGGCGCAATTCGCACCGCGCATTCCCGAGGAACCCATGAGCGAACACATACACCACGTCACCGACGATACATTCGAGCCTGAAGTCCTGCAGTCGCAACTCCCGGTGCTGGTCGATTACTGGGCCGAGTGGTGCGGCCCCTGCAAGATGGTCGCGCCGATCGTCGAGGAAGTCGCCAGGGATTATGCCGGCCGACTCAAGGTTGCCAAGATTGACATCGACCAGTACGACAAGATGGCCGCGCGTTTCGGCGTACGCGGGATACCGACGCTGATGCTGTTCAGGAACGGCGCGGTCGCGGCACAGAAAGTCGGCGCCCTGTCAAAGTCCCAACTCACCGCCTTCCTCGACACCAATATTTGAAACCAGCGCAAGGGTGAGGTGCGCCTCGCGGCGGACGATGGCGCTGCGTGCGGGGCCGCGGCGGCGCCTGACGGCTATTTGACAGCCCCCGCCCAACCCGCTATTCTCCGTCGCGAAAGTTCGTTGTTTTCCCGTTCTTTCATCCCACTCCACCACAACAGCAACCGCCCACGGGCTCCAGTCCCGTATCGATCCTTGCCGCGCAAAGCTTCGCTGCGCGCGCGCTCACGCAGGTCCCGCATCCACCATGCATTTATCCGACCTCAAGAACCATCATGTCAGCGAACTGCTGGAGATGGCAATCACCAATGAAATCGATGGCGCCAACCGGCTGCGCAAGCATGAACTCGTTTTTGCCCTGCTGAAGAACCGGGCCAAGAAGGGCGACAGCATCTTCGGCGACGGCACGCTGGAAGTGCTGCCAGATGGCTTCGGCTTTCTCCGTTCGCCCGACACTTCCTACCTGGCCGGGACCGACGATATTTACGTCAGCCCCAGCCAGATCCGGCGATTCAACCTCCACACCGGCGACACCATAGAAGGCGAGATCAGAACACCCAAGGACGGTGAACGCTATTTTGCGCTGGTGAAGGTCGACAAGGTCAACTCGGAGCCCCCGGAAAACTCCAAGCACAAGATACTGTTCGAAAACCTCACGCCCCTGCATCCGGACAAGGTGATGGTGCTGGAACGCGACGACGTGCGCAGCGAGGAGAATATCACCGGGCGGATCATCGATATCGTGGCGCCGATCGGCAAGGGGCAGCGTGGGCTGATCGTGTCGCCGCCGAAGGCCGGCAAGACCGTGCTGATGCAGCACGTGGCGCACGCGATCACGACGAACCACCCCGACGTGATCCTGATCGTGCTGTTGATCGACGAACGGCCCGAAGAAGTGACCGAAATGACGCGCTCGGTCAAGGGCGAGGTGGTGGCTTCGACCTTTGACGAGCCGGCGACGCGCCACGTCCAGGTCGCCGAGATGGTGATCGAGAAGGCCAAGCGCCTGGTCGAACACAAGAAGGACGTGGTGATCCTGCTCGATTCGATCACCCGCCTCGCGCGCGCCTACAACACCGTGGTCCCGGCTTCCGGAAAGGTATTGACCGGCGGCGTCGATGCCAACGCACTGCAGCGGCCCAAACGCTTCTTCGGCGCCGCGCGCAATATCGAGGAGGGCGGCTCGCTTACGATCATCGCGACTGCGCTGATCGATACCGGCAGCCGCATGGACGACGTGATCTACGAGGAGTTCAAGGGGACCGGCAACATGGAAATCCACCTTGACCGGCGCATGATGGAGAA
>Ga0315281_10006577_pt1 | contig 16512 bp, 28 predicted proteins | sample YL17G07_0_MG_FD_204540 | JGI IMG/M metagenome (GOLD analysis project Ga0315281, IMG submission 204540) | Sediment microbial communities from Yellowstone Lake, YNP, Wyoming, USA - YL17G07_0 | ecosystem: Environmental > Aquatic > Freshwater > Lake > Sediment | place: USA: Wyoming | collected... | reverse complement strand
TTTCAACAGATTCTTCGATAGATTTTTCCAAAATCTCCAAATTTTCAATTTTCCGATCTACCAACCCCTTAACTGCAACTTCCACTTTGATGGCTTGGAATATCATGGGTTTCTGCGAAAGAAGAAAGACAAAACCTTTATCAATCAAAGATTTCAAAGCGTCAAAAACTCTTGTTGGCGGCACAGTCGATTTCCCTGCTACCTCTCTGCCAGGCATGGCTCCATACTTGACTAAGGTCAAATAGCTCTTTGCCTCATATTCAGTGAGCCCCAGTTTCTTGAGATTCTCTGTGGCCATTAATCATTACTAGTTATTAGTAACTTATTAAAGTTAATGCTTCCTATAAAATCAGTAACTGAAGGTGAAAAAAATGGCAGTAAAAAGTTTTGCATATGGGCTGAAGGACAAGGCAAGTGAGTATTTGCCAAATATTCTGCATTATGCTGGAGCAGGTTTGTCAGTCGTCTCAGGAATGCCAAGTTTAGGCACGGATCCTTCTTATGGCCTTAATGTGGCAGTCGGTGTTGTGTTGGGTTTGGAAGGATTGCCCCATAAACAACCAGAAAAATATCATTTTTCTTCAAAACGTGACCGTTTAGTTGGAGCCTTGCGCGGTTGTGCGAACAGTAGGAACTTGAAGGCCGTGATTGGAATAGGTCTTGGAATTCTGCCAGTTGGACTTTACATGCAAGGGCATCAGCATGCGGCATTAGAGAAAGCGCTGTTTGACTTGGGTGTATGGGTTTCTGTGGCTGGATCAGAAATTGAAAGAAGAAGGGTCTCAAAAGAATTAGATTCTATAGTTTGATCATTTCAACTAACGTATATTAGAAGAATTCATTCCTGCATTTTTTCCTCGAGCTTTCTCTTAAAAGTTTCTCCGTCCGCTTTCCAATGGTATTTTACAAGCCGCTCGAACCCCAAACTCTCCAAAAAGGATTCGGCTATCTTCTTCGCCTCTTCCGTCTGCGGATTTCCCTCCACGTCAGCCGCAAGGCATCTTTCAACCTGTAAATTCCTCTCTTCCAGTATTTTCAATGTTTCTTGAATTCTCAGGAGTCCGAGCCCCTTCCTCCTATACTCTGGCAAAGTCCAGATGTTCCCTACGATCAGCGTCCTGCCCTCCTTCGTGTAAACGCAAAAAATATTGGCCACATCTTTGTTTTCAGAATAAACGTCAAGATATATCACGCATTTGCCTTCCACATCCGCGACCGTCCTTCTTATTTTATATTCGTCGAAATTTCTCATCGCATCGCCATATGATTAAGAAATTTTAAACTTTTTAATCTTTCATCCAAGTTTTATTAGAAGAAATTAAATTTTAGCCGGCTCTTTAAGCAATTTGTCAGCAGCATCTAGCGCAGTCGTTATTGACTCGATGTCATTCTGATTCAATTTATCCCACCTGTCAACTTTTGAAAGAAACTGAATGAGCCTGGCTATGGACCATGCGTAACTGGTTTCTTCTCTGGAATATTCGCCAGGTTTTTTTCTAAATGCCTGCTCTATTTTTTCAGGGCCAGTCACTTTGGCGGCGTTCACGAGATAATCGAAAACAAGCCCGAAATTTGTTCTATCAATCTCAGCCCTTTTTTTCTCAAACTCAATAAAGCCATAATCTTCCATCACGTCTGTAGATATTCTGCTATAAGGTCTTCTGTGCTGATAATCGTCCAAGATTCTTCTGATGGTTGGCGCTACTTGCTGCAATTGAGATCGGTCCAATGTGCGTGTTTTCAAGAAGATTAAATCAAAATACTGCTTCGTGCTCCAAAAATACCCTATGCTCTGAAGTATAGGGTCGTCTTCGTAACCTGGAATAGGAAAACTCCTTTGCGCCATAATAATTATATTTCGGTAAAAGATTTAAATCCCATTTCAACTTCAGATTTTTCAACAGGCCACCAAAGTTATTTCTAGTTAAAAAAGTTTCGCAAACTTCTTTCTGTATAAACTAGAAATTAATAGAATGCTGATAATTATCAAGTAAGCCGGAAATGCATATTCTGAAAACGTCCATATCTTTGCAGCTCCAAAGCTAGCTATGCCGCTAAACACTCCCGTAACATAGACCCAGAGAGATTCTGTTTCGGGGTGATGCCATGCTTTTATCAAAGTCGGCACTGAAGCCAATGCATCACTTGCAATTGCAAGCACTATCGCAACGTTTGGCTCTTTTGTAATTAGCCAAAGGACAATAGCCAAGGCCGACAAAATGCCGCAGCCATAGTCAAATGAAGTTAATTTCCAGTAAGCTTTCTTGGTCAAGAAGGAGGAAACAAATATTAAAAGTGTGCAAACTCCTGCCATGAATACTGGCAGAACTGCCCAACCCACCCCATTCGACACAGCCGCAGCAGTTGCGATAAGAGGAGCAACCGACCACATAAGCCATGTTACTCTATTTGGCTTGACACCGCCGCTAAACATTGAGCGGATATATTTAAAAGCTGAGAGCAAAGCCGCAAAAGCGGCGACGAAGACTAGGTATTGAAGCATATTATATCAAAGCCTTACTTCAGATATAAATCTTCTTGGCAGTCATTCCTTTTATTTTTCAACGCGGCTCAAACTTTTCCAACAGAAGTCACTTATTCAACAAAGCCTTTATTTTTATTAGTCTCGCATTAAACTTTTAAGCCTTTCTACCAGATAGGAAATTCATTGAATCTTTTAGGTTTAACCGAGTCCATTAACCATCGAAATCATAAGGTTCAAAGCCTGTGCCTCTATTCGGCAATGCCTCTGCCAAGAAACGTTCTCTCAGAGTTTTGTTTATCACTGATTCCAGCGTTTGATCCAAAAAGTCGACCTTCAAATTTTCACCTTGCGACCCCTTTCCCCCGCTCATTTCACGATAAACTTTTATTGCGCCAGCCTGTTGCAATCCTAACAAATAGTTTCGGTACTCCCAAATTTGGGGACATCTTGGCAAACTGGTTCCTGTAAGGTTCAAGAAGAATCGTGCAGCTCTGCCTATATTGTCTGCCCGGTTTTGAACATATCGCCCACTTCCTTTACGTCCAGTGTTCCAAAATGGAATGGAGTATAATCTTGATAATACTCCCAATTCTGTACTTGCGGCTGCTCGCATTGTTATCAAAGTATTCGATGAACAATTAACTATTTAAACTCTTCGAAAGTCGCTGTTTTCTGAGAACATTTAATATTTCATCTAAGACTTCTCAGAAGAAATTTATTGAGTCTTCTTTGATCTTTGACGCAGCTTACTAACAACTTCCCAAATAGCAAAAATTGCACCAAAAAACAAGAGAACATCAAATATTAAAGTCAAGTAAGAAAAATTGCAACCACCACCAAATCCACAGTTATAATAAGGGAGTGGTAATCCTCTTCCCTCGTAATCAATTGCGACCCATCGGAAAAAATAGCTGATACTTGCAACAGCTACTGCGACTGTTGCTGAAATGCCAATTGTTTTCCAATTCATATTACTTAATTACTTTTTTATTAAATTATACATTTTCATCTAAGATCTATTAGTTGCAGTCTGCAACGTCTCCGGCTTAAATTAGCTTTTGTTCACTCAAAAAATCACGGACAAGCTCAAAGATTTTCTGGTGCCCTTCTGAATTTGGATGCAATCCGTCATACAGTATGTTTTTATAACCGCCTTGTCTTAATGCAGGAAGGATGTCAATGAAATAAACACCTGTTTCCTTGCAAACCTCTTTTACGATCTTGTCATATTTTTCTATGTGTTCCATTCTATAGCTTTTGCTCGGCTTCCACGGGTCAGTTCTTGACTCGTCCACTGGCTGGAATCCCAAGAACACGATTTTTGGCGAAAATTTTTGGGCCATTTGCATGAGTTTTATCAAGTTCTTTCGGAATTTCTCTGGCGAAGTCATTGTGTCTCGCTTGTCATGCAGAAATTGCGTATCATTCACGCCTATCGAGAATATGAAAATCAGATCTTTGTCTTCTTTTATACGTTGTTTTGTTTCAAACTCAAACCGTCTTAGGACGTCTTCCGTGGTGTCTCCAGAGATTCCAAGGTTGAATACCGAGTTTGAATCAATGTTTTTCGCATTTTGATCTATATGTTTTCTCAGCCTTCCCGCCCAGCCGCCGTCCGGGTCGCATTTTCCATATGTTGTGCTTCCGCCAAAAATCAGGATTGTTACCATATATGGTAGTTATCCAAGAACTATTATTTATCTTTTATTTTTCAACTGAAAATCTGTTAAGAAATGGGTTAAAAATTTAAGATTCAATTGCAGATCCATTAAGATTTTTTCCTAAACTTGTCCCAATTCCTTATCAAGACGAAAAGCAGTATCAGGAAGGCGGCCAGCAAGGCCTGGTTCACTGCCTGATAGATCACAAACACGCTGCTTTCCGGTACGGGGCCTGTCAGGAATTCCAGAAAGTTTATGAACGGATGGGGATGGGTGGATGCAAACTGGTAGTTCAGCCAATACACTATATCTCCAGCACTCCTGACAATCCAGAACACCAGGAAAACCAATATTGTGTAACGGACATCGTTCTTATAGATCAGCAGCAGAGACGCTATGAAAAAGAACATCGAAAAGGTTATCGCATCCCCCAGGATGAACGTCCCGTTGAGCAGTGTCAGGGCGAAGGGCAGGAATGTCCAGACGCCGCTCCCACTTTCCGCTCTAACTTTAATGACGGCAAATACAAACAACGCCAAAGACATCAAGGCAAAAACAATTAGAAACGGGCGATTATATTTTTGAAGCCTTTCTAGGTTGTTCATAATTATTATTTCCTGCAATTAATTATAAATGAAAATTTTAATGGGAATTGCAGCAATTATTTAAGTTTTTACGGGGAAAGCTATACAATTCTCATATATCCAAGGTTCCTTACTTTAACAACAATTAAGCATGCATAGGAACATGCTGCTGCAATTCATCAAGATATTGTCTCAATCTTTGTTGCAATTGAATATGCAATTCTTCAACAGTTATTACACAATCTCGTGACTTGCGACTATCATGTAATCCAGAAAACGCGGTGGCAAATAAATCCTCACTTGCTAAAGATTCTCCAATGATTACAATTCCAACAGCTTTAACATCTTTATATGCACTGTCTGTATCTTTCCAAGGTTGATATTTTCCTTCTAGAACAAACCTTTTCAGAGTTCCCTTTTTATGTAGAAGTTGCAAATTTTCAAAATTGATAGCATCATGTTCAATGTTATGGCCGCTAACAAATTTCATCTGTACATCTCTATCATCAACGTATATGGGCACGCCATATTTTTCTTTAAGGAGAGCTCCATAAGTTTCAACAAGTTTTTTTGATAAAACCTGACCTTCCTGAAACGATTCAGGTCCTAATACAGAAATGCGTTTTGCTTCATAGTCAAGTATTCCTGCTGTTTCTAAAAAACCTTGGAAATTTATTCCTCTCAATTTGTAAGCAGGTTCTCTTACCATATTCAAAACACCAATAATTAAAGATTTAAACTTCAACCAAGTTTTATTAGAAGGAATTGAAAAAGATACCAACACCATATTTTAATCAAGTTAAAAAGCTTTACCATTTTTCAAGAAACTAAAAACAACAGTCGAAAATAGGCAGTTTGATTAATAACCTATTTAAACCTATTTCTTCTTCGTTTGAGTCGTCTGTCCCTTTGAGTCATAATTAAAACATATTTTAACCAAGGTAAAAAGCTTTTTCAGAACTGCTAAATTCTTTCATGATTTCGTCTCCTTCACGCATGCTTCTGAACATAGAATCCTTTTGACTCCCGCGATCTCTTCTATTATCTCTTCTCCTCTTTCAATCTTGCACCCGCACCAATAGCAAACTTTCATTTCGAACCACCTCTTGCAATATATCTCGGTTCTTTTCTCACAATTAAAACATATTTAAATTAAGTTAAAAGGCTTTTCTAAAACAGCCATAGTGAGTGAAATCAAAGGCAGACCTTATGCTTTTAATTTTTTTACCCTGACTTTAAGGTTTCTGGTTGCGAGCGCCGGCAAGATGTGAGACAATAGCTGCTCTGCACTGAGAGGACGGACTATGCCATTCGGGTTGGTTTGCGTCCAGCCATTCTCCCCTTTGCGATAGCTCTGCGTCCAGCCACGTTTGGTTGTGATGTAGACTATGCATTCATTATTCTTCATTCTTAAACCTTATTTTAATTTAATTAAAAAGCTTTTTTTTTCAAAGAGAAAATTTTTAAGAAACAAGTTTAGTTTAAGACTTCTTAGTTGAACCTTTTTATTCTGGACACAAAGTATTAATTGATGAACTGGAAAGGATTTCTGAAGCCTAGTAAAGTAAAAATAATTTTAACAATTTTAATTGCAATTCCATCTATTTTTGTCGCCTTTTCTCTGGGACTTTTTCCACTTTTAGGACCAGTTTATTATTTCTCAGGTATTTTATCAGTTTTATTTTTTGACTTATTAGGTTTTTCTACATCAGGCATTATAGGTATTCTATTTGCAATATTGTCGTATTTATTTGCAGTTTTTTATTGGTATCTTCTTTCTTGCCTAATAGTTTGGATTTACAATAAAATTAAAAAGAAATGATTTCACCTAAGACAGGTTAGTTGAAAATTATTTTCACTTTATCCCAAGTTTCTTCTTCACTTCCTCGTGGGAATAAGTTCTGCCTTTCATTATGTCTTCCAAAGATTTTTTGATATTTTTTATAGTTTCTGTGCTCAGTTCTTCTTTCATATTCGCTGCTCTGTCTTCTTTCTTTTTTACTCTGACCAAGCTGTGCAACTTGCCGTCTTTAGCCGAGAAATCACCATAAAACGTTTTACCGCAGTTTTTACAAGTTCCGATACAATTTTTAATTACTATGTCCTTAATGACAAAATAATCAGTCTCAATCTTATCTCCGATTCTGTAAGTTTCCAAGAAATTTTCCAGTGCATTAGTCTGAAATTCAACTTCTGCCTGAAATCCGCAGTAAGGACATTTCGCTCTTGCAACCAAAGTATCGAACAATCCCATTATCATCACAGGATTCTATTCTTCAATTTCAAAAATTTTTATGCTATTTTTTATTTTGTCTTTCAGGTTTCCATCGAAAGTTGCCAATTTTGCGTCCATTTCTTTTGCCAGAGCAACAAACACAGCATCGGCTCCCTTTAATCCAAATTCTATTGCGTCTTCTGTTGCATATTTCATCCTGTCTGTCGTTAGATCTTTCACGGAAATGATGCTATTTTCTATCCAGCCCTCCAGTTGCGATTGGACGATCATAGAAATTCTATAATCTTTTGTTTCCCTCTTCATTGCCCCGCAAACTTCTGGCATGGCTAAGGTTGGTAAAAACACTTCTATCTTCTTGCTCATGAATTGGTTGAATATCTCCATGCCCAACTGATGGAATTGGTCTTTCTCGTGGAAGATGCTGAAAATGACTGTAGAGTCTAGAACAACTCTCATTTCAATCCCTTTGCTCTCTGATTATATCCACAGAAGTCCTGCCTTTTGGTATTTTCTTGCTGACCATCCTGGCTATCCTTTCCACTTCTGCAATGATTTCTTCTTTTTTTACTGGCGTCACAATTACTCTGCTGTCGACCCTTTTCATGCTGACCATGGATCCCGGCTCTAGGCCAAGCGCTGCTCTCATATCTTTTCTCAGGACGACCTGCCCCTTCGGGCCAAGCCTTGTTAGCACTTCCAGCCGTTCGTTTTTCATACGTTATAAATGGTTATACTAATATTTAAGTGTTACTGTTAAAAGGTATGACTTTTTTACTGCTTTTCATCCTTCCCATCGCAGAACACTTCCTTGAACTGCACTGCTGTCGAGTCTTTCATCTTCTCCAGCTCGTTCGCATACCAGATCACTGCCTTTCTTGCCACGGCTCCCCATTTTATCTCCGGGTGCCTCTTGATCTTCTCGTATTCGTCCTCAGGTAGGGCCACTGATATGTGGGCGTTGAGCCAGCGTACCATGATAGGAGGATGTAGATGTGTCCTATTTTAAATTTTAGCACCCCTCTGGGAGGTGAAAAAGGATCCACGCTTCTTAGAAGACTTATTAGATGTAAATTGATTAATAATTTTTTAATTCATTAATCAAAGTTTCCAAAAGTTTTAGGTTTAGGAGCTTTGCACAAAAAGTCAGTTTTGCTTAAGACGGTCTTATTTTTTTGAAAAAGTTTTTAAGATAACAATTATCCTTTTGATGATCTTTTATTCCAAACAACTGAAGCTCTTGAAGTGAATTATAGTTCCAATATCCTACAAAAAAAGGATGATTGTGACCAGTGCTAACAAAAAGTTTTTCTATTCCTATTTCATAGACTTTTTCTATAAGCCAACATTTACCAATAAATTGCGTTATATAAGAGAAGTCCATGACATAGCAGTTCTTACATTCAATGAAGTATATTTTATTTTGAGCTAAGTAAATGAAGCCATCAAATTCTATGTAACCTTCAATCTTATTTTTTGTGCTATGGTAATGTGGATTGGTAAAGATAACTGGATTTTCAATTATTTCACCACTTGTACTTTCTCCAATTATCAAATTTATGAAATGTTCATAAAAAATATGCAATTGTAGGCCAGTCAAAAAATATTGAAGCGGTTCATATTCAGCATTAAATTCTATGTAATCATTGTTATTACTATGAAAATGACTTTCTGGTATTCCCAAAATCTCAATTAATTTTAATAATGGATTTAACACATATTTCTTAAAATCTAATTCCAGAGGTTCAGTATCATAACTTGCACTTAAAAACCTGAGGTTTTTTAAATATTGTTCAGTCAATTTTTTAAAAAAGTCTTCTTTCTCTTCATCGTCTAAATCAATTTTTCCCTTTGGATTTATGAAGCCAAACAAACCAATTCTGTAAATACTACCCAACTCACCCTGACTCAAAATATCTTCACTGTCGATAAAGCTGGTAAAAACATTCCTATTCTTTTCTAAAAAATCCTGAAGATTACAACAAATAAAATTTCTAAAATCAAAATCTTCTTTCATTTTTTTGATTATCTTATTCATAATTGGTTTATTTTTTAAATTGCAAATGGAGTGAGACTTTAATGAGATGTCTGCAAATTCATATTTTTCAGGATTAAGAAGGAACAATTTTTTGGAGTCAACAGATTTTTCAATCACAAAATTTGGATCTATTTCTTTAATCTTCTCTATATTAGCAAGAAGTTGTGCATCTGCCATTTCGAAGCCTTCTAAGGAAGGTATTTTTTATAAACATAAGATAATATTTCTTTGAAATTCTTGGGATTCCAATCCATAACCACTTTTTTGATTTTATCTTTTTCTTCCACACTAAAATCGTCTAATTTACTATCAATCAATTCTTCTCCTTTTTTCGTAAGCGATATTGTTGCTAACTTACCTTCAAAAGGTCCTGGCGTGTTAAATATAACTTCATCGATTTTAACAAGTTCTAAGGATATCAATGACATTAGATCTGAACTAAGAGTTTGAGAATATGGACCATAGATATATCTAGTAAAATCATAACCATGCTCTAAACCATATTCAGCTTTGGCCAAAAACAACATTTTTTGAAACTTGGTTTTTCCTTCTATAAATTTAGCAAATCTTAAAAATAGCAAAAGAAATAACATCCTTTTGGGGAATTCCATAATTATTCATGAGATTGCTAATTATTTATCTTTTTCATTTACTAGCTTTGCCCAATAATTAACCCTTATTTTAACCAAGTTAAAAAGCCTTTCTCAATTAAAAATTTAAGATTGAATATTACTCATAGCTACACTTCTATAAATATGTGATAGTTAAAATAATTATTGATAAGTGATTTGTATGACATCAATTGGAAAGTATTTAGCAATTGTTGTTGCATTAGCATTAGTATTGTTCATACCAGTTGCAATACTTCTTCCATCCCTGTTAGACAAATTTACATCTTATGCAACTACACTTCTAGCAATTGTAGTTGGTGTTGGCGTAGTTTATATTATAATAAAATTGAAATTAAAATAAATCACCATTTATTTTTGGCATTATAGCATTACGAGTAATATTAAAAATTTAAAATTTAACTCTAACTCTTCTTTTAGGTCGTTTTCTTGCTTTGAATCTGACACGACCATACTTTGTTTTGAAAATAACAGGTCTTTTTGTTTTTGTCTTTTTAGGTCTTGCAAGAAATTCTGGCATAATTATTTCCTAAATTCCAACATCAAATTTCGGTGGTTCAAATTTAGGTAATCCAAAAATATTAGTTTCTTGCCTTTTTGATTTTTTCTTTTTACTTCTTACTTTACTTTTTTTCATTGTGTCAATTTTATCTGATTTAGGCCAAGATTTTTCATATCTTTCTGGGAAATAATTCTTCATATAAATTTTCATATTCTTTTTTCCCATTCCAGAATTGCAAGTTCTACAAATCAATCTACAATTTTCTGGAGTATACTTTCCTCCATGAAATCCAGCTTTTATTCGGCCTACTTCTGCATCATCAAAATGTAAATCTCTTCCACAACAAAAACATCTTCCTTTTATTTTGTCACCCCACCATCTTTGTCTAATTGATTTTCTCAAGTGTGGTGGACATTTATCTTTTGCTTTTTCAGATTTTTCTTTTTCAGAAGTTGTTCCGAATACATCATAATTTAATTTCGGCACCTCAAAGGGGTTGTTTGCCATAATAAAACCATATTTTAATTAAGTTAAAAAGTTTCGTCCATATCCCCGAAACGGGCAAATTATTTAAAAGGAGCCACCAAAGGTCATTATATGAAAAAATACATGATTTCCTTGTTCATTCTGCTCCTTTTGATCGGAGTATTCATACTGGTCAGATATGTTTCTAAAGATTCAACACCGCCTGAACCTGCTATTCCAGGAATCCAGGATCTGGCGCCCAATGAGCAAGACCTTCAGCAGCTTGGAATGACTCAAGTTTGGAATGAAACTGAATGCCAAACACAGGAATATACAACTTTTAATATGGACCAGGCGCAATACAGGATCTGCAACTACACCATTAACAGCCTGAATGATACCTGGGTAGTGATTGAATTGGAGAAATTTATAAATCGCGAAGACCTGAATGGTACATACCAATATCAATCCCAGCATTTGTTCAGTATCCAAGGACTTATCAGCGAGAATGATTATGGGGACCAGAGCAGATTTCGTGTTAACAATGTGAATGATTATGGGGGTCAGTACAATGAACCAAATGTTTACTATTATCATCTTTGGATTTGCAAAAATGTATACCTCATTCACATAACTTCTAGAGGAGCCGAGGAAGCTAGAGAGGATGTTCCAAAAATAGGGCTGCAAATCTTATCAAAATTCAAGTGATTTAAACCATATTTTAACCAAGTTAAAAAGCTTTGGAGAAGTGAATTACTGCTAAGGTAACTTGTGGGCCAACTTCACCACCATCGGTGGTGAATAAAAGTAATATAGAGTGTTCATGCAACTTGTTCTCATGGTGCAATGGTTAACAGCTCATTTAACCGTGAATCTTCCCGAAGATCTCTACGAGAAGATAAAAAAACACAAGGAGATCAAGTGGGCGGCTGTCGCCAGAGAGGCAGTAACTGCCTACCTGAAGATGCTTGAAGAAGCGAAGGGAAAGCAGCAAACTATTTAAACTATAGGGTGCTATAGATGACTATGGCAACAACGATACAGCTCGAGGAAAAAGTTAAAAACAAACTGGAAGAAATGAAAATCCAGCCCAGAGAGACATACAACAAAGTCATAGAGAGGTTGATTAACATTTGCACGGAGGATGAAGAGGAATTGAGCCCGCAGGCTATAAAGGGAATTGAACTAGCCCTGGAAGACATCAAAAAAGGCAGGGTCTATTCCACCAAAGAAGTCAAAAAAAGGCTGGGAATAAAATAAGTGAAATGAATGTCATATGAAGTAAAATGGGCCGAGGTATTTCTCAAGCAATTGGACAAGCTGGACAAAAATCTGTCAGAAAGAATAATCGACAAAGTAGAATCGATAGTCGAGGATCCGTTTTCATTTGTCAAAAAGCTCAAAGGGTTTGACCTATACAGGCTTAGGGTCGGAGATTACAGGGTAATAATGAGTATAGAGAGAAACAAACTGCTTATTTTCGTTCTGGAGGTCGGGCACAGAAGTGCCATATACAGAAAATATTAAGTTTGAAGCATAAAACAAAATTCCTCTAACAGCACTTAGAGGAACAGAGTTTAATCAAATTTTTATTCCTCTTAAAAATTGCTCGTAATATCTCTCTAATTCTTCATCGTCGACAAGGCTCGAAGCTTCTTTCACCATTACATTTATCCGTTCAGTGCTTATGAAACGAATTTCTGGGAGTCCTGACCCAGTGGCAGACTCAGAATCTCTGCGAAAACCTAACATCATCAAATGAAACAATGTATCATGTTTGAAATCCGAATACGATGGTGGTTGAGGCAGACTTTTTCTCTCAGCAAATTTATAACCTCCACGCGAGCAGCCATAAAGAGCACTATACGCAAACTCTGGCAGTTGGAGTCCTTTTTCAGTTTTCACAGCAAGTCCTATTTTCAGAAGTCCTTCTCGACCATCTATGGAATATTCACTACAAACTTCCATAACAATCTGTAGAATGTTAAAGGATTTAAATATTTCTCAAATTCATCTAAGGCTTGCTAGAAGCAAATTAAGAAAAGGATTTAATTTTAACTGCTGCTTATTTCGATATGAAAGAGATAGAATTCCGGCCAAAAGATCTGGACAAATGGCTCAGGAGAGACGCATTGGATGTCCATGCGCATCTTCAGGTCCACTGGGATACTGACATAGGCCCACCGCATACATCTATCACGATGAAGATGACGACTGGATATGACACGACAGACGATTCTCAGGGGAAAGTCATTCGCTTCAATTTTTCACAGATGTCAAAATTGATTAGCAAATATATAGAGCACGGCATATGCGAAACTCCAGGCCAAGGATTGACCGTCATATATGGCGAGGAGGACACGCACTACATTAACGACTGTCTTGTCCCGAATTTATCTCTGGAATGCAGGGAGCTGCTTGAAAGATCTTTCATGGAAAAAAACGGGCAGAAGCTGCTCAGGCAAATCAACATAATGTCCCAGATGGAAGGGATCGGGAGAATAGGGTCTGCGGAAGCGGTTCTGAGATTATACCCTCGTTACGACGCCGACAAGGAAGCCAGCTTGACGGTAGGAAGAGAGCAGAGATCCTCGGCCAGAGTGACGGACAAAATCAATAGGATTATGGACCAACACCCTCTTTACGCGAAGCCTATGGCGACCGTATCGGATGTCCCTAAACTGCTCATAGAGATTTATTGTTTCCTCACCGCTCAGATAGGCAGCTATGCTGGCTATGAAGTGTCTAAGATGTTTAGAAAGGAATTCGACGGAAGGATGGGGGAGCTGATAAGGCGAAAACTGGAATATGATCCGAGTTTAGATCCAATTGTCAGAAAAACCATGGACATGCTTGGATCAGGAGTATTGTATCGTCGTTTGGGTATAGGTTTTAGCTAAAAACATTCTGCTAAGGCAACTCAGAAGAAAATTAAATTCATTTAGTAGATTCAGTACGGGACTATCGAAGTTTTTCTCCTTCCTTTTAAAAGATCTCTGAAAAAATCAAAAATATCATCAACCACCCATCTTGCAAAATCAGATCTTGGCGAGCTGAAATCAAATCCAAAAGGTTCCTCTGGGACCAAATCAAAATCTATCGGCGATTGGATAGAAATTATCGCTCCAGCCATCTCCTGCTCTGGTATCTCATAAACCTTCGCAGCGCTGCTCAGCCAGTCGACAAACAGTTTCTTCTCCAGGCTATTTGCTACTTCGGGCATCTTCTTGCTCATCGAAGACCGCGCCAGCCTAAACTTCGGGACAAAATATCTGGCTAATGATTTGAAGCCCTCCTTGTCAATCTTCAATTCCACACCGTCACCCAATCCGCCCTCGTATCCCGAATCTGCGAACCGGTAGCTCCACACATCTCCAAATCTGTCATCCGTTTTCCCAGGCAGCATGAAATTGCTGAGGTTCCTTGGCTGCCTGTTCATCTCACTATAATGCGCAAGAACATCTCCCCATTTTTCAGGATTTTTCAGAATGTTCGGCCTCTTCGATATCCCTTCACGTAAAGTCTCGTATTTCAAATCATGCTCAATGGCCAACGACTGTATGTGAGGAAATTCCAAACCTCTTCTGTTGTAATTCGTCCAGAACATTTCCTTCTGATTTCTTGGTATGAATTCCATTCTCAAGCTCATCGTCACGATCGGCTCAGCCGGCTTGCCATCCCATCCCGCTCTCGTGTCGGCTATCAGATTTTCAATGTAATCCCAATTCCCGCTTTCTACTCCTATCTCAACTGCGACCGGGCCGACTGGATATCTTCTTGAAGTCCATTTGAAATGGCTTCCGGTGACGTACATGACCCACCTTCTGTAATCGCATTCGTAAAGCCCTAAAGGCAGCTGATCATATCTATCAAGCTTCACCTTGGTTGCTTCCATGTCAGGCCTTGGTATACCGTGCGAGAGCATGAATAATTATAATCCATTCACGGATTTATTGGTTCGATTTTCTTGCTAGGTTGTCAAAAGAAATTTAAAACTTTCATCTAAGGTTTGTTAATTGAACTCTAGCTTTGAAAAAGTTTATCTTTAACTAGAAATTATATGCCACAACAACCTCTCACAGAAGCATAGCCATTCTCACTAATTTCAAAAAACAAACTGCTTTTACACTCAGGTATTCCCACGCCATATATTTTCTGACTAAACAACAGAGAACCAGAATTCCTAACGCTCACATCATCTAAATTGAAGTTGCCTCCTTTGATCCATTGTATGATAGATTCTCTGAATCTGTCATCTTGAGGCATTCCTTCGTATATGTTTATTGATCTGTTTTCAAAACTTTTGATAAAATTTAAGAAATTGCCTTTAGAATCTATTCTTAACTTAAAGTCATATCTGTCTTCTCCGCAGTTCATGGAATTTGGCTTTTCTGGAACCCCAAATGGACCCCATGCGATAAATCTAGATTCGTTTATTGTAATCGCTAGAACTAATATTAAAATTCCGATAATAACTAAATTTTTACTCTTCATAAACAAATAAAATTAGATAATGTGGATAAATAAACATTAGTTTTCTTTTGGCATACACCAGACAATTCTTCACCTAATCCATGTTAGAAGAAATCAGAATCTTACAGAATGGAAATATACGGGCTCTTCGATCGGGTCTAAATGTTCATTGACTTTTTTGACAAAAAATCCAGCGTTATGAGTTCTTTCCATGACATTGTCAACAGTTTCGCCAACAAGTCCGTATAGCCTGAACCTGTATGTCCCGTTCTGCCTTAGAAGGTGTATTCCCTCTGATTCTTCCAAAAAAGTAAGCGAGTCTGACAAGTAGAACGGTATTCCAGTCGCGATCTTTCCCTTGTTGCCAATTGCTTTTCTCAAAACGTCTGAAATAAATAACTTGTACTCCAGCTCGCAAAGGCTTGACAGAGGATATAGGAGCATTTTACGTTCTTCCATTTCTTTGACCAGTTCTTTCTGCCTTGCTTCAAACCCGTATCTGTGATCGCCAAAAAGAGTGGTGATGTATGACAATCTGGAATCAGCGTTACCCTTGGCGAGAACTGTCATAAAATAATCATAGAGAAACGGCCTTTCTTCTGGCAATTCCACGGTTCTGAATTTCAGAAACTCAACCAGTCCGTACGTTTTGTCTATTTCTTTGGCTGCTCCAACCAGAGTTTCATCTGGCGTGATTGCTGCCCTGACAATTCTTTCTGCTGCTGGCTTAAGCTGCGGATGTTCAAATGCCCTTCTGACAGCTCTTTCTGCTATGGGATGGGACAACTGACCCACATTCCATCCTATCAAATCCGATTTAAGTGGACCTGTATTTCCTGAAACCGCTTCACGCAAAGGCAGGGTGTCATTTTCAACCCAATGCAAAAGATTATAACGTTCTTCATCATCTTCAGTGGGCTTTTCAAAAAAATCTCCAATCGCTTTAGTTTCTTTTAACGCAGTATACTGTTTCAAGACTTGCTGAAGATCTTCAAGGGTTATTTGCTGTATGTCTTCTTGGGAAAGAGGCGAAAGGCCCAAATCCTCAAACATAATATTAGTTTGATGTGAAAAATTAAATAGATGAAAAAATTTCTATCGGGTAGAAATCACATCAGTAAATTAACTCAAGCCCAATCGGCTTTATACATATTGTCTTTCAATTCGGGGTCAGTTCCTATCTCGTCTACTTCAGCCGCCAGGTTGCCGGCATCGGTTATCCTCTTGCCAATCTCAGGATTAGCTAATGCCTCACCCATTTTAGCTGCCAATTTGCTTTCATCTGCTACCCTTTTCCCAGCCCTGTACCTTTCAACCTTAGAATAGATTTTAAAACAACAATATGTTGCCAGGCTACCCAATCCGATATATGCAGATACCCAAGCCATTTCATACAAACTGTACGAAGGATACAAAGCGCTGTCTAGCATATGGATCATCTT
>Ga0315281_10006575_pt1 | contig 16514 bp, 14 predicted proteins | sample YL17G07_0_MG_FD_204540 | JGI IMG/M metagenome (GOLD analysis project Ga0315281, IMG submission 204540) | Sediment microbial communities from Yellowstone Lake, YNP, Wyoming, USA - YL17G07_0 | ecosystem: Environmental > Aquatic > Freshwater > Lake > Sediment | place: USA: Wyoming | collected... | reverse complement strand
GGCGGCGCGCAGCAGCAGCGTCGCCGCGGCGGCGAAATATTCGCAGTGGCCCGCGCGCGTGCGCGTCATGAAATCGCCGAGCGCGGTCTCGCCTTTGGGCACCGCGCGTTCGCGGTAGAGCGAGTACGTGAAACCACCGAGATGGCGCTCGATGCGCCGCGCGGCTTCCGCGGCGGGCACGCCGCGCAACCCCAGGTCGGCGGCCACGCGCTCGAACACGGCGCGTTCGGCGGACGGCAGAATCGAGTCCACCGCCGCAGGCGGTGCATAGGTCTCGATGCCGTCGCCGCCTTCCGCCCGGTATTGGAGCCAGTCGGCGCCTACGTCCGCGTGTACCGCGCCGAGCGCATTGCGCCGCACGGAGACCGCGGTAAGTCCGGTAATGCGCGTCGTGGCCGCCGGCAGCGGCAGCAGCGCCTTGCCGCGTTCGATGCGCGCCGCGAAGCGCACCCCCCACGCGATCGGCGGCGCGGCACCCGCGAGCATCCAGGTGGTGTTGTCCGGCTCCGATTCAATTGTCTGCATCGCGCTCTCGCGGGCCAGCCAGCTGGTGCCGGAATAGGTGTTGTAGCTCGCGCGGTGCAATAGCCTCACGCGCGCGGCGTCGCCCTCGGCGGCGTAAACGCGCATCAGGATGGCGTCATACTGTTTCAGCCGGCCGATCGAGCCTATCTCGGTGACGCTACGGTAGGGATCGGCGTCCAGGCCGCGCATATTGAAGTCGATCGCCCAGGATTCGATCCGGGCCTGCAGTTCCGCGATCGCCAGCTGTCCTCCAAATCCGGCACCCGCACCGACGGCAAGCATCAGTACCCAGGCGAGCGCACTGGAATGCCGCGGCCGCACCGCGTACAGCGCCCAGCCTGCCGCGAAAACGACTCCCGCGTAATAAGCCGGGCCGCGCGCGTTCGCCACGCCCGCGGCGATGACCGCCAGCGCGACGTACACCGCGCTCACGTCCACCGGAGGATCCTTGATCTCCGGGTGCTGGCGCCGGAGTTTGCGCATGTAGCGGAACAGGGCCGAGAGCGGGATGCGGCCGCTTTCGCAGAGCAGTTGTGCGAGCATGATCGGCGCCAGTGCCACGGGCGCCCAGGTGAACGCTTGCAGAATGCCGTGGGAGATGCCGCGGTTGGCGGCCAGCAGTACGGTGAGCGTGACGAAGCCGATGGTGGAGAGATCGGCGATGCGCGAGTGCTCGAGGGCGCCGAGATCGAGCCGCAACTTGAGGTGGCGCGGCAACTCCAGCGCGATGCCAAGCGCAATGCCCACGGCGAGATTGCCGGATTGCCAGCCCCAAAAGGCAAGTACCGAGCCGACCAGGAAAGTCGGCGTGCTCATCTCAATGCCGCCAGGCCTTGTTCGATTTTCCCGGGAACCAGATGCACGATTCCGGGCCGGGCGGCGGATTCCTCGCCCACCAGCAAGGCGCGCACGTCGAACCCTTCGGCGCGCAGCGAGGCGACGAAGCGCGCGCGCGCCTCGTCCCAGCTGACGAAGATGACGATCACGCTGGAGAGCGTGGCGCGGCGCCCGAGCACCGCGCGCGCGAGCGCGGCGAAATCCCCGGGTGCGCTCGGCGCCACGCCGGCCAGCACCTCCAGCATGTGCTCGGCGCGCATCTGGGCGCGGCCCGCCGTATAGGCACGCACCTCGCCGCCAACAAACAAGAGATCGAGCAGGCAATCCTGCGTATCGATGGTGTAGACGAACGAGGCTGCAAGCGCGACCGCTTCTTCGAAGGCGGCATCCTCGCCATGGGTGCTGCCGGTATCGAGCACCAGCGCGTGGCGCTCGAAGAATTCATCCTGGTATTCCTTGACCACGGGCTTGCCGGTGCGCGCGAAGCTCTTCCAGTGCACCCGCTGCAGCGGGTCGCCGGGTCGGTAATCGCGCAGCGCGAGGAACTCCTCGGAGTCGCCCACCGAGGCGGCGAGCGACACGCCGCCGGGCTGGAACTTGCGCCGGCCCGGCAGCGCGATTTCGGGCAGACGGTAGCGCTTGGGCAGCGCGACCAGGCGCGCTTCCAGCGGCACGCGCGCGAGTCCCTTCACCAGGCCCAGTGGATCCGGCCGGCCGAGCGTGAAGCCCGAGAACTCGATGCGGCCGCGCCGGCGCGGCGTGAAGCCGAGCTTCACGCTCAGGCGCTCGCCGGGCGCGAGGGGGGCGAGCGCCGCGGGCGCGATGTCGCGCGGTATACGCCGATCGATCAGCCAGCGCCAGCGGAAATAGCCGACGTTGCGGTCGAACCAGTTGCGCCGCTCCTCGCCCGGCTCGCGCGTGCGCTTCCATTCATCGAACGACGGCCGTGGGTCGCAAAAACGCTCCGTGACCAGCGTCCCGGCGAGCGTGCGCGGGCCTCGGTTGGCCACCGTGATGCGGTAGCTCAAAGGCTCGCCGGCGGTGGCGTAGCGCGGCATCTCGCGGCTCGCTTCGACCCGCGCGCGGAAAAACAGGCTGACGAACCACGACAGCACAAGCAGCGCGGCAAGGAAGGCGAACGCGCGGTAAGTGACCGTGAGATTGGTATCCAGGCCTGCGGCGGCGGCGGCGGCGGCGGCGCCGAGCACCAGCCAGCCCGCGAGCGTGAGCCGCTCGCGCAGGCGCTGATCCAGCGCGCCGACCGCCCGCAGCGCGGCGTAGATGAGCCGTTTCACGACGCTGCGGCCGGCGTCATGCCGGGACCGGCACCTCGCGCAGGATATCGGCGACCAGCGCCGCGCCGGTGGCGCCGGCAAATTTCGCCTGCGGATCGAGCACCATGCGGTGGGCGAGTACCGGCACGGCGAGCTCGTGCAGGTGCTCCGGCCTGACGTATTCTTCGCCGTCGAAGAGCGCCAGCGCCTTGGCGGCGTTGGCGAGGGCGATTGAGGCGCGCGGGCCGCAGCCCAGCTGCACCTGCGGCACGCTGCGAGTGCGGCGAACCAAATCCACCACGTAGCGGCGCAGCTCGTTGGCGAGGCGCACATGCCGCACCCGTTCCTTGAGCGCCAGAACTTCCTCATGCGTCGCGATCGCACGCAGCGCGGCGAGCGGATGCCCCAGGTCCTGGGCGGCGAGGACTTCGGCCTCGACTTCGGCCTCGACGTAGCCGAGCGCGATGCACATGGCAAAGCGGTCCATCTGCGCCTCGGGCAGCGGATAGGTGCCGCGGAATTCGACCGGGTTTTGCGTCGCGACGACGAAAAAAAGCGCGTCCATGACGTGGGTCCTGCCTTCGACCGAGACCTGGCCCTCGGCCATCACTTCCAGCAGCGCCGACTGGGTGCGGGGCGAGGCGCGGTTGATCTCGTCGGCCAGCAGGATCGAAGTGAACACCGGGCCCTCCCGGAACTCAAACGTCTGTTCTTTCTGATTGAAGACCGAAACCCCGAGAATGTCCGACGGCAGCAGGTCGGGCGTGAACTGGATGCGCGTGAAGCGAGCGCCGATGGACGCGGCGAGGCTCTTGGCGAGCGTGGTTTTTCCCGTGCCGGGGTAGTCCTCGATCAGCACGTGGCCGCCGGAGGCGAAAGCGGCGAGCAGCTTGCGCACGCTGTCGCGGCTGCCGCGCATCACCTTTTCGATATTGCCGGCGATGCGGCCAAAGAGCGCGCTCGCCTCGCTTGCCGGAAGCAGCGGCCTGGGGGCGGCGCCCATATCCGTCTCAGGCTTCCTGCAGGCGCCGCTCGCGGATCGTCTGCGCGAAGGCGAGCACCGCGAGCGCCAGCGCGGTACGGTCCTCCACCGTGCGCATCACGGTGTTCGTGACCAGGACTTCGATGCCGCTCGCGCGCACGTCCTCGGCACCCGCCGCGTCCTCGGAGTCGATGACGAAACCGTCGATCAGCTTGAGGTATTCGAGCGCCACCCGCCGGGCCGAGGCCTCGTGGCGCAGTTCGCTCATGATTTTCCCGGCCGAGCCCTTGAGCGCCCTGCCGCCGACGATCGGCGTCACGGCGATTACCGGCGCGCGGCGCTTGCGCATGAGCTCCCTCATGCCGGGCACTTCCAGGATCGGGCGGATGGTGTGATACGGGTTGGAGGGGCAGATCACCACCGCCTCGAGGTCTGCCGAATCGAGCGCGTCGGATATTTCCGGCGTGAGCATCGCATCCTCGGCGCCGGCATAGTGAAAGCCCTTTACCACCGGCTCGCAAGCGAGCGTGGTGAAGTATTCCTGGAACGACACCTCGCCGTCGTCAGTGAGTACGTAGGTGCGTATCGGGTCGTCGCTCATCGGCAGCACGCGCGCGGTGATGCCGAGCTGTTTGCAGAAATCGAGGGTAATCGCGGTCAGGCGCCGGTCCTCGGCGAGCCACGCGGTGCGCAGCAGCGGCGCGGCGAGCGCCTTGTCGCCGAGGGTGAGCCCCTGCGGGCCGCCGAACTGCTTGAGCACGCCGAACAGCGCGTGGCTTTCGCCAGCGGGTTCCCAGGGCGCGGCGGCGCTGGCGATGCCGGCGAGCACGTAGAGCACCGTGTCGATGTCCGGCGAGAAACGCAGCGTCAGGTGCTCGTAGTCGTCGCCCGTGTTGACGATCGCAGCGAGATCCTTGCCGCGCAGGCGGTAGAGCCCGTCCACCAGTTTCGCCCCGCCTATCTGTCCCGTCAAAGCAACCACGGTTCCCATACCCCTAGTGTACGATGCGAGAGCCGTCATGAACACGGAAAAGCTCCGGGAAGCGATCGGCCCACGGGCGGACTTTTACCTGAAGCGGTTCGAGAAGATCGAACGCGCCGGCGGCGGCTTGGTCGCGGGCTGGAACTGGACGGCGTTCGCGTTCAGCACCGCCTGGTTCACCTATCGGCGGCTGGACGGATGGGCGACCGGGAATTTTTTCCTGCTCGTTTTCGGCGTGCTCGCGGCCTACGTGGCGGAGTCGCAAGTGGTGTTTGGCGCCGTCATGCTCGCTACCTTCGGGCTCATTCCGGCGTACGCGGACGCGATCTACTACCGCCGCCTGAAGGCGCGACTTGCACAGGCCGATGCCGCCGAGGGCAAGGCGGCTGCAAAGAAGGCTCCGCGACCGCCCTCGGCGTGGACTCTCACCTCGGCGGTGTTGAGCAGCGTGCTCGCTCTGGTGGTGCCGGCATGCGTGATGGTCGCTCCGGCCGCCTATTCCGACTACACGCCTCGCGCCAGGGTTTCCGAAGGGATATCGATCGCCAGCGCGATGAAAACCGACATCGGCGAATTTTATGCGGAGCATCGCCGGTTGCCGAGCGCGGTCGAGGCGGCGCAATTCCGCATCGAAGCGCCGATGAAATATACGGAGTCCGTGGCCTACGACGCCGAGCGCAGGATGATCGTCGCGACGATGCGCGAGGGCTATCTTGCGGGGAAGCGTTTGGCGATGCACGTCAAGGAAGAGAACGGGACATTGGTCTGGATCTGCCGCACGATCGACCTGGAGCCGAAGTACCTGCCGGCGAGCTGTCGCTAGACGGGCGAATTACCGGTCTTCGCGCGGCGGGGCCGAATCCACCTTGACCTGCGCGAGATCCTGCCCGGCGTGCCGGCGCAGGAGGCAGCCTGGCGGTGTTTCTTCGACGCTGAAGTCGATCGGCTGGGCGTGGTTGAAGACGGCGACCGGAATCTCGAGGCAAACGGGGCGCCGGCAGGTCTTCTCCTCGCAATGCTCGCCACCGAGAGCGGCGATCCGCACGCGCGTGAGATCAGGCTGCGCGGGAAAGCCGTTTTTCCAGGGTTGGGTCGGGCCGAAGTAGGCGGTCAGCGGCACGCCCATCGCCGCCGCGAGGTGATAGAGGCCGGTATCGGTCGCGTGAAGATGCTCGAGGATGCTCAGTTCTGCAACCAGCGCCTGGAGTGTGCGGAATTTGTGGAATCGGGCGCCTTCAGGAAGGCCCGCCCGGAGCAAGGCTCCCGCTTCCTCGTCGGCGCTGTTGACCAGTACGTGTATGGCGTACCCCGCGTGCCGTTGGGCGAGAGCCGCGATCAACGCGTGCACGACCGGGGGGCTCATGGTCCGGCGCGGTTCGTCCGAAATCGGGGCGATACCGATCGCCCGGGCCGGACGGCGCCGGGCCGCGAGGCTCGGGATGCGGGACCATTGCGGCGGCGCCAATTCCGGCGCGTACACGCGCGCAATGCGCCAGGCCGGTTCGAAATGCAGATGCCGCTGCGGAATCTCGGGCCATTCCGAATACAGGTCGCGGTAGCGCCCGTCGAGGAGTATTTTCCGGCGCGCCCGCACCAGCTTGCCGAGCGTGGCGATGGGCGGGCCGGCGCCGAGCAGCACGAGCAGGGCGTCGAACGGGGGTTCGAACCAGCGCATCAGCGCAAGCTTCGCGAACATTGCAAGCCTGCTCGAGAAACCAATCACGCGGATGCCTGCTTCGTGTTGGAACAGCGGCACATAGTTGCCGCGAACCAGGAGCGTCACATGGTCGCCTGGAATTGCATCGGCGTAGGCCCGCACAGTCGCGAAGCAAGCGACCGTGTCGCCGAGCTTGCCGCGGAGGACGAAGAGCACGCGCTGCCTTGTGTCCGGCTGCGCCCGCTTCACAGGCTTGCCGCTAGTTCCGCGCCCTCCAGCATGGCGCGCTTGGCGTCCAGTTCCCCGGCTTCCTTGGCGCCGCCGATCGGATGGAAATTTTTTGCCTCTATTGAAAAAGGTCTGAATGAATCCTGGCCGGAGCAGACAACGACAGTATCAGCCGGGATGCAGGTTTCCTTTCCGTCCGCCACGATGTGCACGCCCGCGTCGTCGATCTTCCGGTATGCGACGCCCTTGATCATCTTGACGGCGTTGCGCTGCAGTTCCGCCCTGTGCACCCAGCCGGTGGTGCGTCCGAGCGTATTGCCGAATGGCGTGGCGGAGCGTTTCAGCATGGTTATCTGGAATCTGCCGTGAGGTTTTTCCATGCCGCCGGAAGCGAGGCCGCCGGCAACGGCGGAGTCCTCGGTAATGCCCCAATGCCGGTTGAACTCGGCGGGCTCCAGCGCGGAGCGGCTCGAGCGCTCGAGCAGATAGAGCGCCACATCGAAGCCGATACCGCCGGCGCCGATGATGACCACGTTGTTTCCCGCCTGCGCGCGGCCGGAAAGCAGGTCCACGTAGCCGACCACGCTCTTGTGGTCGATGCCCGCAATCGCGGGCTTGCGCGGCTTGATGCCCGTGGCAAGCACCACTTCGTCGAACTGTGCCAGTTCGGCTTGCGTGGCGGCATGGTTGAGCAGCACCTTGGCACCGGCGCGCCGCAGCCGCTCGGCGTAGTAGGCGACCGATTCGGCGAACTCCTGCTTGCCGGGGATGCGCTTGGCGAGGTTGAACTGGCCGCCGAGCTCGGCGGCCGTCTCGAACAGCACCACCTCGTGGCCGCGCTCTGCGGCGACCGCCGCGCAGGACAGGCCCGCGGGGCCGCCGCCAATGACGGCAACGGTTTTCTTCCTTGTTACTGGAAGAAATCTCAAAGTTGTCTCTCGTCCAGCTCGGGGATTCACCACGCAGCTCGCCGGTTGGCCGATGAAGTAGTGGTCGAGGCAGGCCTGGTTGCAGGCGATGCAGATGTTGATGCCGGCGCGGTCACCGGCTTTCGCCTTGTTGGCGAATTCGGCGTCCGACAGCATCGCGCGAGCGAGCGAGACCATGTCGGCGTCGCCGCGCGCGAGGAGCTCTTCGGCGATCTCGGGCGCATTGATGCGGTTCGATGCGATCACCGGAATTTTCACTGCTTCCTTGATCCGCCGCGCCGCCCAGGCAAAGCCCGCGCGCGGCACCGCCTGGGCGATGGTGGGAATGCGCGCTTCGTGCCAGCCGATGCCGGTATTGAGGATCGTAGCGCCCGCCTCCTCGATTGCCTTTGCGAGCTGGAGTGTTTCGGCGCCCGTGAGGCCGCCCTCGACCAGGTCGAGCGCCGAGATGCGGAACACGATGATGAAATTCGGTCCGCTCGCGGCGCGGGTCTGGCGCACGATTTCGCAGGCGAAGCGCATGCGATTCTCGAGCGAGCCGCCCCAGTCGTCCTGGCGCTGGTTGGTGCGCAGGGCAAGAAACTGGGTGACGAGGTAGCCTTCGGAGGCCATCACCTCGACCCCGTCGTAACCCGCGCTCTGGGCGAGCACCGCGGCGCGCACGAAGTCGGCAATAGTCTGCTCGATCTCCGGCGCGCTCAATTCGCGCGGCGGGTTGGGGTTGATCCCCGATTTGATGGCCGAAGGCGCGACGATGTTCCGGTGGAAACCATAGCGCCCCGAATGCAGCACCTGCAAAACGATGCGGCCACCCGCGTCGTGCACCGCTTTCGGGATCACGCTATGGCGCCCGGCGTCCTCCTTGGTGCTCATCTGCGCGCGGTGCGGACTCAGTTCGCCCGCGTCGTTCGGCGAAAACCCTCCGGTGACGATCAGCGCGACGCCGCCACGCGCGCGCTCGGCGTAGAACGCAGCCAGCCGCGGCATGCCGTCGGGCCGCGCCTCCAGGCCCGTGTGCATCGAGCCCATCAGGATGCGGTTCGGCAGCGTGAGGCCCGGCAAGTCGAGCGAGCGGAAAAGCCGTGGATAGGCGGGCATAAGCCCGCAATTCTAGCCGCGCTGGCCGTTTCCGGACCTGCGATTAGGCGGCGGCCGCGATGTCCGAAAACGGCTAGCACGGGCCGCCCGCCGCATTCATACTGCGGCCATGACCCTCGACCCGCACACCTGCTACCGGGCGCTGAAGGCGCGCGATGCGCGCTTCGACGGGCGCTTCTTCGTGGCGGTGTCCTCGACGCGCATCTATTGCCGGCCGGTGTGCACCGTCAAGCCGCCCAAGCGCGAGAACTGCCGTTTCTATCCCAGCGCGGCGGCCGCGGAGTCGGGCGGCTACCGGCCCTGCCTGCGTTGCCGGCCCGAGCTGGCGCCCGGCAACGCGAGCGTGGATGCGACCTCGCGTCTTGCACAGGCGGCCGCCAGCCTGCTCGAAGACAGGACGCTGGACGAGGCAGGGTTGGACGCGGTCGCCTCGCGCCTGGGCATCACCGACCGTCATCTGCGCCGTGCATTCGGCGCCGAGTTCGGCGTCTCGCCGGTGGCGTTCGCGCAGACGCAGCGCTTGCTGCTCGCCAAGCGCCTCCTGACCGACACCACGCTGCCGGTCACCGAGATTGCGTTCGCAAGCGGCTTCGGCAGCCTGCGGCGCTTCAATGCGCTGTTCAGGCAGCGTTACCGGCTTCAGCCCAGTCAGCTGCGCCGCCATATGCGCGGCGGGGTGCCGGTTGCCGCCGACGCGCTGCATTTCGAGCTGAGCTTCCGTCCGCCCTACGACTGGGCCGCCGTGAGCGCGTTCTTGTCCACGCGGGCGGTCGCCGGTGTCGAAACGGTGGACGCTGGCCGCTACCGTCGCACGGTGCGCATTGCAATCGACGGCAAGGGACACCTCGGCTGGATCGAGATCGCGATGTCGCCGAAGAAGCCCACGTTGCGCGTGACAGTCTCCGCGTCGCTCGCCAAAGCGTTGCCACCGGTGCTCTCGCGCGTCAAGGCGCTGATGGACCTCGCCTGCCATCCCGCCGAGGTGGCGCAGGCGCTGGGCGCGCTGGCCAGGAGCCATCCGGGCCTGCGCGTGCCCGGCGCATTCGATGGTTTCGAAGTGGCGGTGCGCGCAATTCTCGGCCAGCAGGTGACGGTCGCGGCGGCGCGCACGATCGCGGGCCGCTTCGCTGCGGCTTTTGGCGATTCTTTGGAGACGCCCTTTGGCTCATTGAACAGAATTTTTCCTCTGGCAGAGCGCGTGGCGCAGCTGCCCTATGGCCGCATCGCGCGGCTTGGCATGCCCGGCGCCCGCGCGCGTAGCGTCGTCGCGCTCGCGCGCGCGGTTGCCGATGGCGGCCTCGCCCTCATGCCCAATGCGGATATCGAGGCGACACTGGACAAACTGCGCGCGCTGCCCGGCGTCGGCGAATGGACCGCGCAATACATCGCGATGCGGGCGCTCGCCTGGCCGGATGCGTTTCCGCACACCGATCTCGGCGTCATGAAGGCGCTGGGCGAAACCGATGCGCGCCGCGTGCTCGCCGCCGGCGAAGCCTGGCGTCCCTGGCGCGCGTATGCGGTGATGCACCTCTGGCAATCTCTGGTGAAGGAATAAACATGCGCTATTACGATACTTATGAAAGCCCGCAGGGCGGCATGCTGCTCGTCGCTGATGACGAGGGTCTCGCAGGAGTTTTCTTCAATCGCCAAAAACATCACCCGAAACAGCAAGCGGACTGGAAGAGGGATCCGCATTGCAGAGTGCTACAGCAGGCGAAGCGCGAGCTCACGGAGTATTTCGCCGGCAAGCGCAAGCGCTTCGAAGTCGCGCTTGCGCCGGAGGGCACCGCATTTCAGCGCGCGGTGTGGCAAGCGATCTCGACGGTCGGCTTCGGCAAGACCATTACCTATGGCGAGCTCGCGCAACGGGCGGGATGCCCGGGAAGCGCCCGCGCCGCCGGTGCGGCGACCGGGCGCAACCCGATCACCATCATCGTGCCCTGCCACCGCATCATGGGCGCGAACGGCGCCCTGACCGGCTACGCCGGTGGCCTGGAACGCAAGCGCGCGCTGCTCGCGCTGGAGGGCGTGGGCCGGGACCTGCTCTCACCCACGGCGCCTCACTAAAGTCTATTTCGGGGGTTTCGCAAAAACCGAGCGATCAACGTCGTCCAGATTCCACGTCTGCAGATGGTCGCAGTTGGGGCATAAAATCGTTCGTTCGGTATAGGTCAGGTCCCGATAAGACTCGTAGTCCATTACCAGGCCCGTCGGAATCAATTTTTTGCATTGCGTGCACCGCACGCTGAGTATCGGCATGTCTCCTCCCTTAGCCGCCCAGCGCCGCGATCTTGCGCTGCGCTTCCGCGACGAATACCCCGTGCGGAAACTGTTCGAGGTACAACTTCAAATCCTCGGGATCGTCGCTGTCCTTGACTTCGTTCCAGAATTCCGTCTCGGCTTCGCTGCCCTGCGTGCTGGGCGCCGATGGCGGGGCCGGCGCGGCCGCGGGTGGCGGCGGGGCGAGCACTTCGTCGGGGTCCTCCGGCGGCTTGCCTTCGAGCACGCGCTTCATCGCCTCGTAGAACTTGCGCGCCGTCTTGTACCGGTGATCGGGCTCCTTGGCGAGCGCGCGCTGGACGATGACATCGATCGCGGGCGAGACCTGCACGATCTGGGACGGCCAGACCGGATCCTCCATGATGATCTTCTTCGCCAGCTCCCACTGCGTTCCCTCGAACGGCTTTTTTCCGGTCAGAAACTGGTAGAACACGATGCCGGCGGAGAAGATGTCCGTACGCCGGTCGAGCTTCTGTCCCTGGATCTGTTCCGGAGACATGTAGGACGGGGTCCCGACGATCGTGCCGACCTTGGTCGCCTCGGCCTGCTCGCCTTCGTTCTCGGTGACCCGCGCCACGCCGAAGTCGGTGAGCTTGGCGTGGCCGGCGGTGTCCACCATCACGTTGGCCGGCTTGACGTCGCGATGGATCACCCCCGCTTCGTGCGCAAAGTCGAGCGCGTCGAGCAGCTCCATCATGAGGCGGAAGATCGTCTTGAGATCGTAGTGCTCGTTCGCATCGAAGTAGTCCTTGAGCTCCTTGCCCTGGATGTACTCCATCACGATGTACGCCAGATCGCCTTCGGTGCCGAAGTCGTAGACCTGGACGATGTTGCGGTGGTTGAGCCGCGCCACGGCGCGCACCTCGCGCTCGAAGCGCACGGCAATCATGCGCGCGGTTTCCGCATCGAGCTTGCGGGTGAGAATGGTCTTGATCGCGACCCTGCGATTGAGCCCAGGGTCGAGACCGTCGTATACCAGGCCCATCGCCCCCTTGCCGAGGACACCCTGGATCTGATAGCGGCCAAGCGATTTGGGCTCGTCCACGGCCGGCTACCGATTTAGAACGAATACTTCGCCGACAAATTCCAAGCGCTGGCTTTGAGCGCTCCGCTGCCTAACGCGCCATAGATATCCTTGTCGAAAACGCCGTAGTCCTCATATTCGAGTCTCAGGGCCCACGCCTTCGTAATAGCGAACTGGGCGCCGACGCCCCAAAGCACATTCGTGCGGTCCGCGGTACCCAGCGCGGCGCAGAACCCGGTAACGCATGCATTGCCGCCGCCAAAGCGATTCCGTGCAAAGCCAAGTTTCCCAAACACGGAAAATCCGCCGTCCAGGGGCAACGTCCCCGTGCCGGCCAACTGCCAGGAACCAAGATTGTAATTTCCGCTACCGGCCAAGGCGCCAAACTTCAGATTCACCCGGTGACCGGTTCCAAGACTTGTAAATCCACCCTCGAGACCCCAATGCGGCGTGAACTGATACCCGCCATACGCCTTCCACGTCGTTTTGTTCGAATCGGCGCCGGAAACGGTCACGGCGTTTCCCGAGATGCGCGTGCTCAGCGACGGAAGCGCCGAGTGGTCCTGACCGACACCGCCGCCAAGATAGTACTGAGCACAAGCGGTTGACGAAAAAACAGCCCCTGCCAAAGAGACCGCGGCACCTGCCAACTGGATAAAGTTCTTCTTCATGTCAGCCCCTCGTGAGTGCTTCCCGAACCCGTATAGCAGCATTCTATCAACAGGGCAAAGCCCGGGCGCTTTCGAGGCGCCCCTGCGAGCTCAGCCGGCCAGCGCGTTCAAGTACGCCTCGCGATCGATATTGCCGCCCGAGGCGATGACCGCGAAACGGCGGCCTTTTCTTGCGGGATCCTTCAGCAGCGCCGCGAGCGGCGCTGCGCCCGCGCCTTCGATGAGATTGTGGGTGTCGGTGTAGAAGTGCCGCACCGCCGCCTTCACTTCGTCGTCGCTCACACGCACGATACGTTCCGCGCCGGCGCGGATGATGTGCAGCGCGGCGGGCACCGGCACCCGTACCGCCATGCCGTCGGCGAAGGTGTTGGCGCTCGCGGTCTCGACCGGCTTGCCGGCGTCGAAGGAAAGCGCATAGCAGTCCGCGTGCTGCGAAACCACGCCGATGATCTTCGTTTTCAGCGCGAGCGCGTCGCGCCAGGCGATCAGGCCGCTGATGCCGGAGCCGCAGCCGATCGGCACGTACACCGCGTCGAGGTCCGCTACCGCGCAGAACAGCTCGTAGGCATAGCTGCCGACTCCGGCGACCAGCTCGGGATGGAACGGGCCGATGGACTCCAGCCCCTGTTCGCGCGCCAGCTTGGCCGCGTGATCCTTGGCCTCGTCGAAGTCGCGACCGTGCTCGATCAGCTCCGCTTTCCAGGCGCGCATTGCGGCGTTCTTGTCGCGGCTGTTGCCGTGCGGCACCACGATTACGGTGCGCACACCGTGGCGCAGGCCGCTCCAGGCGATGCTCTGACCGTGGTTGCCGCGGGTTGCGCTGATGACGCCGGGCAGCTGCGGATTGGCGCGCTTCAGGGCATCGATCATCACGATGCCGCCGCGGATCTTGAAGGCGCCGGTGGCGGTGTGGTTCTCGTGCTTGACCCAGATGTCGCAGCCCGCGCGCTCATTCAGCAGCGGCCAGGATAACTGCGGTGTCGGCGGCATTACGGAATGGACCAGGCGTGCCGCCAGTTCGAGGTCCTTCTTCGTCAAATTCAAGTTCAACAGCCAAGGACGGGTTTCATGGGCAAAGCTTAGCTAAAATCGGCCGCATGCCCAAGGTCTTTTCCATCTGAAAGCGAAAAAAACATGAGCTACGAATTTATTACCACCGAGGTCAAGGGGCGCGTCGCGCTGATCACGCTGAACCGGCCGCGGCAGATGAATGCGCTGAACGCGAAACTGATGCAGGAGCTGGCCGCCGCGATGTACGGCTTCGACGCCGACGACGGCGTCGGCTGCATCGTGATCACCGGCAGCGAAAAGGCCTTCGCCGCCGGCGCCGACATCGGCGCCATGAAGGACTACGACTTCATGCAGGCGTTCAAATCGGACTACATCACGCGCGACTGGGAGCACATCCGCAACATCCGCAAGCCGATCATCGCCGCGGTGTCGGGCTATGCGCTCGGCGGCGGCTGCGAGCTGGCGATGTCCTGCGACATCGTGATCGCGGCCGACAGCGCGAAGTTCGGCCAACCGGAGATCAACCTCGGCATCTTTCCGGGAGCGGGAGGGACGCAACGCCTGCCGCGCGCGGTTGGCAAGGCGAAGGCGATGGATCTGTGCCTGACCGCGCGCATGATGGACGCGGCCGAGGCCGAGCGTGCAGGCCTCGTATCGCGCGTGGTGCCGGCCGGGAAGCTGCTGGACGAGGCGATGGCGGCGGCGCAGAAGATCGCCGGGTATTCGCTGCCGGTGGCGATGATGGCGAAGGAGGCGGTGAACCGTGCCTATGAGACGAACCTGACCGAAGGCGTGCGCTTCGAGCGGCGGTTGTTCCATGCCTGCTTCGCGCTGGAAGATCAGAAGGAAGGCATGGCCGCCTTCATCGAAAAGCGCAAGCCGAAGTTCAAGCACCGCTGAACCCGGCAATCGTACTTATTGGAGCCCACATTCTTTCGATGCTGGGCTTCGCGACCTTTGCGGCGCTGCTGCCGGAGCTGCGCGACCTTTGGCGGTTGAGCAATGCCGAGGCGGGCCTTATCGCAAGCGCGTTCTTCGCCGGCTACGTCGCTACCGTTTCGTACTGGACCGCGCTAACTGACCGCACCGACGGCCGGCGGGTCTATCTTGCCGGCTCCTTGCTGGCGGCGGCGGGCGGCGCGGGCTTCGGCTTGGCGGCCGAGGGGCTCGCGAGCGGCGTGTTCTTCCATATGCTGCTGGGCGCCGGCGTCGCCGGAACCTACATGCCGGGATTGCGCCTGCTCTCGGACCGCACCAGCGGGCCTTCGCAGAGCCGCACCATCGCGTTCTACACCTCGTTCTTCGGCATCGGCATGGCTATCTCGCTCGCGCTGGCGGGCCTGCTCGCACCGGCCTACGGATGGCGCAGTGCGTTTCTGGTTTCGGCGGCGGGGCCGCTGTGCGCGGGGTCGGCCGTTTTTCTCCTGATTGAAAAAACAAAAATCGAGCTGCAGGCGAAAAGCGCATTCTCGTTCGCCACCCTGTTCCCCGTGGCATCCTGGCGCAAGGTGATCGCCGATCGCGCGGCGGCGGGTTACACGCTGGGCTATGTCGCGCACTGCATCGAGCTGTTCGGCTCGCGCGGCTGGATGGTCGCGTTCCTCGCCCATTCGGCCGGCCTGCAGGCCTCAAACCAGTCGTTTCCCTGGAACTTCGCCGCCATTGCGGCGGCGGTAAACCTGCTCGCGGTGCCGGCTTCGATTTTCGGCAACGAGATCGCGTTGCGAATCGGCCGCCGGCAGTGGATCCAGATCGCGATGTTCGGCTCGGGTGCCTGCGGCATCGGGCTTGCCTTTTCCGGCGGGCTGCACTGGAGCATCGTGATTCTGCTGCTGATCGTCTACTCGATGCTGGTGATGGCCGAGTCGGCGACGCTGACCGCCGGACTTGTCGCCGCGGCGCCCGCCGAGTTGCGAGGCGCCGCGCTGGGGCTGTATTCGCTTGCCGGCTTCACCGGCGGCATGCTCGGTCCGTCGCTGTTCGGCCTGACGCTCGATCTCGCCGGGGGCAAGGCGACCGGCGCCGCCTGGGCCTGGGCTTACGCCGCCATTGGCGCCGGCTGCCTTGCCGTGCCGCTGGTGGTTCGGCTGTTCGCGAAGGGTCGCTAGGATAAAATCCGTAACAGGAGGAGTCCCCATGGAAAAGATCTGGCTGAAGAGTTATCCCCCCGGCGTGCCCGCCGAGATCGACTATGCGCAGTACAAGTCGGTTGGCGACCTGGTCGACAAGAAAGTCGTGGAGTTCCGCGACCGGCCGGCGTTCCATTGCATGGGCAAGACCATCAGCTTCGGGGATCTCGATGACATGTCGCGCGCCTTCGGCGCGTGGCTGCAATCGAAGGGCTACGGCAAGGGCGTGCGGGTGGCGCTCATGATGCCCAACTGCCTGCAGTATCCAGTTGCGCTCTACGGCACGCTGCGCGCGGGCGGTATCGTGGTGAACGTCAATCCGCTCTACACTCCGCGCGAACTCGAGCACCAGCTGAAAGACTCGGGTGCGCAAGTGATCGTGATCCTGGAGAACTTCGCCACCACGCTCGAGGAAGTGCTGCCGAGGACGCCGGTGAAGCATGTGATCCTGGCCTCGCTGGGCGACATGCTCGGCGTCAAGGGCCTGCTGGTGAATTTCGTGGTGCGCAATGTGAAAAAAATGGTGCCGGCGTTCGACCTGCCCGGCGCGTTGCGCTTCAACGACATGCTCGCCGAGGCCGAGGGCAAGACGCTGAAGCCGGTCGAGGTCGGCCACGAGGACATCGCTTTCCTGCAGTACACCGGCGGCACCACCGGCGTGTCGAAAGGCGCGATGCTGCTTCACCGCAACATCCTCGCCAACATCGAGCAGGCCGCGTCCTGGCTGGTGCAGGGCATCGGCAACGAACGCGCCATCATCATCACCGCGCTGCCGCTGTATCACATCTTCTCGCTCACGGTGAACTGCCTCAACATGATGAAAATCGGCGGCATGAACGTGCTGATCACCAATCCGCGCGACATTCCGGCCTTCGTCAAGGAGCTGG
>Ga0315281_10006574_pt1 | contig 16517 bp, 20 predicted proteins | sample YL17G07_0_MG_FD_204540 | JGI IMG/M metagenome (GOLD analysis project Ga0315281, IMG submission 204540) | Sediment microbial communities from Yellowstone Lake, YNP, Wyoming, USA - YL17G07_0 | ecosystem: Environmental > Aquatic > Freshwater > Lake > Sediment | place: USA: Wyoming | collected... | reverse complement strand
ACCAACGGGACCTACATCAACGACATGCGCGTCAAGGAAGCCTATCTCTCGCCCGGCGACATCATCCGCGTGGGCACGGTCCGGGTCGAATTCATCGCCTTCGACGAAAAGGTCCAGATCGAACCGTCTCCCCATCAGGCGTTCGGACCGTTGCTCGGGCGTTCCCGCCGCATGCGCCAGATTTTCAGCATTCTGGAAAAAATTTCACCGACTAACGCGACCGTCTTGATCGAAGGCGAGACGGGCACCGGCAAGGACGTCGTGGCGCGTGCGATCCATCAGGCAAGCCCACGAAAAAACAAACCGTTGGTCGTGTTTGATTGCTCCGCGGTCGCGCCGAACTTGATCGAAAGCGAGCTCTTCGGACACGTAAAGGGATCTTTCACTGGGGCCGTTGCGACGCGTAAAGGGGCGTTTGAGGAGGCCAACGGAGGGACCATCTTCTTGGACGAAATCGGCGAGCTCACCCTGGAGCTCCAGCCAAAGCTCCTCCGGGCCCTCGAGCAGCGCGAGATCAAGAAGGTGGGAGCGAACGATTCGGCGCCGATCGACGTGCGCGTGGTTTGCGCGACCAACCGGAATCTCAAAAAGGAAGTCGGCGAAAACCGATTTCGCCAAGATCTCTACTACCGACTCTCGGTCGTGAAGATCAATATTCCGCCGCTCCGCGAACGGCCGGACGACATCCCCTTCTTGATCGAGAAGCTCCTGGCGTCGAGCCGGTTCAATCATTTGCCGGACGGCCAACTCAAGGTCACGCGCGTAGAGGACGACGCCCTCAAGATGCTGACCCGGTACCAGTGGCCCGGGAACGTCCGCGAGATGGTGAACATCCTCGAACGTGTCGTCCCGATGGTGGAAGGCAACACCATCACGGGACAGCAGGTATCCTATGTCTTCGAGGAGATGGAGCGCGACGAGGAAGCCACCGAGCGCATGTCCGTGGATATGGGGCTCCCTTTTAAGGAAGCCAAGCAGAAGGTCGTTGAGTCTTTCGAAAAAGATTATCTCGCGGCCTTGCTGCGGAGAAATAATTACAACATCTCCAAGACCGCCCGGGAGGCCGGCATCGACCGCAAACACATCCGAAACCTGCTCAAGAAATACGGAATTATCGGAGAGGACGCCCCCGAAATAGAAGAAGATTAGCGCAGGCTCTAGCGTCTTTTTTGCTGAGGAGCCCTCGAGGAGCCGGACGAGCCCCGAGGCATTCCCGCGCCCATGGTTCGAGCGCCGGAAGGGGCCGTGCCCGCGGGACGGGCGGGAGCGGCCTGCCGATTCATCGCCGGTTGACCCTGGGGTCTCTGAGCCGACTGCATTTGCGCCAGCCGCTTTTTCATGTCCATGCTGCGCTTGAGGGCGATGACCAACGACCGCGCGCGATTCGCCCACAGGTTGCGGCCGTCCGGATCCAACATGATGGCGTTCCGAAAGTCGTCCGCGGCCTTCTTGTAGTTCTTGTGTTTGAGATAAATCTCGCCGCGATTCACAAAACAGCAGAGCTCTCGAGAATTGATCCTGAGGGCCTTCGTATACGAAACTACCGAGTCCACGTATTGCCCAAGCTTTTGATAAACGCCGCCCAGGGCCGTGTGGTAATAGGCGTTCACGCTGTCCAGGGTGGCCAGCATCCTAAAGACGTCGAGGGCTTCCTTGTAGCGGCCGTACTTGTATTTGATGTAGCCGATCTCCGCGAGCTTGCCGAACCTCTTCTTGGGCATGCCCGCCAGGTCGGCCATGGAAATCTTGTGGGAGAGGAATTTGTAGAAGGCCTCGGTCAGATAGCGGCGCCGCTCGGGGTTCGGATCCAGCACCTTCCCCTTTTCTTCGTCGGTCCAGGGGTGGTGGGTCTCTTCACGCGGCATAATTTAACTTACGTCTTCATGTTCTGGATGATGACATTATCGCTCTGCTTATGATCCTTGAGAAGCGAATTGCTCAACGTGAAGGTCTGCTCGTATTGGTTCATCCCCTGCTGGATCACCTGATAGATCTGGGACGAGCTCGTGGAAAATTGCGAAAATTGGAGATTTTTCTGCATGAGCGTGGACTGGTCCATCATCTTGCCATTCAGGTTCATTTCCGCTTCCAACTTCATCAAGCCGTCCTGCTGGAACTTGAGGGCCTCAAAGGCCCTGCCCATGAGATTCGCCGTCTTCATGGACTGATGCCAGGCCAAGGCCATAATCACACTCTCAGGGTCCTTGGCGGCCGCCAGGAGTTCGTGTAACTTTTGCTTGGTCTCCGCCGTATCCTGATAGATTTCTCCCGACAACATGTCGCCCAAAATATCCGGCCCGCTCATGCCGGAACCCTTGGTGAAGGCATCCGGGTTATTCTTGGCGACGCCGTCCACGAATTGCTCAATCTGTTTGGAGAGGTCGTCCGTACCCGAAGACCCCCCGGAGGATGTCCCCGTCGAGGTGCCTGTCGAAGTACCCAATGCCCCCCCGCTCGAAGGATTGGATTGGGCCATCAACATCGCCTTCGCATCGCTGCGCCAATCGTTCAGCGCGGTCTGTTCATCCGTGCTCAGCGCCGTCACGACGGGCTGGCGTTCGTCGTGAATATATTCGGGGATCTCTGCGGCCTCCATCTTGATCAAGGGCCGATTGACGATATGATCGAACTGCGCATATTGGCCCGCTAGAAACTGAAGGACGTTTGCGGGACTTAAGGCCTCTTTGTCGGAGATCTGCAAACGCGCGATCGTCTCCGGCGTCGTCAGAACGTCCCCCCCCGGAGGGAGGGAAACCGGACGGTCACTTATGTTTTTAAATGCGGTTGTCGAGTCAACTGCCATAAAAAATTACTTGCCTCTCTGTTTCATCAATCGAATCTGCTCCCGCAACATCCGGGCCCGGTTCGCCCACTTGTCTTCGTTCTTGGGATCCAGGCCGATCGCCCGGTCGAAATCCGCGTTCGCCAACTCGAAGATCCCCAGCTTAAAGTAGATCTCGCCCCGATTGGTGATCGAGACGACGTCTTTCGGATTGAGATCCGCCGCGATCGAATACTCCAGAATCGCCTCCGCATTTTGCTCTTTCCGCTGGAACGTCGCGCCCAACATCTGATGGTAGTAAAAGTTCTCCGGATCGATGATCGTCAACCCCTTAAAAATCTTCTCCGAGCTGTCGTACTGCGCCATCCGGAACTGATTGAACCCCATCTCCGCCATCTGGGCCCGCTTCTCCGGGGTGTATTGGGTCAGATCCGCCCACGACATATCCCCCGTCAGGAACTTTTCCGCCTCTTTCTTGGCCGCGGCCAGTTTGTCGGCCGAAACATTCTTCAAGGCCGCTTCGATCTGCGGAATCGCGGATTCAATGACCTCCTCGATCGTCTCCGGACCGGCGTCGGTCTCGGGCGATTTCTGCTCGGTCTTCTTGGGGGGCTCGGGTCGAGGGTCTTTTTTTGATGCCATTGACCTCATACATTATCCTATCCGGGCCAAAATGACAAATCGTTTCAAGAAGTTGCCTCTTCGCCCCCTGACTCTTACTGGAACGAGGCCAGACGCGACCCGAGCTGACCCAGCTTCTGGATGACTGAATGCGGCAGTTCATCCGCCTGTTCCTTCATACTGAGCGTGCTCTGGAACGTTTGAACGATCTGCTGCCGCGCCGAAGAGTAAATGCTCATGTCCGCATTCAACTTCGCCAGATTTGAGCTGTAGGTCGCGCTCGGTTTGAGCGCGCCGATCTGGTTTGAAATGACCCCCATCTGTTTTTCGTACTGCTGCATGGCGATGAGGGTCTGGGCGCCCATGGACGTCGTGAGAATATTCGCCCGCTTACTCAAAAAGATGAGCCCCGAGACGACCGCGTCCATGTTGCCGCTCTGAGCAGCCAAGATGAGTTTCTTGATGAGCTTGTCGAGACGCCCGGCCTCCGCGCGCGAATTGGCGCCGGTCTGGCCGATGGTCGTCGTCGTCCCCGTCAAATCCGTCGACGCCGTCCTCGCCAGGGCCACGTCCGGAGACACGTAGGAATCCCCCGTGGCGCTCGAGGTGTCCAAGAGAGGGGCATGCTGGCCTTCCGGATGCACACCTTCGGTTCCTCCCGAGACCGATTCGGTTGAGCCGCCACCGGCGGACTGAACGCTCAAACCGGCCTGAGAATCGTCGGGCTTTGGGGTCTTTTGAGTCGGAGATCCCGTCGGCGAAGATTCGTTCTTCACCGACGCCGACTGCACCTTAGCCGATTTCGTCGCTTTCTTTTGCGCCAACCCCAATTCATGGGAGACGTGGTAGCTCAGCAGGGCATCCGACGTGACCCCAAAATTCGTCACCAGAGTTTTAAGATCCATCTGGCGTTGATTGATCTGCCCCAGGACGGACTTGATCTCGTTCAAGGACTTCTCGAAAGCCATCTTGGCCTTCGGGTCCGTCTCTTTCTTATACTGGGTAAGAAGTTCCTGGTACTTGCTGTTGAGGCCCGTTGCCTTCTCCTGAAGCTGGGCGAATTCGGAACCGACCCGCGTCAGAAACTTTTTCTGAACTTCATCGACATTGCGTTCCTCTCCTCCGAGGTCGATTCCGACCGTCTTGAGCTGGGCGGCCATTTGGGTCCAAAGATTTTGCTCTTCTTCAGACATCTGCTTCGGGTCCGCGTCCGCCCCTTCGGAGGCTGAAGCCGTCTCTACTTCCGGGGTCTCGCCGGTTTCAGCTCCGGCCTCCACATGAGCCTTCTGAAACTTATACAAGGCACCGAGCAAGGCCTCGCGCTTGGCCTCTTCCTTCGCGACCCGCGCTTCGGGAGCCCTCTGTTCCAGCAGTTTATCGATATTATTTTGCAGCGTCTCCGCCTGCGCCAGGGCCAGCGACTCGAGATCCACGTCGCCGCCTGGGAACTTGACGCCCGCACTCACAAGGGCCTTCTGGAGTTCACTGCGGGCCGCCTGAATATTCGCATGAGACGACGGAGTGGGCTTGTGAGGCCTCGCGGGCTCCCCGGAAGTCGCCACGCCCGGCTTGTTACTCGCCGTCGAGATTTTGACCGCGTCGGGAATATACCGCTTCCTGGCGGCCGCCTCTTCTCTGTCCCTGTTCTCTTTCAGCGTCTTTTGCGCGTTGTCGACGGATGCTAAATTCAAAAGAGACGGATTGACCATCGGTACATTCTTTGTCGCCATCTGTATCACTCCCTCAATCCCCCGGATCAATACGATGGGGGGTATCGGGGGGAGAGAGGATTCTCTCCCCCGATTCAAGCCTGAAATCCGGCTTTGCCGGTTTCAGGCGTTAAGTCCACTGCGCGTATCGGGCCTTGGACCGCAGCATCGTGTCTTGGATCGACTTATTCGCGCTCTCGATTTCCTCGACGCCCGTCATGACGTCCTTCAACATATTCATCGCCTGCTGACGGTCGGTCGAGAGCATTTGAAACTGGCTGTTCAGGCCCGCCAATTGGCTCTGACCTTGACCGGCTTGCATATTGACTCCGCCCATCTGGTCTGAGAGTTGCGACATCTGATTGTTGTACTGGCGCATCGCCTGAATGACGTGCAACGACGCGTGGATCAAAGTTTTCTTGGATTGGGCCGAAAGGACCGTCATGGCGGTCGTGATCGCATCGGTGTTGCCTGCCATGATCATGGCGATCAGCATGCGAAGCTGGCCCTCCAAGCGCCGCGCCTGTTGGCGATAATCGCCGCCCTGTGACTGAATGCCGAAGGACGTTCCCGTGAGATCGCCTACACCGCCCATGCCCCCCATGCCGCCGCCGCCCATCCCAAATCCGGCCCCGCCGGGGCCTGCCGACGCGCCAAAACTCCCTCCACCGCCGTCCATCCCAAAGCTCGAATAGCCGCCACCGCCCTGACCGGACAACGCATGAACCTGGCCGTTGACGACGTTCGCGACTCCTAAACCCGTCATCGGAATAGACCCAACCGCACCAATGACCTGAGAGACGCCCAAGGCGCCGTCTCTGACCGCCGCCATTCCGCCTGGGCCCTGAATCGGACGGGCCACGCCATTTGCATCAAGCGCATACTGCTGTTGGGATCCGGGTGCCGCCGGAGCTTGAGGCTGACCGGCGCCGGAGGTGGTACTCACGGGCGCGGCAGCAGGAGCGGCGGGATAAGTCGGTCCCACATCCCGCACAAGAGTATTCGCATGCCCCGCCGCTGTATCTATCCTGGCTGATCTGGTACCGGCAGGCCCACCATTTGCGTCTCTAATCTCCGTTTCAACCTGATCAAATCTTCCGGCCGTTCCCAGAATTCCGGTTCCAGGACTTCCCGGAGTTGATCCGGCCCCCGGTGTAGGCGGCGTTCCCAGTCGCGACGTCCATGCCGCTTGCTGGTCGGGAGGGGCATGACTGATAGCCATTGTGGCCCAGGAACCGAATTCAGCCGGGTTATAACGCATGGCAGCCGAAGAAGGGCCATAGGGGTAACCCGAGGCAGTACCAAGACCCTGAGCAAAAGAATCCATGTACGCACGATTGGCATCCCGAATGCGCGTGAACTCGGCGGACGGCGCGATGGCTGTCGCTTGCACCGTAGGTGCAGCCCCACCGGTACCTGGAGTTGTCGTCGTTGTGACGGTCGCGCCGCGAGGGGGGTCCGCTGTCGGAGGGGCCGCATTTGGAAGCGGCGGCGGACCGGGAGGAGGTGGCGCCGGCGGATCAATAAATAACCCATACCCATCCCCCGGCAACTCTTGACGATGTCTTCCTTCAAATCCCCAGAAATCCATACAGGCCTCCTCCACTCGCACGGGCAAAGCCCGATGCTCGCTCTAATCGGGGAGCGAATCCTCTCCCCCCCCGATCCCCCCCATCGAGGGATCCACGTCGTATCACATTATATCATCGGTCCGGACACCCTATCCAGTTGTTTGAAGGGAGGTTTTTGAGCGGTTTGAGACTCAGGTGGGGTGTGGGGTCATCAGATTTCTGCCCGAGAAATAGGCACCGGCTAATGGCGGCGTTCGAGGGTTTCGACTCGGCGTTTGAGTTCAACCACTTCTTCCTTCATGCGCATCATTTCAAACCGATCTTCCTGTCGGTCTTTCTCCATCCGATCCAATTTCGACTCGATGCGTCGAAGCTGCTCGCAGATCACGGCGTGCTCGGTGCTCAAGGCCTCATATTTCTTGTAGAGATCCTCGATCTGGCCTTTCATCACCAAGATATCGGCCTTGATATCGGCGATGTCCGACTTGATGTCGGCGATGTCGGCCCTCATGTTGAAAATGTCGGCCTTGATCGGCAGGATCGCCTTTTCGAAGCTCTTTTCAAAGCTCTTTTCGAAGTTCTTTTCGAAATGGATCTCAAACAACTGCCCGAAGAGCTCAACGAATCTGTCTTCGGTCAGCGGCCTGGATCTTGGCTTTGTTTTCGCAATCGCTTCCTTCATCTTGCACCTCCGTATGAAAATTTTTCCGAGACGACAATCAAAATCATTCGTGCAAGGCGTGCCAGGGTCGAAATGGGTTGATGCTATCTCTGGAAACGATTGATTTTCGGACGAAGAGAGTCCAGAATTCAAACAGATGACGGACAATCGAAGCTCAAAATCACTGGCACGCAACTTGCTCCCCTGTGGGGAAGACTCGATACCGGAGGAGCAAGAGATGAAAGACAGCCAATTCAAGACGCTGCAGAAATGGTTTGAAACACTTAACGAACGCATGACAACACTGGAAAAAACCGTGGCGAAGAAGTCGGACATCGAAAAGATCCACCAAAGCATCGACGCCGTTCACGGTATGATTCACCAGACGCACCGCCGCATCGACCACCACCTCTCCGACGACGACTCCGAAAAACGCCTCTTCCGTCTGGCCTTGGAGAGGCTGGATGATCGGGTGATGTCGCTGGAACGGAAATTTTAAAGCCCAATCTCTCTCAGAAAATCCGCGGGAGATAAAATACGGCACTTTCCTATCTTTTCCAGGTTCGCCAATTCCCGATCGCCCGTGATCAAAAAATCCGCATTCCCGGACTGGGCGGCCTTAAGAAATTTCTCGTCGTCTCGATCTTTGAGACGCGGAACCCGAATCCCGGCGGTCTCCACCACGACTTCCACAAAGGGTAAGAGTTCCTCATCCACTAAGGCTCGAATTTCTTTATCCGTGAGTTCGAACTTCGGATAGGCCAACACTTGAAGATATTCATCCAAGAGGGGTCGTGTCAGCAGGAGGACAAAAGCTCGGGACTGCCAGAGAGAAACGAGACGCTGAACGCTCCCCCCAAACAATAAAGCCGACACGATGACGTTCGTATCCAAAACAACGCGAGGGCTTAAGGCTTTCGCGCCCATCGAATGGCCTCATCAATATCCTTTTCCGTCATTCCCAGGGCCTTGATCTTCTGCCGAACACGCGCCAACCGCTCGCCTCGCCCGCCGATCTCGACCGGCTTCAAGACGATCTCCCCGTCCCGATAATACACGTCGAAATATTCGACATCACCGACCTCGTCGATGACGTCTTTGGGAATTGTAATCTGATTTTTGTACGTTCTCTTTGCGAGCATAGGCGCCTCCGAATGATGGAAGAATAGAAGTTCTCATTGATCCCGTCAAGTAAGGAAGTAATGAAAGCGCCTTGCAGACAAGTCGTCAGTTAAGTCTACAAGGGCGATGGTGTTGGGACGGAAGATTTGATTTATATGGCCTAGCGAGGCCTAAGAATTCTTATTTATCGACCACCAAGAATTTGGCCGCGCTTCGCAGTCGCTTGATCAGCATCTCGAGACGCTTGAGCCATCGTATCTGTGATCGCTGTCAGAACTCTCTGCAGCGCCTGGATATCTTGCATGATCATCTGTTGGTCGGCCTGGCCGCGCGTCGCAGCGCCCTGATGTCCTGAGCCATGCCCATCCATGGCCTCGGCCGTGGTCCGCGAGCTCTCTCGATAATCGTTCATTTTCGCCTGTATAAGAGTCGAGTTTCTGAGCATCGCTTCGCCGCCGATGAGATTCACGATTTGCGCATGAAGACTCATCATTTGCGAATACGCGTCCACCGGCTCTATCATCCCGTGCTGCAATTTCCACACCAGCTCGTCCAATTGAGCCTGCAGACGACGGATCTTTCGATCAATTTCAGACATATCCGGACTGCCGTTGATGATGGACTGATGGAGGGGATCGGTTGCCGATGTCGCATCGGCGTTGTGCGTCAGTTCTGTTCGCGCGTCATTTAATACACTCGAGACAGGGGCGGATCCATCCGCACCGGCGAAGGTGGTCCTTCTATTGCCGCTCTGAATGATCGCTTGAAGCCCCTCGGGAAGCGTAACGCTCCCCGGATTTCGAGCCCAGGCATCAAAATCGACGTTGTAAAGACGAAAGAGATTCCGCGAAAAACTAAGAGACTCCGAACCCGATTGGTTCGGTTGTCCATCCGAATCATAAGCAACACTCGATAAGCCTGCGATCGGATTATTCAGACCTGCCGTATCGACACTCGCCGTCGTTCGTCTGACGGTATTGATGTCGAACGTAAGGGGATTAGAGGTAAATCGTCTGACCGGTTCGTTGAAAACACGATCATTATTATCATCGACTCGAAAAGAAACAACTTCGACCCGGCCTGGGGGGTGATCCGCATTTCGGTCAATATTGGCGCGAATCTGGGCCTCGGCCTGAGCCCTGACTTCAGCATCGCTGACCGTGCCGTCGCCGTCAGTATCCTGGATATCCACTTCCAGCAGCGGCTGATGGCCTTCCATACTAACGGTAATTTGTACTTTTCTTGATTCTGTCATAAATACAAGTCCGCCTGAAACTCCCCTTGATTATATTCTCGTCATGGGTATGATCACAAGTTGCTTTCTGGGACTACAATCATAAGTTCTTGTAATCAAACAATTATCTCCAAACTGTCACTGGGGGCCGTGCTGGTGCTCCATGATGCCCACCACCGCCGGGCCGTACCGTCCTTCTCTCTGGTCCAGCCCCCCCTGTGGTCACAGGCTGGGTGGGTGGAGGATTGGGCGCTGGATTAGCGCCCTGAGGGCCGGTTGGACCACCCATCGGACTTGTCAACCTCCAGGTGCCATCGGGTTGACGCGTACATCTCCGGCCATGCCAACGACCTTCGTCTAAACCATCGATCGCAATGACCTCGGCCGTGGGACAGACGCCGCCTAGAGCAACCCCTGGGACGGGTGACGGTGCCCCCGTTACGGCCCCCGCCTGTCCGAATAAGATGGCCGCGGGAACCCTCTGGGTCGCCCGTGCCGTCGGAGGGCTGTGGAGGTCGCTGTCGTCTTCTTCAATGGTAAAGGAATCTCCCGTCACTTGAATGCCTTGAGCAATAAGGCCCTGGACCGCCTGACGCGCCAAGTCAACTTCCACTTGGGTGAGATTGGCATCGGCCCGCGCCCCTGTATCCGAAGGTCGGTAAGGCACACGGATACTCATTTCAAGATCACGACCGCTTCGATTGATTGTAAATGTAACTCGAGCGCCGCCCATAAGAGCCCCTTTCTTGAGCCTGTTAACGACCGGGACGCTTGCGGCCCGGTCGTGTTACAGGCACTTGTACCGCGACACGTGAAATAATGCATGTGATCGCGGTGCGGTAATATCCCAACGGGATTATCGGCAGTTTTAGGCAGAAGTTGTCAGTTTAGGGAACTTTTTTATCTCCAGACGGGAGGCGCAGGGGGCAGGTGAGGTTTCTTCGGATTCACGGGCGCCCACTGTGCGCGATGATGACCATGCGCAGGCTTGAATTTTTCCCAAGCTCCATTGATTGGAGAGCCAGCAGTATCGACACGACGGCGATAGTGGCCCCCTTTATCAGTCTGAAAATTCTGGAAGAATTGCCCGGCGGTCTCAGAGGGTTCTACGTTGACGTACTTAACAGGGATTCCTTTAACGGTGATGCCTTGGGCTGCACTAGGGGCGGGAGGAAGAGTGTCTGCAGGAGGCGGAGGTGTTGGAGAACTGTTGACAATCAGTTCGGGCGGAACGGGTTTCCACCTTGGGGTCTGAGGGGTCTGACTTTCCGGTCCTTCGACTTCCCACGCGCCTCCGGGCTGTTCACGTCGATAGCGCGCCGGTTGGGCTACATCAGCGATAACGGCTTGATAGACGTCGTAGGTACGCCCGCCTTCGGTCATTTGGGCTTGAGGCGTCAGATCCAGATGATAATCCTGCAACGGCCCTTGGACGCCTAGTGAAAGCGGTATTTTCAGCGTCATGCCTTCCGGAACCTCCGGCGACATCACCGCTGCGGGAGAAGGAGACGTTGGCGCAGGGCAAGCAGAGGCCACCGGTGAAACGCTATTCACCACACCTCTCCACATCGCTGGCGTTGATTGTGCTGATTTATATTTTGACCAGAGATCCGTTTCAAAAATAACAACTTGATCGACCGACAGGTTCTGAATATTTAATTTTCGACCGTTCGGATCCTTCAGCTCATTCGCAAGTTTCTCCAACGCCCTGGTCTGCTCATCCAGCGTCAATTGATCGGCGTCGCTGGATTCCATGGTGGTCGAGTATTCCAGGCCATCCGATGTATGGACTCTTACGGAAATAAATGCGTCTGACATGGAAACCTCTTAATTTTTCGGATCGAACGTTCGAAACCTTATAGGGGAATGAATAGCAAGAGGCGTGCCAGTGAGCGGTGTCGGGCATGGCGCTAACATGCTGATTTACATTACATTTTTAATTGCTATCGGCAGGAGACAAGAGGGATCGGGAAGGCGAATCTCCAAATCGTTTCGGATCGGAAACATTCGCGAACGGAGTTTTTATCTCCAGACACTTACAGGTCTCGGGGCCACGCGAGGACTCGTCGCCGTTACATTAACCCAGTTATCCGAACCTGGAGACTGCTCACGCTGATAGCCTGGCTGTCTCAGAGGATTGTTATGCTCATCCACGCGGCGGCGGTAACGCACGGGGTGTTCGCCTGAGGTCTGCATGTACTCATATCGAACGCTGCCCACCACATGGTAACGATCATCGACACTCAAACTCGACACGTTAACACGATTGGCGCCATCCCGAATCTCGACGGTCTGAGGCGGCATGACCGGCGCTGCCGGTACCGGGGGTATAGTCCCGTCCCGATCGTCGGCCAGTCTCCAATAGATGCGCCCGCCGGCTTCACGCACGGCGATTTCCGCGGGTCGTCCCGTAGCCGTCATGCTCCGCCGCGCCGTGTCTCCGTTGGATCCCGTAAAATAGACGAATCCCTCCCGTACTTGCGGATTGGTCCACGTCACAGGATCGGCGGCAGGTCTCGAGACATTCATCTTCGTAAACCCAGCGTTCGAGGTAGGGTCTCGCGCCAACGTCATTCCGTTGGTTTGCAGATATTCTTGGCTGCGGTAACTCAAACTAGGAATTCGGCCGCCCGGTGTCGGATGCTCGCCGCCATCACCTGTGAATAAACTCAGAGGCGCCCAGGGATCTCCGCCTCTTTGACCGGCGGTCTCAGGTTGAAGCAGATAACGCTCTCCGTCGTCTCGCACTCGAATCGTCCTTCCCCAAACGGTATCGCCATTCCCTCCATTGGCTGCGGGATTCCAGCGATCGGCCTCGTGGTAAATCGTGTTGCCATGCCCGCCCCACTGTTCCCAGGCGATCGGTGTCCAAAGAGCGGGATTGTTCGATGCCTCCCCCGTACTAGCCGTCATGGGATTAGCACCAAAAAGGCGCACGGCCCCGGTACGAGCCAGATCGCCGGCCGCAATTTCGCGAGTCACCAACGCTCCATTCGGGCCTTCCTCCGAAATATGGATGCGGGCATTCCAATCGATGGTTCTGCCGGCATAACGGGTGCGCACCTCGGTCTCAAGCAAGGCTGGAAGAGCCGTCATCTCCGCCGGAGAAATGGCGCCGTCATTATTTCCGAACTGAATCGATACGGGAGTCCCATCATTTAATCTAAAGCTCGCAACGGTCATAGACACACCCCTCCCTAAGGCATTTTACGTATTTATCGGCCCGTGGGCTAGATGGAGTTGTTACAGAGAAAAGGAATGAGATTGATATCTATAGATATATTTTGATATCATCTGTCCATGAAAGGCCTTTTTATACGCTTGGACGACGAAACGACTCGGGTGCTGAATGAAGTCTGTCGCCGAGAGGGTTATCAAAAGACGGGCCTCATTACGAAATTGATTCGAGACTTCGCGAATGCCGCAGAGGGAGATCGAGGAGGCATCCGAAAGGCCGAAGAGTTTGGCATCGATATGTCCCTTATTGAGGAAAATCTGAAAAAATCCCCCACCGAGCGCCTTCGCGACCACGCCCGGGCTTACGCCTTCGTGGAGGCCTTGAGAGGGGCAAAGCGGCGTCAAAAGACATGACTCATTTCGAGGAGATCATCAGCGGATTGGTGAAACATAAGGTGCGCTTCGTGCTGGTGGGAGGGCTGGCGGCATCCGCTCACGGCTCCTCTTACATTACGAATGATTTAGACATTTGTTACGAAAGAACACCCGAAAATATCCGCCGACTCGTCTCGTATCTCAGATCCATCGACGCGAAACTTCGGGGCGTCCCGGGCGATCTCCCTTTCATCCTGGATGAGCGCACTTTCTCATTCAGCCTGAATTTTACATTCCGGACGGATCTCGGCGACCTCGATCTCTTGGGGGATATGGCGGGCGTCGGAGACTATCCGGAGGCACTCAAACTCTCGGACCCCTTGGATCTTTTCGGCCTGCATGTGGACGTTCTCTCCATTGAAGGACTCCTTCGTGCCAAAAAGGCCGCCGGGCGCCCCAAGGACATCGCTCACATCAAAGAACTGGAAGGCATTCGTGAGAAACTGGGAAATCGATGACACGCCATGGTTTACGGCCATGCATCATCGCGCCACTTGTCAGGAAGATTCTTGAACGACACCGTATTGCCGGATGATTATTTTTTTGAATTCCTCGGAAACAAGGCTCCAATCGATGAGATCCACTTTGAAGGGGAGATCAGATTCCGAAAAGGCTTCTTTCGTCAGCGCCAACGTCTTCATGGCCAGAGGCATTCGGGTCATAACGACCAGATCGAGATCCGAATGCCTCTTGGCGTTTCCCCCAATCCGCGAACCGAAGGCCCTCACCTCATAGCCCGGCAGATGATCCCTCAGGATCTTCTTGATCAGCCTGAGGTGGTCCGGGCTTAGATCCACATGAGCGTCATCGATTGCGCGCTTTGATTTCTTCGATAAGACGCTTCGCATCTTCGAAGAAGCGGATCGCGGTTTGATGGACTTGTTTGGCGCTTTCCTCATCATAGCTGTGCGATGTGCGATTACGGGCCTCCCGATACTCGAACCAGGGCTCGACCCGCGAGATGAGACCCCTTTCCGCCGCTTCTCTCAGGAGATCCCGGAAGGACAACGCATCGATCGCGGGAGGGCTGGAGGCCTCGATCTCAAGAATCCTTTTCAGCATCTTACAAGAAATTTCGTAGGTGTATTCGAATCGCTGAATCACGGCGTCCCGTAATTCCAAGTCCTTGGCATCGCCCTGGGAACGAGTAATCGCCCTCTCAAAGCTCTTCAGGGCCTTTTCGTATGAACTGAGATCGAGTGCCACAAAAGTAGGAGTATCCGTTGATTAATTTGATGTCGACAGAAACTTGATGCCCCTGGTCACTTCACCGGCGACAGGAAATGAATCACCCTCTCCACCTGACCGATTCATCATAGCGGGGGATCGCTACGCGCATCCCCCGAACCCCCTGATTGCGAAATGGCGCGGAATCAATCCGTCGCCATTTCGCTGCCGCGAAACTCGGTCATTTTATCGGAGACAAGAAATGAATCACCCTCTCCACCTGACCGATCATCGTCAGGGAGACCTTCCCCATCTGGGTCGCGACGATGGGAAGGGCCAGATAGTAGATCACGACGCCCAAGATGCCGCGGACCGCGAAGCCGAGCTCGTAGACGTTGATCGCGGGCGCGGACTTGCTCATGATCCCCAAGACGACGTCGGCCACGAAGATCGAAATCAAGACCGGCGCGGTCAATTGAAGGGACAAGACCAACACCATGCCCGTGTTTTTGATGAACTCGTCGACCATCGCCAAGAGATCGATTCGAGCGTGCGGCAATTCCAACAGCGGGAGTTTGTCATAGCTCTCCACGACCGCCTTCAAAAAGTACAAGTGCCCGTCGATCGAGAGAAAGATCACGATGCCTAGGAGAAAATTCAGATTTCCGAACAACGACGACTGCTCGCCGAGCTGCGGGATCAGGAGCCGCGCCTGCGCGGCTCCGCGCTGGTTATCGACGATGCCGCCGGCGCCCTCGAAGGCGTGAAAGACGATGCCGCCGGTGATGCCGATCGCAACCCCGTAAAACGCCTCCTTCATATAAAGGAGGAGGACCAGCATCGGCGCCGACGGCATGAGGCTGTGATCGGCCGGGGCGAGATACGGATAGAGAAAGATCACCATGACCAGCGAAAATCCGAGCCGGATCATCCCGGGCACGGGCTTTCCCACCAGGAACGGAATGACCGCAGTGATCATGGCGAAACGGATCATGATCAGCGTCCCGATCGAAAACATGAATGTCCAATCGACGTTGAGGCCTAGGCTGTTGAGTAATGGGTTCATATTGAAAGCGGGGGTGATACCGCTCTCCCCCGAGCCCCCATCTGATGACCGGGGCCGCACCGCTCTCTGCGCCGGCAAAGCCGGACTCCGTTCGCTGGCGTCATCTTACATACTGCGGAAACGAATTGAGCAACGACGTCGCGAAATTGATCATTTGCACCATCGTCCACGGTCCGACGATCGTCAGCGCCAGGATAACGCCCACCAGTTTCGGCACGAACGTCAGCGTCTGTTCCTGCACCTGAGTCGTGGCCTGAATCAGGCCGACCGACAAGCCGAGCATCATCGCGGTCGCCACCGGCGGCGCGGTCAAGATCAGCACGAGATAGAGGGCCTGTTTCGTAATTGAGATTAAGTAGGCTTCCATGTCCGTCTCCGGTTACGTGTACCCCATTATAAGGCCTCTCGCGATCAAGTGCCAACCGTCAACCAAGACGAACATGAGCAATTTGAACGGCAGCGAGACCGTGATCGGCGAGATTTGGAACATACCCAGCGAGAGCAATATGTTCGTCACGACGATATCGATGACCAAGAACGGAAGAAAGATAATGAACCCGATCTGAAACGCTTCCGATAGCTCCGAGATGACGAAGGACGGCACCAAGATTTCAAAGTCCTTGCCGGCCACGCCGTCGCGGTCCTCCGGCTTGCGCATTTTTTTTGCGAGCGAGAGAAAGAGATTCTTCTCTTTTTCATGGGCGTGCTTCTCCAAAAACTCGCGCATCGGTTCTTTGGCCTGCTTCATCGCATCGATCAAGAGACTGACGGTCACTTGCGAGAGCACCGGTTGATTCGATCCCTGATTGATCGTCGCCCCGGCCGTTTTATAAATCTCAAGACCCACCGGCATCATGATGTAGACGGTCAGGATCATGGCCAGTCCCGTGATGATCGGATTGGGCGGGATCTGTTGGGTACCCATGGCGTTTCGGACCAGCGCCAAGACGACGGCGATCTTCACGAACGACG
>Ga0315281_10006573_pt1 | contig 16518 bp, 11 predicted proteins | sample YL17G07_0_MG_FD_204540 | JGI IMG/M metagenome (GOLD analysis project Ga0315281, IMG submission 204540) | Sediment microbial communities from Yellowstone Lake, YNP, Wyoming, USA - YL17G07_0 | ecosystem: Environmental > Aquatic > Freshwater > Lake > Sediment | place: USA: Wyoming | collected... | reverse complement strand
GAGGCTGAGAGCTCTCTCGTAGTACTTCTCAGCGGTTTTGAATTGGTGACGTTGAAAGAACGATTGGCCCAGCTGGCTATAATTCTCAGGATCGAAGGGGTAGAGATCGATCAGTTTCTTATACAGAAGCTCTGCTTTCTTGTGCTGCTCGGACTTCAGATAGAGCTTGGCGAGCAGCTCGTTGCCCTTCCGGTGGTTTTCATCCAAGGAAGTGACCTGGATCAGGGTCTTGAGGGCTTCCTCTTCCTGTCCGGCGGTCAGATCCTGATCGACTTTCTTCATGAGTTCGTTGATCGCCCCGAGGTTCCGAAGTGCCGTATGCTTCATCTCCGCGCCACGCTTCAGTTCTTGGATGGCCTTTTCCTTCGAAATCTTCTCTTTTTTCTGGACGCGTTCGAGTTTTTTCTGGTGGTCTTCCAGTTCGCGTTGGAGCGAAAAGGTCTTGTTGATAATTTTAAACCGTCGGCTGATGACGATGATCAAACTCGTGATCGATCCTATGAGAACCGAGAAGGGGAGGATAACGGGCATAAGACTATTTTTTAGAGATCGTCTTGACGCCTCCCATGTACGGCACCAAGACCTCAGGTATGGTAACACTTCCATCTTCATTTTGGTAGATCTCCAAGAGCGGAATAAGGATTCTCGGGGAAGCGATACAGGTATTATTCAGCGTGTGGCAAAAGAATTTATTCCCCTCCTTGTCCTTATACTTCAGATTCAGACGGCGGGCCTGGAAATCATAAAAAGTCGAGCAGCTGTGGGTCTCGCCATAGTTTTTCCGGCTGGGCATCCAAGTCTCGATATCGTTTTTGTACTTCTGTCCCTGGCCCATGTCGCCCGTGCAGACGTCGACGATGCGATAGGGGAGTTTCAGATCTTGCAGGACCTCCTCGGCGTTTCCGAGGATGAACTGGTGCATTTTGGCGCTTTCTTCGGGGTCATTTTTGCAAAGAATCACCTGTTCCACTTTTTGAAACTGGTGGATCCGGTAGATGCCGTGGGTGTCCTTGCCATAGGTGCCCGCTTCGCGTCGGAAGCAGTTCGAAATCCCCGCATAAAGCTTGGGGAGCTCGCTCTCGTCCAGAGTCTCATCCATGTGATAGCTCGTGACCGGCACTTCACTCGTTCCCACCAGATAAAAGCCATCGTCTTCCACCGGCTGGCCCTGTGATTTTTTCACGCCAACGGCGAAGGCGCTTTCCTCACCTCCCGGGAAATAGCCCGTATTTTTCATCGCCTCATATTTCACGAGGACCGGTGGGATCATGGCTGTGAAGCCCTTTTTGACGAGCTTGTCGAGGGTGTATTTCAGCACCGCCATTTCGAGAAGCGCGCCTTCATTTTTCAAAAAATAAAAGCGAGACCCTGAGATCTTCACACCCCGCGGAATGTCCAAGATGTCCAAGCTCTCACCCAGAGCCACATGATCTTTGACTTCAAAACCAAATTTCGGCACATCACCCCAGGTCCGAATCTGCACGTTCTCCGTATCGTCCTTGCCCTTCGGCACCTTCTCCAGTGCGGGAGCCGGCATCAGCAACATAAGCCGCTGGAACTTGGCTTCCAGCTGGTCGAGCTGATCACCCTCACCCTTCACTTTATCCTTCTGCTTCTGCATGTTCTTTATAGCCTTTTCCTTCTCCGCGCCTTTCAAGGCCGCGATCTCTTTGGCCGCGGCATTTTGGCTCGCGCGCTGCTGTTCAACAGCCGTTTTCAGCTTTCGGAGCTCATCATCGGTCTCCAACAGCTCATCCACGAGCTCCGGTTTGACGCGCTTGTCGATGGCGCCTTTTTTGACAAGGTCTGGATTCTCACGGATGAAACGGATATCAAGCATAGTGTGGGAAATTTTTATAAACCTATGGTACACAACCCCTCTCCCCTTGACAATGAGCGCCTCCACAACTACATTCTATTGGCTTTTTGCTCATCCAAACCCCCGACTATGCTCATGATCCGTCTCAGCCGTACCGGAAGAACCAACTCCCCATATTATTCCATCGTAGTCACCGAAAAGACGAATCCCGCGACGGATGGCAATTTTCTCGAAAAAGTCGGGACCTATTCCCCGGCCGGAGCGAACCCGACCTTCACCTTTGAAAAAGAACGCATCCTGTACTGGATCTCCAAGGGAGCGCAGGTCTCCGAGACGCTCGCCCGTCTCCTGAATAAGCAAGGCGTCGCCGGTATGGAAAAATTCGTCGATCTCAAAAAGAAATTTCAAATTAAGACCGGAAAAGAAGTTGTAGCCGCGCCCGCCGCTCCTGCCGCCGCAGATGCCGGACCTGCAGAGGCAGTCGCAGCTTAATTACCCCCTAGCCCCCTTGAAAGGGGGAATAAGATCCATCCTATGGAAACCGACCAGGCTTTCCTCGAGTACGTCGTCAAGCAGATCGTCACCAGCCCCGACAAGGTCGAGGTCACCAGGACGATCGACGATCTCGGTGTCTTGATCACCCTGAAGGTCGACAAAGAAGACATGGGTCGCATCATCGGCAAAGAAGGCCAAACCGCCAAAGCGCTCCGGACTCTGCTGCGAGTCATCGGTTCCCGCAACAACCTTCGAGTCAATATGAAGATTTTGGAACCGGAGGGAGGGATGGGGGAGTTCGTAGAGACGGGGCATGCCCCATCTGTACCGAGTTCGGAGATGGATATCGGGATGGGGGAAGGGGTCTTGAACTAAGGGGTTTTAGGATTGATTTCCTTATTCCCGTTATTACCGTTAATACCCTTAGAACCCTTTTTCAATTTGTCCAGCCAATTTTCAAAAAAACACGCATAATTCATCGGCAAAAAACTTGTTCAATAAGCCAAAATAAGGCAAAATGACCCTTGTAAATTTTGCTTCGAATTCCTACAAAATCACAACCATGAATTTCCTCTTTGGTCTCGCCGCCCAACCCTTTCTCATCGCCCAGGAAACCAACGGGGTCCTCCCCATCATCGAAGGCTATGATCCCGTTTTACTCGTGAAAGACGCCATCGCATGGGCGATCATCGCTGCCGCCGTCCTCTGTATCGTCTTCATCTTCATCGGAGGACTCTCCTTCATCCTCTCCGGTGGCGCTGAAGAAAAAGTCAAACAGGCGGTGAGTACCATCCGCTACGCCATCATTGGACTGATTATCGTGATTTTGTCGGTAACGATGGTCAATCTCATCACCTTCATTTTCAAAGTTCCTTTCGATTTCGTCGACTACCGCGAGATCCTCGCCAAGGTCAAGAGCTTGAGTAGCGTCTTCCGACAGAGCTCGACCTACGACAGTGGATCAGAAGGTTTGTAACATTGTAATAAAAGGCACCAGAACATCGTTGTAATTGTCGTCAGCACAGGTTAGCCGTCATTCTTGACGCTTATCCCGTCCTGATTCAGGACGATGATCCTTGACATCTCGGAGGCTACGAATAAATCCTAGCGGCCAATATGGCCCCACAAGCTAGGATGTCGTACATACCTACCAGCAGTTGATCAGTAGCGATCTGCTGGGGAAAAACCTGGAAAAAGAAAGGTCTTCTCAACCCTTCTTTCTCAGGCTTCAGGCCGAATCCATCGGGTTCGGAATGAGGGGCAAATTGCTACAGAGAAGTACTTCTTTATAGGTTTCCTCCTTCGCTCTCTAGTAGAGCTTCGGAGGACAAGTTCTCCACGGTTCGAATCGCTTTGGAGCATGATCATTCTTTTTTGGCCGAAAGAATGTTGATGAATCTGATTCACACTTGTCGTTGGTCTTCAAACGCCAACAGCAAGCCTATCTCTTTATTTCAAAGTTTTATGAACGTACAAAACACACTTCGCAAATTAGTTGCGAGCGTGAGTGCGCTGACGATCGTTCTGAGTACCGCTATCATCCCAGGAATGGGCGTGAACAGGACTCAGGCTGTCGGTTCTGATGAGCAAATGATCGTCGATGCCGTCAACGAAGGCAGCGGTCTGGACCTCTCAGCCGGACGATCTCTGACTCGTTACGAAGCAGCAGCACTTCTCGCTGGAACCGACCAGTGTGACAACGATGTTGACTCCGGTCTCACCGGTGTCGATGACGCGCACATGGGTGCTGTCAACTGTGTCGTCGCTTCCGGATACTTCCATGGTACCTCCAAGGGTACATTCGAAGGCACTCGAACCATCCACCGTGATGAGTTCGCTGCCGTCGACGCACGCTTTGCCGGTATCGCCGATCTCACCGACAAGACCGAGATCGATTCCGTCCTCGCTGTCTACTCTGACGCTGCCAAGATCGACCCAGGTCTTCGCGGAGCAGTGGCTGCAGCTACACAAGCAGGTCTCTACAAGGGTTACGCAAACACGAACGCTTCAGCAACGAGCTTCTTTGTTCCTCAAGCTTATGCCATTGCGCCACGTTATGTCGACCCGGGAGCTGACATCCTGACTCAGCACGCCATGGCCGCGATCATGATCGCTATCCTCGTAGCCCTCGGTGGTTACCAGGCGAGCGACGTCCTCGCTATGACCGCTACGGAGAAAACGGATAATTTCCGAACTCTGCTCGATCTGACGGTAGTAGTCGTACCACCAGCATCCGGTATGCTTTCAGCTATTCTGTCCCTAAAGACAGCTCCTGCGACTGTTCTTGCCGTCGGCACGAACTATGCGGACGTAGGAGATTTTGATCTCAGTGGTTCAGGGGATGTCAACGCCTTCGTTTTCAATACGAACGGTATTTTCCCGGTCACGGATATCTTGGCCGCCTACATCTTCTATAATGGTGTTCGATGGAGCAACGGTATCGTTCCTACGACGAACGGTGTCATGAACTTCTCGAATCTCACGAAGATCCCTCTTCCAGCCACGATCAAGTTGGTCATCAGTGTGGCTCCTACCGCCATCTCAGGTGATCAAATGGGCTTCAGGCTCATCAGCGGTACCCTGGTCGGCGGATCTCCAGTCGTATTCTCCCCAACTCCTACGACTCCGTTCTACGGAACAGCGGTAGCGACTCTCGCTACGATCGGGTTTACAGCCCCATCAGTCCCCGGATCGGTGAATGCCGGACCTGGTGAAGTTACGTTGTGGACCTCCAACCTCAACGTCACCGTCAGAAAAGTGCTCCTCAAGGATATCACTCTTGAGCACACCGGATCAGCAGGACTCGGTGCCATCATCAATTTCAGATTATTGATCAATGGCGTCGAAGCTGCCAAAACCGATGGATTAGTCGCCGGAGCCAATGGCGCCAGCCTTCTGATCTTTCATATCGCAGGAACAAGTGGCACGGGAATGGAACTCCAAACGGGAGCAGCTGTCTTGACCATCGTAGGTATCGTGGTCGCCGGTGCTTCCAGGACTCTCTCCCTTGTCCTCCAAAACGCTGTCGATGTGAACGCTATCGATGGTCAGAACGGCGCCTCTGCCGCTCTGTCAATAGCGACCGTGATCCCGCTGGCTGCCGCCATCGTGACCCTCATCAACACGGGAACCTGTATCGTCACCAACCGACCTCTCTCGACAACCATCTTGACCAATACGAGCAATCTCTTGGTCTTCGTGGCGACCTTGGTCTGTTACGGTGAAGATGTTCAGTTCAGGAATTTATCCTACACGGCCGTCAACGGAGCAGCGCCTCTCGCGGTCTACCCGAACGGATACTTTTCAGCCGGACCTCTCGCTGATCAGACGAAACCCTTCAGTATCGCCTCAAACCCTGGACAGCTTGCCAGTCAAACGATGCCGTCCATGCTCGCTGCCGCCAACCGAGGTATCGATATGCAACAAATCGGTGGTAATACTGTCGGTGGAGCCGCAGCCGTCGCTGTCACCATGAGCTTTACCGCTACTGGTGGAGTAGCCTACGAACTCCAATTCCATCTCGACACCACCAGTGTTCTGAACGCTATCGGTAACGCCTTCACCTTCACGCTGACCGTTCCAGTCCCACCTCTCAATGCCCAGGGATTGACGTCTCGCGTGACGAGTACGGTTCCAGCTGGAGCTGTAACCGGCAACGTAGCTACCTTCGTGAACTCAGCTATCATCGGTATGATCGGTGATCCTACCTATGCCGCCTCGACCTACATCTCACCGCAAACCGGTGTGACAGGTGGTCAGTGGTTGCTCACAGGAGGAAGCAGTGAAGATACCAATGTCACGACCTGGACCCTTACCATCACCGGTACCGGTGCGGTTGTGCCAGGTATGTTCAGTAATATCGTCCTCTGGTACGACGGAGTAGCCGTAGGATCGCCTGTTGCCCTTGGCACTGTCGCTCCGATGGTCTTCTCGTCATTTAGCAATCTCCCGGCCAACGCGACCAAGACTGCTAAGGTTACCTTCAACATTCTCGCCGGTCCTCTCGCCACGAATACCTACTTCCTGACGCTGATCGCCGGAGGTACGACCAAGACATCCTCAGTGACCGCTACCAGCCCCGCTGTAGTGTCCGCAACCGGAACCTTCGTCGTCGCGACACTCGCCGCGACTGCCGCTTCGACCGCTTCTCCGAGCGGATATCAGAGACAAAACACGAACGTGATCGTGACAAGCGCCAATGTCCAGGCTACTGGAGACAGCGCCCTGCTCAATAACGCCGTCATCACCTTCGGTTTTGTTCCAACAACGGCTAACGAGGTTTGTCTCTTGGTAGCATCAGTATCGGTCCGCTGTTCAGCCCCTGCTGCTACGGTGACGATGCTGAACATCAATGCAGGCAACTTCCCAAAACTCCAGATCGTCAAAGTAGAAGTCCAGATCAAATTCGGTAACATCAGTCCTACCGCCGGTACGGATGGAGAAATCCTCACCGCTACCCTGGCCGTTGGTACCAATGCTACCAATTCAAATGGACTCATCATCGTCCCAGTAGGTCTGCCTCTCGCTGGTAATACTCAGCAGGCCGTCCAAGACTACCCAGTGATCACCGTACTTGCCAATCCATCAAGTGCCTACGCCACTGGTACGAGAACGGTTATGCGTCTGAAGTTCACTCCAGCAGGAGGTTCGTCCTCAGAGTTGTTGCAACAATTCACAATCGCCTTCAATAAGACCGCCGGAGCCGGTACGGCAGCGATCTATGGAAGCTTTACGATTGTGAGAGAGTCCGACAACAGCACCCTGCCGTGTACCTGTACGGTTACAGGAGGAGGTGATGCTTCCGCAGCTGGTACCCTCGTCGCGAGCCTGACCACGCCTGAGTCCATCCTCACGGCTGGTACTGTCCTCGCGGTCAAGGTCGTCATCACGGGAGTGGTATCGACTGGACACAACGCCACCTTCACCATGGCGCCTGGATTAGCCGCTCTCGCCCTACCTGCCACCGTTGTTACGGTTGCCGGTACGACCGCGACGGTTATCTGGAGCACTGGTGTATCCGGTGCTGGCCCAGTTACCGTCCTCACGCTGAGCTGGCTGAGCGACCAGACTCCGATGATCCCGAACGGAGCTAATACCTCCACGCTGTCGAACTAAGACCCACGAAAGAAGAAACGACGTCTGCAAAAAAAGCAGCAACAAACCCTCCCGAGCAATCGGGAGGGTTTTTTGATATTCCGCATTAGAAAAACTTTTACAAAAAAGCCCGGAAAACGTACCATAAGGTATATCACTTTCTCATCCTATGACTATCAGAAGAAGCTCGCTCCTGATCTCCCTCGTCCTCGCCCTGTCCTTCGGCCAGGTCTGCTTCGCCCAAAGCGCCGGTACTCCGCAGCTCTTTCAATTTTCTCGTCAAGATAACTACAAAATCGATGTCTTGACGGGGGCTTATGCTTTCCCAGACACCGTGAGATCGGTGCAAAGAATCGACGGGGTCAGCTATAAAAACGATGACTCCCTTTGGGACGTCAATCCGGGCAAGAACGCCATCACCTTCAAAAGAAATAGGGCGATCGGGTCGGAAACAAAGGTGGGGACGACCAAAAAGACCGTCGCAGATATCCTGGACATCATCCAAACGACGCTCAATCCATCCGTCAGCAGGGCCTTGTACACGTCGAGCCCGGTTGTCTTCGGGAGTGATGACTCCCGCTGCGCGACGCCAAATTATCGCCCCTATTGCCACTATCAAAACAGTGTCATCGTTTTCTTTCCTTTCTTGTTTCAAAATCTCCCCGTCTATCACGAGGATGGTTCGACCGTCGGATTGGCCGTGGTCGTCGATGAGTATTCCGGAGAATACCTCTACATCCGCGGACTCATCAACCAGCAAACGGAGTCCGTGACGCTTCCGACCCCGATGTCCGGCAGTAGCGCCGACCTCAACGCCTATATCATGGCGGGACGTTTCTACGACCAGGAAAACTACCTGATCCCCGCCCACATCGACACGAGTGTCCGCACCCTCATCGATCTGTCGGCCTTCGGATTCAATCCGACAAGTGGCGTACCCGTGATGCCGGTCGTGGTAGCTCCGCCCACTGTCGTGACCGCCGAGACCACTGTGAACGGAAAAACCTATCTCATCGGAGCCCTAAAGGTCACGGTTCCCCAGACCGGAGGACTGACCAGTGCCGCTGTGGCCAGACTGACGACCCGATTCACCGGTATCCGTCTCTCCTTGAATAACGTGTATGCAGGACAGCTGCTGGTTTTGAAGAAAAGCAGCGTTCTGTACAAAAATAATCTGATCAGGCTGGGAGGCACCTTGCTGTATGAATCCGACACGAGTTTCGTCGTGCTTTTCTACAACGCCGGCGTCGATCGGGATGCCCTGATGACCGCGGCAAAGACGGTCAGCTTCCAGGTGCAATAGATGCGAAGACCGTCACCTCGTCAACATTCTCCGCGCCATTTCGAGCGCTATCGGATTCTTCGTGGTTGACTCCATATGTTGAAGGAGCTCCGCCTGTTCCGTCTTCGTGAATTTCGCCTGTGCTCCCGTGATCGCATCGCCGAGCATCGATCTGAAACACGCTTCGATCGTGTCGCCGGGGACGCTGATGAGCAGACCCTGATTCCGCTGCTGGGCATGGTCAGACCACCTCGAAAGAGTGTCGGCGAGAGCAAGGAGCCACATGCAATAGGTAGCCTTTTTCTCGGTCAGTTGTCCCGCCAGGGCGAGCCATTTGGGAGAATTCTCCTCCTCCTGCTCCATCAAACTGCCGATGGCGCTAATATCCGTGAGAGAATTGGTCAAATTGAGCTGGCAGTCTCCGGCAGCTTCCCAAATGATTCTCTGCAGTCCGGCTCCGGTCCCAGGGTGCTGGACTGAGTTACCCGTGGAGAGCATGAGCTGAAAAGTCGCGGTGGTATAGAGTTGGCAGGTTCGCCCATAGAGCTGAACATCCGGGCGATCGCCGTACCTGCGCGATGTCGCGGAAGGGGATCGACCCTCTCGGCCTTCCGAGTCCTTCAGCACCTGCGGCATGAAGCGCGTCTTGTAGTCATCCCGCGCCATGATCACCATCATCGCCGCATCAGGATCACCCTTCGTCGCGGCCTGAACGAGGGCGACCAGCTGATTATTCAAGGCATTGATATGAGCCTCCTCCAGCTGTCGGGCCGCCCGCTCGAGCTCCGGCTTCTTCGCTTCCCATCCTTTGAGGAGTTCTCCGCAACGGCCGAGATCCCGGCGCTGCGCCTCGTCGAGTCCCGCCATGCCCTTCCCTGCCACGATGACAAAATCCGCTTTCGCCTCCGCGACTTGGCCCATGCGATAGGCCCGGAGGCCCTTGGCGTAGGCTTCGAGACAGACTCGTTGATTTTCGATGGCATCGAGCTGGGCTTTCGCGCGATCACGGCGCTCAGTGAGCTCATTCAACTCAGCTGATCCGGCCTGGCCGCTCTCTCTTTCCCGCTTCATCGCCTCTTCCAGGAGCATGACGGCCTTTCCCCATTCACTTTTCGAGAGAAGATCATCAGCACTGGAAAGGTTTTGGGCATGAGCCTTGGTGTAATCCGCGTGTTTGGTTCGGCTAATAGCTACCGGTACGGCGAGCGCGCCGACCAATACTACCGCCGGCAAAACTCGCGTCAGGAGGAATTTTTTTGCTTTCACGGTCGGATCGAGCCTTTCCAAATAATCATTGAAGGCCTTCGTGACCTCGGATATCTCGGGTCGCTTCTTCGGATCCGGTTCGGTCATCCGTATGAGCAAGTTAACGATGTTCTCGGGAACCCCCTTCGCGATGAGCTCCTGAGCTTTTTCCTTAATCGGCGAAACCTCCTGATTGCGGACAAAGCTGACGATCTGGGCGGCCCCTTTCTTGAGAACATCCTCAGGGTAGGGGAGCTTATTCATGAGCACGTGAAACATCGAGAGTCCGAGCGAATAGATATCGCTGGCCGGAGTCAACTGCTGGGCCCGCCCTTGCTCGGGGGACATGAAGACCGGCGTGCCGATGATTTCATTATCAGGATCCTGTTCGCCAAATTTTCTCGCCAGTCCGAAGTCGGAGCCATAGACCCTCATTTTTTTCCTCAGGCTGACGATGTCGCCATTCTCGAGACCGATGATCAGGAAGTTCGCAGGTTTCAGATCGCGATGGAGGAGTCCTTGATCATGCATGCTCTCGACACTGTTCGCCATCCCGCCACAGGCGACGAGGAGGGTGAGGGTTTCCAGATCATCGGGAAGGCCGTGCATGTCCCGAACGTGCTCGAGGTAGAGCATCGACGTGAAAGACATGCCATTCACCTTCCCGACCTTGTGCACGGGCACGAGACCTTGCTCCTGGGTGAACTTTCCCGCGAGTGCCGCTTCACGCGAAGGCTTCGCGCTCTGGACGAGTGAGACCTTCAGGGCTTCATTTCGTTCGAGCTCCATATTCTCGACGAGGTAGACAGCACCATTCCCGCCTTGGCCGAGACAGCTGATGAACCGGAGATTGTGTTCTTTCATGAGAGCCTTCTTGAAGACTTCCTCGGGCGGCATCTCGACATCTTCCTCAGCCATCGTCGAGTGTCCGAGACGGATCGTCTCCCCGCTGTGATGATTGGTGGGTATGCTGAGGAGGAGGTCAGGAAGTACGGGGGTTCCAATGTACTGTACGGGTTGTCTTTCACTCGGGTTCATGAGCGAATAGACCTGCATGACCCTGGCTTGCTGACAGCCCGGTTTTCGAAAGAGTATTCCAAGGTCAGCACGCACCGCTATGACCGCCGCTCTGAGTTGCTCGGGTTGCTGCGCCGTCCTGAGTTGATTCAGATGCCGGGAAAAATCCCTGGTCTCATCCGGACTGATCAGCCGCTGGTGTTCACCAAAGGTCACTGCGGCAGCATCGGCGATTTGTCGTGCCCGCTCTGTGTGATTGGGCTGGCTCATGATCGTGAAATTCCAAACCATCGCTTCAAGGTGGCGACAATTCCGGTCTCACCATCACTATCATCATCAACCTCAACTCCATCACCGCCATCATCATCTTGTTCCTCAGGCTCAGCGGCCTTGACTCGTGAAGAGACCTGTCGTGGTTTCGCGGCTGCTTTAGGTTTATGAGCCTCTGAAAAACGATCGTCGGGATTCTCCAAAAAGTCGAGCAGCTGGGCGGCCGTCGGACGCTTCTCAGGGTCGAGATAGGTCATGGCGGACAGCATGCTGAGGAGGAACTCTGGATGGCGGACCAAGGCGGTATTATCGTTGACTTGTTTGCGGAAAGCTTCCAAATCGAAACCTTCCGGATCAACCATGGGCTTAGCGTGCGTTTTCGGACTCAGTCTACCGACAGATCCGGCCCAATTCACGAGAGAAAAATCATCGGCTTTGAAGTCCTCTCCTCCATAGCTGGAGTTATAGGGATGACGTGTCTTCACTTTACCGGCAATAACTTGCCACATCGTCACCGCCAGCGACCAAATATCACTGCTGGGATTCCTGGTCAAGATGGCATCGTTGAGTGCCTCGGGAGAAACAAAGGGGAGGGTACCGAGGACGCCCTGGGCATAGGTGAGCACAGAGTCTTGCTCGGCAGTGTCTCTGGCCAGACCGAAATCAATGATCTTCGGTTGGCCGCGGTGAAGGAGGTCGCTGATATCACCGCGTTTCCAGTTCGGCGGAATCCTGAGCATGATATTGTCCGGCTTGATATCGCGATGAACGATGCCCATGCCGTGACAGTAGGCGAATGCGCTCATGATCTTATGGAAGAAGGAGCGGACGGCATCCGGGCTCGGAACTCCGATCCCGCTTCCTTCCGGCTCGAGGAAACTGCGGATCAATTTATCAAGACTGATATTCCCTTCGAGTCGTTCAAATTTTTCGCGGACGCTGAGCTTTTCCTTGTCGAGTTTTTGGATATTCCCCTCGAGGAGTTCGAGTTTTTGGAACATCATCGACACCGGGACAAGCGGTTTACCATCCTCGAGATCGACGCCGATGGTGATCGAGCCGAAGTCATGGGACTTGACGATGTGCGGATGGTGAGAAAGTTTGGAATGGAGGGCGACGCCACGCATCGCGAGCTGGGCATTTTCGGGGCTGCTCAAGCCGTCAACGTCGAAACGGAGCGCGACTTTCTGATTGAGCATCATGTCATAGGCTTCGATGACGACACTCATGCCTCCGGCGCCCAGCAGTTTCAGCGTGCTGCGATCAGGATCGATATTGAGCCTGAGGCCTTGTTCTTTGATGGCAGGTCCGAGATGGAGCGCGATGAATTCTTTTTTGCGTTTAGGATCTTTGATCATCTCCGCCAGAGAGTTTCCAGCGGCTTCTTGTCGCCGCTCGTCGGCGAGTTCTTGAGGGGATTTTTTCTTCTTCACCTGAGGCTGCTCAGCGACTTTCGGAGCCGCCGCCTTCTGGGCCTGATAGGCATCGAGGTGCTTGTCAAAATCGGCAAAGTCCTGATCCTGGGCAGCAACCTGTTGACGTTGGACCGCCTGCGTCGGAGAGGAGTGCGATGGGGCTACGAGTAGAGCCGCGGCGAGAGCGATTCGGCGGAGTTTTTTTGACAAGGGACTGACGGCGGCCCGCATCTCGGGCTTGAGTCGATTCTCGCGGACGAGCGGCTTCATCTGTCGAACGATTTCCTGACCGATCAAGCGCTGGGCGGGAGTGAGGGTTGCCTCTGCGTGCAAACAGTTGGCCATCATGGTCAAGGTATCGGGAAATTTCTCGAGGTCGTCCTTGAGCTTGAAGGCGAGCTCCGCGGCCAATCGAGCTTTATCCCTGCGTGGATCTTTATGAGCGGCTTCGAAAGCCTGAAGGAAGGAAGGGACGCTCTCAAGCGCGTAGGTGTAGTGCACATTCGCCTCCAGCCACTTGAGACGTGGGCCTTGAGCTTGAGCCCAATTCGCGAAGTGCGGGTTATAACGTTTCGGAAAATTTCGATCGGGATAGGTCATAGCCAAAAAAGCTTCGCCGATCAAATGCAAAGGATGACGCAAGGCGCTCTCTTCATTCGAAAAATTGGCAAAAAGCCCTTGGACCAGTTCCACGCCTCCCTTTTCTTTATAAATGACCACGGCCAGCTGAGCGATCAAGGCATCGATGCAGGCATTCCTGTCGGCCCCATGATCCAGCACGACCGGAGACAGTTTCCCCTGGAGGAGTTTCACCGCATCGCGTTTTTTTTCATCAGGCACTTCACCCCAGGTCAGACCGGGATTTTGACCGGGTGCCGATGCCGCGGCACGGGTCGACAGGCGCTCGCTGACTTTGGCCCTGACCACACTCGCTCGGCTTTGGAGCTCGTAGAAGGGCTTGAATCGTGGATCCTTATGTTCCGGGTCGCTTCGTTCCGCGGCCCGCAAAACCTTATCTATTCCTGCGATATCTTTGGCATCATAGCGCTCCGTGACGGCGCGATCCGCGAAGCCCGGCTCGAGTCCGAGCTGTTTGCCATATGTCGTCTCGAAGGACTCAGCAATGGGTAGGATATCCAGCTGTTCTCCCCGCGGTTGGTTAGACATAAAAGAGAAAAATTTATGAAGCGATTACTATAGTATATTTAGAAAAAAAGTCAAATATTTTCATTTCCCTTACCTTTTCTCTCTGTTCGTACGAACCGGTAGATGTTTTGTTTCGAGAATCTATCGTACCACATACCCCAGTACGATTTCCAAAATGCGTCGGTCGGCTGTAGAGACGCGATTCATCGCGTCTGTACGGGATGCATCTATACGAATATCACGGATCGCCTCCAATAAATTCCCAGCCGTCGCCTTTTCCCCCTCCAAAATGACCCAATTCGGATTTTTCTTCTGCATTTCCAAGGCGTTTTTTCTCTGGTGATCGCCCGCAGCCGCCGGCAAGGGGAGGGGAATGAGGATGGCGGGTTTACCCAGTGCCGCGATTTCCGCCAGGGAATTTCCTCCCGACCGACTGATGACCAGGTCGGCGGCGGCCAAATAGTCGGCGTAGTCGGTGGTGACGTATTCAAATGCGCGGTAATTATTTGTCATTCCGAGCCCGACCGAGGAATCGCTCAACTTGCTCTTACCCGTAAGGTGAATCACCTGAAACTCCTTAACGAGCTCCGGCAAAATCTCCCATACCAGCTCATTGATCTGCTTCGCCCCCTGACTGCCGCCCATCACGAGCAGTGTTTTTTTCTCCGGGGAAAACCCCAGCTTTTTGAGCGCTGTTTCCTTCGACCCTTCGAACAAGCTCGGCGCCACGGGGTTCCCGGTGTGGATTGTTTTCCCCGCATCGAAATGATGCTTCGCTGACTCGTAGCCCAAGAGAATCTTCTTCGCCATCTTGCCGATCATCCGATTCGCAAGCCCCGGATAACTATCCGTCTCATGGGTCACGATCGGGATTTTCCTCATCCAGGCGGCGACGGCCACCGGGAGTGCTACGAAGCCACCTGAACTAAACACCAAATCAGGTTCGATTATTCCCAGTAACCGGTACGATTGCGCGATGCCCCACAAAAATCGGAAGGAATCAGGAATGGTTGAAAAAGAAAAATAACGTCGCAGCTTCCCGCTGCTCACCGGATGAAAGAGCGCGAGATCGGGAGTAATGAGTTCAGCCTCCTTGCCCTTCTTAAGACCCAAATAATGGATGCCGATCTCCGGATGATTCGCACGCAGGGCTTCGATCAAGATTGTATTCTTGGTCACGTGTCCCGTCGTTCCTCCGCCGGTAAAAATAATTTTTTTCATGACCCGAGTAAAAAATCTCTAAGACTCTTCATCGCCTTCCCACGGTGGCTGAGTTTGTTTTTCTCTTCTTCACCCATTGAACTATAGACCAATCCCGCGCCTATGGGTTTGAAAACCGCCGAAAGAGGAATGCCCGGCAATACCGGGCCTTCGATATCCCTTGTAACCGCTCCAAGACATTCGCCTTCAAACGACTGATGCCCGTCTTTATCTATATATACGGCATGACACACGAAGCGCGCATCCCGATCCTGCTCATGCTGCATTCGGTTCATGAAATGTGCCAGCCACTCCTCATCCGTCGCCTCCGCCCCGGCGCCCCAGTACCTCGTTTGCACTCCGAGCTCGCCTTTGAGGGCTGAGACCTCCATCCCTGAATCCTCGGCAATGGTAGGGATTCTGCTGTGCGCGAAATATTCGCGCGCCTTGATCAGGGCGTTCTCAGCATAGCTTTGTCCGGTCTCCGCCACGTCGACCTTGATGCCAAGATCGTTCAGGGTGACGAAGTCGATGCCTTCCAGCGGCAACAACGCGGAAAGAATTTCCTTATGCTTGCCGGGGTTCGAAGTGGCGATGAGGACAGTTTTACGGGGATTCATTTTGACCTTGAAAAGTGCCAAAAAACGGCTACACTACTAGAAATACTAGCTCAAGCTAACCGGAAAATAAAGATGACTCTTCCCTCCACCCTCACCTTCGACGACGTTCTGCTGCTGCCGCAGTATTCCGAAGTGTTGCCCAAAGACACTCTTGTCACCACCCAGATCACCAAGCAACTCAAGCTCAATATCCCGCTGATATCGGCGGCGATGGACACGGTCACCGAGTACCAGATGGCGATGGCGATGGCTCTTCAGGGTGGGATTGGCATCATTCACAAAAATCTGACTCCGGATGAACAAGCCGAGGAGGTGCACAAGGTGAAACGATTTGAAAATGGTTTCATTCGAAGTCCCATCGTCGTCAGTCCCGAGGATCCGATCAGCAAGGTCATCGATATTCGCGTTCGGTATGGGTACAAGGCTGTTCCAGTCACTGAAGACGGCACGCCTCATGGCGTATTGGCCGGCATTGTGACCAAGAACGACTACATGGATAAGCACGCCAATATCAAAGTCAAAGAGCGCATGACGCCGTTCAACAAGCTTTTCATGGCCGAGAAGGGGATTTCTCTCCAAGAGGCTTACGATATGCTCGAGGAAAGCAAACACAGCAAGCTTCTGATTATCGAAAACAAGACGTCAAAAAAACTCTTCGCGCTCGTGACTCGTGCCGATCTCGATAAGTCCGAGCAGTATCCGAACGCCGCCAAGGATAAGGACCAAAGTCTTCTCTGTGGCGCTGCCGTCGGTCCGTCGGTGAATATGGAAGAGCGCGTGGAGAAACTCATGAAGGCCGGAGTCGATCTACTCGTCGTCGACACCGCCCATGGACACTCCAAAGGAGTGATCGATACCGTGAAATATATTAAGAAACACTACCCTCACCAACAGGTGATGGCCGGTAACGTCGGT
>Ga0315281_10006572_pt1 | contig 16518 bp, 15 predicted proteins | sample YL17G07_0_MG_FD_204540 | JGI IMG/M metagenome (GOLD analysis project Ga0315281, IMG submission 204540) | Sediment microbial communities from Yellowstone Lake, YNP, Wyoming, USA - YL17G07_0 | ecosystem: Environmental > Aquatic > Freshwater > Lake > Sediment | place: USA: Wyoming | collected... | reverse complement strand
GGTCTGAGGGCGGGCGTTTATTCAGGCCGATTTGCACCATAGTGCCCACGAGGCTCCGCACCATGCCCCGGAGGAAGCCGTTGGCGGTGATGGAGAAGTGCACCCAGCCCCCGGGGTGGGGGTGCCAGCAGGCTTCCAGCACCCGGCGCACCGGGTTCAGGTTGTCGCTCCCCGAGGCCCGGAAGGCCGTAAAATCGTGTTGCCCCGGCAGCATCGCCGCGGCCTCGGCCATGGCCGGGAGATTTAAGGGTTGGGCGAGCCACCAGCCGTAATGGTGGTGTAAGGGAGAGCGGCAGGGGCGGTTGAGGATGCGGTACTCGTAAGTCTTGGCAAGGGCGGATTTTCGGGCATGAAATTCCTCGGGGGCTTCTTCGGCGGCCAGCACGGCAATATCATGGGGGAGCATGGAGTTCAGGCCGTGGAGAAAGGCCTTGAGGGGCAGGTGGCTGTCGGTGTGGAAATTGGCCACCTGGCCCAGGGCGTGGACTCCGGCGTCGGTGCGCCCCGAGGCGTGGAGGGTGGCCGGCGCCCCGGTCAGGCGCGCCAGGGCGTTTTCCAGCACTGCCTGGATGGTCAGGGCGTTCTTCTGGCGCTGCCAGCCGTGGTAGCGGGTGCCGTCGTATTCCAGGAGGAGGCGGAGGTTGCGCCGGGGCGCCATGGCTCTGCCGTCCAGGGACCTCAGGGGGTCAGGGGCGGGGTTTCCAGGCCCAGGGTTTCCGGGAAACCCACCATCAGGTTGAAATTGGCCACCGCCTGGCCGGAGGCGCCCCGGGTTAGGTTGTCGATGGCGGAGATGATAATGACCCGGCCCCGCTCCTTATCAAAGCGCAGCCCCAGGTCGCAGTAGTTGGAGCCCCGCACCTCGATGGTGTTGGGGAGGCTCCCCGAAGGGTGGAGGCGCACGAAAGGCTGGTCCCGGTAGAATGTTTGGTAATGGTGGAGCAGATCGGCCTCAGTCCAGCCGGCAAGGACGCTGTCCGGATCGTAAGAGGCGTAGAGAGTCCCCAGGATGCCCCGGCTCATGGGCGCCAGATGGGGCGTGAAGGTGACCCGCACCGGCGTCCCGGCCAACCCGCTCAGCTCCTGCTCCATTTCCGGGGTGTGGCGATGCTCGGCCACTTTGTAAGCCCGGAAGCCGTCGTTGACCTCGCAGTACTGGGTCCCCAGGGCCGCCTGACGTCCGGCGCCGCTCACTCCGGATTTGCAATCGGCGATGAGCGAATCAAGGCGGATCAGGCGGGCCTGCACCAGGGGGGCCAGCCCCAGGATGACGCCGGTGGGGTAGCAGCCGGGGTTGCCCACCAGCCGGGCCCGGCGGATTTCCTCCCGGTGCAGTTCCGGCAGACCGTAAACCGACTCACCCAGGAGTTCCGGCGCGGTGTGCGGCTGATACCAGGTTTCGTAAACGGCCCGATCCCGCAACCGAAAGTCGGCGCTCAGGTCCACCACCCGGCACCCCCCGGCAAGCAAGCGCGGCACCACCTCCATGGCGGTCTGGTGGGGCACCGCGGTAAAAACCACCTGGGCTTGGGCGGCGATGGTCTCGGCATCGGGGGGGGTAAAGGGGAGCTCGACGATGCGGGCCAGGGCCGGAAAGACCTCGCGCACCGGACGGCCCTGGTATTCCCGAGAAGTGAGGGCCACCAGTTCCACGCCGGGATGCCGGGCCAGCAGGCGCATCAGCTCGAGCCCGGTGTAGCCCGAGGCTCCCAATACCGCCACCTTGAACTGGTTCACAGGACTCAATCCCGCAGATTCGAGCAGAGTAGACTGCTTAAACAAATGGTGAAATTAAGATGTAGAACCGCCGCCCTCGGCGGTTCTTGAGCCGGCGAGGGCGCCGGCTCCACATTTCTTCCATCCTTGCGGGGCGTGCTGATGGTTGGCACCCCCGAAATGGAAAATCCCCCTTGGAAAAGGGGGGATTTTCAGGTGGGCCTGAGATTTTCCCTCAGCCTGCCCCCTAAAGGCAGCCTATTAAACTACACGCAGAAAATTACCGCTTAGAGTACTGACAGCCCCGGCGGGCGCCCCGGCGGCCGTATTTCTTGCGCTCCTTGATGCGGGGGTCCCGGGTGAGGAGGCCGGCCCGTTTGAGGGCCGGGCGAAACTCGGCATTGAGGAGCACCAGGGCCCGGCTGATCCCGTGTTTGACGGCGCCGGCCTGGCCTTCCAGCCCGCCGCCCTGGACATTCACCAGGATATCCAGGTCGTGGCCGACGTTGAGCAATTGCAAGGGTTGGCGCACCAGGTTCCGGGTGGTCTCCATGGGGAAATAGTCTTCGAAGTTCCGGCTGTTCACCCGGATGCCGCCGCTTCCCGGCCTCAGATAGATCCGGGCCACGGCGGACTTGCGTTTACCGGTGGCGTGGATACTGAATTCTGCCGCCATCAATCCTCCCAAGTCAAGGGCACCGGCTGCTGGGCCTGGTGGGGATGCTCTCCCCCGGCGTAGATCTTCAGTTTTTTCAGCAGGTGCCTTCCCAAGCTATTTTTCGGCAGCATGCCCCTGACCGCATGCCGCAGCAACTCTTCCGGTCTTTTCTGGAGAAGATGTCGGGCGGTGATACTTTTCAGGCCGCCCATATAAGTGGAATGCCGGTAGTAGACCTTGTCGTCCAATTTCTTGCCGGTCAGGCGCACCTGGGCGGCGTTCAGCACAATGACAAAATCGCCGGCATCCGTATGCGGGGTAAAGGTGGGCTTATTCTTGCCCCGGAGCACCATGGCGATGCGGCTGGCCAGGCGGCCCAGCACCTGCCCCTGGGCGTTGACTTGATACCACTGGCGGGGTACTTCTCCCGTCCGGGCCATATAGCTTTTCATAAGTCGCTCCCAACTATTGAACCTTATAAATATATCGGCCCGGCCCGGCGCTTGTCAAGGGGCAATAAGTGTTTTCCCCCTAAACCGGTATTTTTCCCCGGCATTGTCCTGGGTCAACCGTAAAAATTGCACCTGGTCCAATGTCGGGGTGGGGTCTCCCCGCCCGGACCGCGATGTGCCGGTTCATGGCGCGCCGTACGCGCCCCGCCTCGGTTGAATCGAGGCTCCGCGGCGTAAAGCTGAAAGCTGGCTGCTGGCTGCTGACCGCAACTTTATAATCCTCTTTCCAACTATACGAGAATATGGTAAGAAGGGCTAGAGTTGAGGAAGATATGCCCTATTGCCATCAATGCCAACTGGTGCATGGGGAAGAACACCGGTTCTGCCAGCGTTGCGGCCAGTTGTTGAAAAGTTCTTCGGCCGGGGCCCGGCCCTGCGCCCGTTGCGAGGCCCTGACCTTTCCAGGGCAAAAGTTCTGCACCGACTGTGGCCTGCCCTTGCGGGCGGCGCCCCCCAGGAGGGAGGAAGAAGAGGAAGTGGCTCCACGTTCACGGCCGCCGTTGTTCTATCCCAGAAATAACGAACCCCGGTCCCGGCGCCGGGAGCGCCGGCCCGGCCGGGCCCTGGCCCTGTTAGGCTTGGTGGGGCTGGTGGCCCTGGCCTTTTACGGCTGGCACAAGCTGCCCGGGGGCCGCGCCCCGGTGGATAAATTACCCGCGGTCGCCGCGCCCCAGGATGACATGCGCCGGGATGTGGAGATCCTGGCGGAGAAGATCCGGGCAGCGCATCTGAATAAAGATATTAACAAGTGGCTGAGTTGCTACGACCCGGCTTACCCTCACCTGGGGCGCCTGGAAAGCCAGATGCTGGAGCTCTGGAAGAACTACGATGTCAAGGAAGTGTCCTACCGCATCGCCAATGCCCAACGCCAGGGCCCCCGCCAGGGCGTGGCCGACATCGTCTGGAACATCCAGATCTATGATCCCCGGACGCACGATTATAGATTGGAAAGGTTAGGTTATAAGATAACCCTGGAAAAAGGGGATGGCGGCTGGAAAATTCGGGACAGCAAAGAAGAGGGGGCTTCTTAATTGAAGTGCTTGACGGGATGGCGGCGTTACCTGGCCTGGACGTGTGGCTGCGGGCTGGCCCTGGCCGTGCTGAGCTGCCAGCATGTATTTTATCAGCCTCCGCCTCCTGAGCCCCGGCCCGCCCCCCAGGCGGCGCCGACTCCGCCGGCGCGGCCGGTCTTGTATGTGAATGTTTCCCGCCTGAACCTGAGGGCCTGTCCCGGCATGGACTGCCCCAAGATTTCGGTGCTGGAACAGAACGAGGCCGTGGAAAAGGTGGGCGAATCCGAAGACTGGGCCCAGGTGCGGGCGCAGGATGGCCGCCTGGGGTGGGTGGCTTCCCGGTATCTCTCCGCCACTCAGGTGCAGGCTGCTCCCGAGGTGCCGCCGGCCCCGCCGGCCACGGTAACCAGACCGCCTCTGCCCCAGGCGCCCGAAGTGGCCCCACCGCTGCCGGAGGCGCCCCAGGCAGTGCAGCCGCGGCTCCCCGAGAAGGCCCCGGTGGTAGAGACGCCGGCGCCGGCCAAGCCCCCGGAGGCTGCCGCTCCCGCCCCCGCCCCCAAGAAAAAGGCGGAAGAGGTGAAGCCCCCGGCCGCCAAGAAGAAAGTGGAAGAGGCCAAATCCGCCAAACCGGCCCGTCCGGGGGCGGAAACCGCGGTGGAGAGCCCGGCGCGCAAGGCAACTCCGGGCGCCAAACCGGCGGAAGAGAAACCGGCGGCGCCGGCCGAGAAGCCTGCCCCCGGCGAACCCGCCCCGGAACCGGGCAAGCGCATCAGGATTATGTGATGGAGAGCAGTCAGTTGCCAGTTGTCAGTAGTCAGTGGCTGGTTTCAGGCAAATCTGACTGATAGGCTTCCGTTCCCGCCACCCTGAAAATAAATAGGGCAGGCTCAAGTTAGCCTGCCCTGATTTTTTTCGGCCTCGTTTAACTGACCACTGACCACTGACTACTGACTACTGACCCCTGCTCCTACCGCCCCCACTCCACCAGGGCGGCCCCCCAGGTGCCCCCGGCTCCGAAGCTCACCAGCAGCACCCTGTCGCCTTCCTTGATGCGGCCCTCCTCCAAGGCCTCATGCAGGGCCAGGGGCACCGACGCCGCCGAGGTGTTGCCGTAGCGGTGAATATTGACGAAGACCTTATCCATGGGCACCCCGGCAAACTTGGCGCCGGATTCCAGGATGCGGTAATTGCCCTGGTGGATGATGAGGAAATCCAGATCATCGGGGGATATTTGCGTCATTGCCATGATGCGGCTGATGGAATCCCGGACCGCGTTGACCGCGAACTTGAAGATTTCCCGCCCGTCCATCTGCAGGAAATGGCGCTCCATGTGGGTCTGCACCGGCAAAAAGGGGCTGTTGCGCCAGGAGAATTCGGTTTCGCAGTAAAGCTTTTCATTCAGAGCCGAGCTGATAAAGGAGGCGATGATGCGCCCCCGCTCCGCCGGGCCCACCACCACGGCACCGGCCCCGTCGCCGAAAAGGATGCAGGTGGCCCGGTCGGTGTAGTTCATGAAGCGGGAACAGGCGTCGCTGCCGATGGCCAGGGCATATTTCCCCTCCGGGGCCACCAGGTGCTCGGCGAGATAAAGGGCGTAGTTGAAGCCGCAACAGCCGGCCTGCACGTCAAACGCCGCCGCCGCGCTGTTCACCCCCAGGGCCTCCTGGATGCGGATGGCGTTGGCCGGGAAAAAGTAGGGGGGGGTATTGGTGCCCAGGATGATAAAGCTCAATTGCTCAGGCCGAATTCCCGCATTGGCCAGGGCCTGGCGGGCGGCGGCGATGCCCATGGTGACCGCGTCTTCATCCGGCGCGGCGATGCGGCGCTCCCGGATGCCGGAGCGCTGCACGATCCACTCATCCGAGGTCTCCACCAGCTTTTCCAGATCCTGGTTGCTGAGGATCGCTTCCGGCGCATAGGCTCCGGTGCCCAAGATGCCTATGGGTTTTTTCGACAAATACACCCCCTGCTCGACCGCGATTATCAAAAAAATTTATACCGCAATCCGGGACAAAAGGCAAATGAAATGGAGGGCGGATTTTAGCGTCTTTGCGCCTTTGCGTCTTTGCGTGAGACTATTTTCACGCCAAGGCGCCAAGATGTCGGGGCAAAGCCGCGTGTACGCCCAAGGGGGATTTTAGGCGGCCGATATGATAAAATTTTAAAAGAAAAAGCACTTAGTCAGGAAAAAAATTTCCTGGTTTTTCTGGTTCCCAAGCTCCTGCTTGGGAACCGATTGGAGGCAAAGCTCCTGCTTTGCAATTTGTATTGGCCAATCCAATAAATTTACATTGAATAATAATTAAGGTGCCCAAGCAGAGCTTGGGCTCCAATTTCGTTCCCAAGCGAAAGCTTGGGAACGAGTATGAAAAAAAATCTCTCTCCAGGGAAATCACCTAATAGGAAAAAGATTTCCTTGACACCCAATATATTGTGTTCTATCATAGAAACTAATACAAGATATTGCTTTTTCAGGCAAATCTGCCAACCACCTGGATAAAGGAGAAAATCATGCCGCCTCGCGGGGAGACCAGAGAGATCACCGGGGAATTGCCCTTGACCCCCAACGCCGTGGTGGTGTTGAAACGGCGCTATCTCAAGAAAGACGACCGGGGCGAGGCCGTGGAAGGGGCCCCGGACATGTTCCAACGCGTGGCGGCAACGATTGCCCAGGTGGACCGCCGCTATGATTCCGAAGCCGATGTGGCCGCCACCACCAAAAAATTCTACTACCTGATGGCGAGCCTGAAATTCATGCCCAACTCCCCCACCCTGATGAATGCCGGCCGGGAATTGGGCCAGCTCTCCGCCTGTTTCGTCCTGCCCGTGGAAGACGACATCGAAAGCATCTTCGACGCCATCAAACACACCGCCATCATCCACAAATCCGGCGGCGGCACCGGCTTCTCCTTCTCCCGCATCCGCCCGGAAAACGACCGGGTGCTGTCCACCAAAGGGGTGGCCTCCGGGCCCATCTCCTTCATGAACATCTTCGATGTGGCCACCGAGACCATCAAGCAGGGGGGCACCCGCCGGGGCGCCAACATGGGCATCCTCCGGGTGGACCACCCGGACATCGAAAAGTTCATCACCTGTAAGAACGACACCAAGCGCCTCACCAACTTCAACATTTCCGTGGGCCTCACCGACGCCTTTATGGCGGCGGTAAGCCGGGGCGAGGATTTTCCCCTGCTTAACCCCAGGACCGGCGTGGAGGTGAAAAGGGTGAACGCCGGGGCCCTCTTCGACCTCATCGTCCAGAGCGCCTGGGCCACCGGCGAGCCCGGCATCATCTTCCTGGACGCCCTCAACCGGGGGAACCCCGTGCCCCACCTGGGGGAGATCGAAGCCACCAACCCCTGCGGCGAGCAGCCCCTGCTCCCCTACGAGTCCTGCAACCTGGGCTCCCTCAACCTGGCCCTGGCGGTGAAAGACGGCGCCATCGATTACCCCGCCCTGAAGGACATGGTGCACGGCGCCGTGCATTTCCTGGACAACGTCATCGACGCCAACTTCTTCCCCCTGGAGCTCATCAAGGAGCGCACCCTGCAGAACCGCAAGATCGGCCTGGGGGTCATGGGGTTCGCCGACATGCTGCTCAGGCTCGGCATCCATTACAACTCCGAAGAGGCCGTGGCCGCGGCCGAAGAGGTCATGGCCTTCATCGACAAAGAATCCAAGCTGGCCTCCGCCGCCCTGGCCGACCGCCGGGGCAACTTTCCCGCCTACGCCGGCAGCCGCTATGACGGGAACGGCCTGGGCCGGATGCGCCACGCCACCACCACCACCATCGCCCCCACCGGCACCATCTCCATCATCGCCGGCTGCTCCAGCGGCATCGAGCCCCTGTTCGCCATCTCTTTTGTCCGCCGGGTCCTGGAGGGCACGGAACTGGTGGAGGTCCACCCCTATTTCGAGGAACTGGCCAAACGCCGGGGGTTTTACAGCCCGGAGCTGATGCGGATGATCGCCAAGAGCGGCTCCATCCGGGATTTCCAGGAGATTCCCCGGGACATCCGGCGTCTGTTCGTCACCGCCCACGAAGTCACGCCGGTTTGGCACGCCAAAATCCAGGCCGCGTTCCAGAAACACACCGACAACGCGGTCTCGAAGACCGTGAACTTCCCCCACCAGGCCACCCCGGAAGACGTGCGCCAGGTGTACCAGCTGGCTCACGAAATGGGCCTCAAGGGAGTCACCATCTACCGGGACGGCAGCCGGGAGCAACAGGTGCTGAACATCGGCGCCGGCGCCGCCGCGGCCAAGCCCCAGGAGGCCCAGTACATCACCCCCCGGCCCCGGCCCGAGCGCACCACCGGGGTCACCGAACTAATCACCACCGGCTGCGGCAAACTCTACGTCACCGTGAACCGGGACGAGGTGGGGTTCTGCGAAGTCTTTGCCCAAATGGGCAAGACCGGGGGCTGCGCCTCCAGCCAGATCGAGTCCACCGGCCGCCTCATTTCCCTGGCCCTGCGCTCCGGGGTCAAGATCGACTCCATCATCAAGCAGATCACCGGTATCCGCTGCCCCGGCCCCAACTGGCAAAACGGCAAACAGGTGCTCTCCTGCCCGGACGCCATCGCCCAGGTGCTCAGCCACGTGGCCCAGGTGGACCCCCCCGCCCCCAAAGCCGCCACCATGGGCGCCTGCCCTGACTGCGGCGGCGCCATCGAACCCGAAGGCGGCTGCCTGGTCTGCCGCTCCTGCGGCTTTTCCAGGTGTAGTTAGCGGGGTTGAGGGGAGGGCCGGGGGAGCGCGGCTCACTTACAATCCCTCCTCTCAAACTCCCCTCCCAACCCCCATTACGAGGGGAAAATATGGGCAGGCCATGCCCGCCTCATGATGATGGCATCGGCTCCCGCCGGTGCAGATAATGTAGGGTGGGCACTGCCCACCATAAAATGGTGGCACCGGCGTCCCGCCGGTGATTTTTGGGGAAGGGGGCCAGGGACCGAGGGTCCCTGCCCCCTCCCCCAAACCCCTTTCCGCAATCCCTTTAGTGGTGGCAAACCAGAGGTTTGCCGGATAGCGGCGTTCCCAAGCTGGAGCTTGGGAACGAGAGAAATAGACTTCCCAAGTCTGGTTCATAAAGAACGGTTTTCTCGTTCCCAAGCTCCAGCTTGGGAACGATATTTTCCGGCGAAGCTCTGCTTCGCCCCCTTGTCGCCCCCTGGCCCCATGAAAAGCCGCTACACCATCAGAGAACCAGACGGTCCGTACTTCGTCACCTGCACGGTGGTCAACTGGATTCCCATTTTCACCCGGAAACCCTATTTTGACATTCTCATCGACTCCTTCAAGTTTTGCCGGCAGCATAAAGGCCTCAAGCTCTATGCTTATGTCATCCTGGACAACCATCTGCACCTGGTGGTCGCCGGTGACAAATTGGCTGATATCATCCGGGATTTCAAAAGCTACACCGCCAAGCGCCTCATCAACCAGTTGGAGCAGGACCAAAAGACCTGGATACTGAACCAATTCCAGTATTATAAGAAGCATGCCAAGACCAGAAGTGATTATCAAGTGTGGCAGGAGGGGTTTCATCCCCAGCAGATCGTCTCAGAAGAGATGCTGCAGCAAAAAATCGACTACCTGCATCACAATCCGGTGCGCGCTGGGTTGGTGGCGCGGCCCGAGGATTGGGTTTATTCCAGCGCCAGGGATTATGCGGGGGAGAAAGGCTTCATCGAGTTGGATGACCTGGGCTAGTGGTGGCAAACCGGAGGTTTGCCGGATAATAGCGTTCCCAAGCTGGAGCTTGGGAACGAGAATTAAAATGGGCGGTGCCCACCTCCCTGGTGGCACAGGCTTTCCAGCCTGTGCTTTTTTTGCGCAGGCGAGACGCCTGTGCCACTGGGCCGGCGCCACTTTTTCATTTCCCCGCTTGTAATTAATTTTCCTCCTTGATAGTGAGACACCTGTCCTGCCTTTGCTGGCGCCTCTTCCCTCCTCCAGCTAAAGTTTGAAATTTCACCGGAAGAACCGGAACCGGGTGGAAAAAATGCTTCTTGAAGCGGTGCAAATCCCCTGGCAAAATCTTCAAGTCATGAATTTCATTGTAATATTATGGGAATCAGGGCCTCCGGGAAAGCGGCGGCGGAGCGGCACAGAAGCGGCGCCAAGCCGGCCGCCTGGCGGCGCCTGAGGGTGACCAAACGCCGCGGGGGCGGGCAACAGCAGGTGCAGAGCCGGCGAAGTTGCGGTTAAAAAACCAATAAGCGGCACAGGCTTCCAGCCTGTGGCCTTCCACCGGCCGGAGGCCGGTGCCACTGGCCCGGAGACCTGGGGGATTTGTCCTCAGCGAAGGCAACGTTGGCAATCGCGTAGGGGCGGGGTCGCCCCGCCCCCACCTCCTTCACTCCGGGTCCGGTCGCCAGTTTCATGTTTCCAAATTGCGGTTTTTCCCGTATAGTTTTTTGAGCTTTCTTGAAAAACAGCCTTTTGCCATGGAAGAGTCCCAACAGCCAAAAGAAAAACCCGTTGGCCCCGAGGGAGCCGAGGCCCCGGCAGCCGCCGCGCCCCAGCCCGGCGGGCCGGAAGGGCGGGAAGTCACGCCCTTCCCCGGCCTGGCCCAGGTCCGGGAGGCCCTGCCCACCCATTTTTCCCGGCTGTTCTTCGCGGTCATCACCCTCCTGGTGCTCTATTTTTCTTACCTGATCATCAAACCCTATCTCATCGACATCTTCCTGGCCCTGGTGCTGTTTTTCACCGCCAAGCCCCTGCACCGGCTCCTCACCCGCTGGCTCTTCGGCATGCGGGCCCTGGCCTCGTTTCTCACCTGCCTCATCCTGGCCCTGGTCATCCTGGTGCCCCTGTTTGCCCTGCTGAGCATCATCGCCAACCAGGCCCTGGAATTTTCCACGGCCGTGAGCCAGGGACTCAAGAGCGGCCAGTTCTGGCAATGGTTCACCGTCAAGATCGAAGTCCTCAAAGGCTACCTGGTCCGCCTCAATCTGCCCCTGCCCCCCGAGCAGATTCAGTTGGAGCAGATCGTCCAAACGGTGGTGAGCCGGGCCAGCGCCTTCATTTACGCCAACGCCGTGGGCCTGATCAAAGGCTTCACCTACTTCTTCTTTGACCTGATATTGGTGCTGTTTATCGCCTTCTTCATGTTCCTGCAGGGCGACGACTTTATCGAAGAGATCAAGAAACTCTCCCCTCTGGAAGCGACCCATAACGAAGAGATCCTACGGGAGACGGAAGTCACCATCAAGGCCACCCTCTGGGGGACGGTGATCGTGGCCTTTGTCCAGGGGATCCTGGGGGGGGTGGGATTTTTGCTCTTCGGGCTGCCCCAGCCGGCCTTCTGGGGCACGGTGATGATTCCGGCTTCGGTCATCCCGGTGGTGGGGAGCGCCATCATCTGGGCGCCGGCGGCCATTTACCAGATGTTCACCGGGCACCCGGCGGCCGGCATCGGCCTGATCATCTGGGGGGGCGTGCTGGTGAGCCTCATCGACAACATTCTCAAACCCATCCTGGTGAAGGGGAGCGGCTCCACTCCCAGCATCTTCATCCTGTTCAGCATCCTGGGGGGCCTGACCTACTTCGGCATGGTGGGCTTCATCCTGGGGCCCCTGATCCTGTCTTTCCTCCTGTCGATGCTGCGCATCTACCAGAAGACCATCCTGGCTCCCCACGCCCCGGCTCCGGCTGGGGAAGCCGAAAATGCAAGACCCATCGCCCGGCCGGGTGATGGGTCTTGAGAGGTTATCTCGGGGTTATGGTGCGCAGGGCGCACCCTGCCGGGTTCTTTTAAGGGGCAGGCGGCTTAAGCGACGCCCAGGAGTTCCCGCCTCACTTCCGAAAGATCCAACTCCCCCCGGGAGACGGCGGCCCGGTTGGCCAACTGGTCCAGCTCCTGCTGCACCAGCTCCCGCTCCAGATGCCGGTCCTCGTGGATGAACTGGACATACTCTTCGAACAGCTCCTCGACCAGCTCCCGGGAGAACAGGTGGTTGCGGCCGATGCGCTCCTCCAACCCCAGGATGTTGTCCAGGAGATAAAAGTAGATGGAGCGGGCTTCGGCCAGACGGCCGGACTGGGCCAGGCGGTCCGCCCGGGCCTGGGCCCGGCGCAGATTAGCCTCGGCGTCCGCCAGCGGCATGGCCTCCGCCGCCACTTCATCCATGACATGGTCGATGGTTTCCAGGACTTCTTCCAGTCCCTGGTCTTCTTCCTTGAGCACGCCCCGGACGTCGGGCACCCGGTCGGCCAGCTCCAGAATAATATCTACCAGATCCCTCCGGGAATATTTCTTCAACTGTTCCTTGAGATCGGCCTGGCTCAAAAAGCGGCCCGGCTCCTCCACCCAGGCCCACAGCAGGGCCAGTACATGCGGGCAAACTTGCCCTTCCACCTGGGGGCAGGAACAGACGTAAGACAAATGCTCATTCTGGATCTTGACCTCCACCTGGTAAGCCTGTTCATCCAGCACCACGCCCTTGAGGCGGTCCGGCAAGCGATAGCCGTTCAGCACCTGGTGGTTCGCCGCCAACCCGTGGGCCCGGGCTGTAGTCTCCGGAGTGCCGATCTGCTCCAGGGTTTGGGCATGTAAATCTTCAAAACGCATATTATGCCAGATTCCTTACATCTTTTCTTAAAATTTAACACATTACTTGCATAAGGCAATGCAAATTAAGTGATTTTTCGGCGCTCAGGCAAATATTTTTCCGGGGGAGAAATATGCCTGGCTGACCTCGAAAACACGGTTCAGGCGGGCGGTTAATTCCAGACGCAGGGACTCAAGTTTAGGGCCCCGGGCCATGGCATCGACCCGGAGTGGTTCTGCCAGCAACAGGGCGATGCGGCCCAGGGGGAGGGGCAGTTCGAAACGGTCCCAGGTGTGGAAGGTGAGCTTGGGGCGGCTGGCCACGGCCACGGGAACAATGGGGACCTGGGCTTCCCGGGCCAGGTAGATCACCCCTTTTTGGGCCACCCGGGCCGGCCCTCGGGAGCCGTCGGCAACGATGGCGGCGCCATGTCCCCGGCACAGGTACTCTGCCATTTTTTGCAAGGCCAGAATCCCGCCTTTGTGTCGGGACCCGGGGACGACAATGCACCCCATTTGCCTTGACACCTCGCCGATAAATTCCCCATCCCGGCTGGGGCTGGCCATCAGCACCATAGGGGGATGGTGGGCAAAGTATACCGGGGCAAAATGCAGAGACGACAGCAGATGGCAGTGCCACATGGCGAACACCACCGGAGTGCCCCTTAGAAAGAGGTCCTTCGCCTCTGGGTTTCCCGCCAACTCCGTGCGGCAGGTCCGCATGTAGGCCCGGAAAAGCCTGGCGGCCCATACCGGGGCCCGGTGGCGAAAGAAGGGATGATCCCAGCGTAGTTTCATGAGCAGCAGTCAGCAGTCAGCAGTCAGCGATGAGCAGAAAATGTAGGGTGGGCATTGCCCACCATACCTTGTTCCGACCAGTAGACGGAACGCCGCACTACCGTTCTTCCTTCCCTTTCGATTGCAAGCGCTCCAGGATCTTGGGAGTGTAAGCGTCATGCTCCAGCAAGAGGGGAGACGTGGGGCGCATCATGTCCAGCTTCATGATGAGGAAATTGAGGCGGCGCATCTGCTTCAGCTTCTCGGCTTCATCGGGCAGAGACGCCAACAGGTCCTGGAGCCGGACGATCTCCTGGCGCAGATTGAGCTCCGGCGGCAGGCAGTCGGCCATCTTCAAAATCTTGTAGGCCATGCGCAGCTCCGGGGGGATGTGGCTCTCGTCCTCAAACCGGAGGGGCTTGCCCCTGCCCTCCAGGTTGTCGAACTCTCCGGCCTCCATGGCCTCCAGGATGCGATTTTCAGCAATCTTGCCAAAAAAATCCATGCTGTTGTCCAATGAATTAGTTATTGGGGGAGGGCGGGGGAGCTGCGCTCCCCCGGCCCTCCCCTCAAATTTCCATTTTCCCCCTTACCCCCGCCGTTTCCGGGCCCGTTCCAGTTCCCGTTGTTCTTCCCGGCGTCTGATGGTTTCTCGTTTATCGACCTTTTTCTTCCCCTTGGCCAGGCCCAGTTCCACTTTCGCGTGTTCGTTTTTGAAGTAAAGCCGCAGAGGGATCAGGGTATAGCCCCGTTCCTGGAGTTTGCCCAGGAGGCGTTTCATCTCCAGCCGATGCAGCAGCAGCTTCCGGGGCCGGGTAGGATCTTGGTTTTCCCCGGCAGCATGGGGGTAAGGGCTGATATGGGCATTATACAGGAAGATTTCGCCGTCCCGAAAGCGGGCGTAAGCATCATCGATGGCGGCTTTGCCCAGGCGCAGGGATTTGACCTCGGTGCCTTTGAGAACCAGGCCCGCCTCATAGATGGCGTCGATGGCATATTCGAAATACGCCTTCCGGTTGCGGCAGATGATCTTGACTTTCTCGGTGTTCATGGCACCCGCTGATTGCCGACGAGACTGGAGCCGAACCGGGCGATTTCGGGGAAGCGGCGCTTCATCTCCTGGGTCACATAGCCGTTGATTTCCTCCACCGTGGCCAGGTCCAGGGCGTGGCGAGCCATCTCCCTGGCTTCCTCCGCGGTGGTCATGCGGATGATGCGTTTTACCATGGGGATGGCCATGGCATTCATGGACAGCTCGGCGATCCCCAGACCCAGGAGCACCGGGATGTAGAGGGGGTCGCCGGCCATTTCCCCGCAGATGGAGACGGAGATACCGCCGGCCTGGGCGGCCTCCACCACCTGGCGGATCATGCGGATCACCGCCGGGTGCAAGGGTTGGTACATATCGGCCACCTGCTTGTTGACCCGGTCGATGGCCAGGGCATATTGAATCAGGTCATTGGTGCCGATACTGAAGAACTCGGCATGCCGGGCCAGGAGCGAGGCCAGGGTCACCGCGGCCGGCACCTCGATCATGGCGCCCACCGGAAGATGGGGATCAAAGGGCTGGCCCGCCCGGCGGAGATCTTCTTTTACCGCGTCCAGCAATTGCCGGCTGTCCTGCATTTCTTTAATGCTGGAGATCAGGGGGAACATCACCCGCACCTGGCCGTAGGCCGAGGCCCGGAGGATGGCCTTGAGCTGGGTCCGGAAAATGCCCTGTTCCTTCAAGCAAAAACGGATGGCCCTGAGGCCCAGGGCCGGGTTCATCTCCGGGGCGTATTGCAGGGGGGACATGAACTTGTCGCCACCGATGTCCAGGGTGCGAATGGTCACCACCTTGGGGTGCATGGCCTCCACCACCCGCCGGTAATCCTGGAAGAGTTCCTCTTCCGTGGGGAGTTGGCGTTGGCGCAGATAAAGGAATTCGGTGCGGTAGAGCCCCACCCCGTCGGCGCCGTACTTGAGGGCCAGGGAGACCTCCTCCGGCATTTCGATGTTGGCCATCACCTGGGTGGGAAATTCGTCCAGGGTAATGGCCGGCAAAAACCCGCACTGGGCCATTTCCCCCTTGAAGGCTTCGTAATCTTGCTTGCGGGCCAGGTAGGTCTGCAGCATGTCGGCGTCCGGGTCCAGGACGATGTTGCCCGTCAGGCCGTCCAGGATGATTTGCTCGGCGCCGGCCAATTCCCGGGTGGCATTGTCCAGGCCCACCACGGCCGGGATTTCCAGGGATTGGGCCAGGATGGCCGTATGGGAGGTCTTGCCGCCCCTTTCCAGAATAAATCCCAAAACCTGGGAGGCGGTCATCTGGCTGGCATCCGCCGGGGAAAGGTCCCGGGCCACGATGATCACCGGCTCCGGCGAAGCAAAGGGACTGCCCAACCCGGCCCCGGTAAGGCGCCCCAACAGGCGGCGGTAAACCCCCTCCACATCCGTGATCCGGCCCTTGATATAAGGGTCCGCGACGCGGCGGAAGATCTCCGTGACCTTTTGAAAGGCCAGGTATAAGGCCCTGGCCGCATTGAGGTTCTGCTCCTTGATGAGGCGTTCGGTCTCCCCGGAGAGAAGCCGGTCCCTGAGGATCATCAGGTGGAGTTCCAGGATGTGGGCCTGCTCGGGCAGGGTGGCGGAAATCTCTTCCTTTACCCGAACCAATTCCTCTTCCGTCTGTTCCACCGCCGACCGGAAGTTTTCCAGCTCCTCGTCCACCTCCGCCGTGGTGTACAGCAGGTGCGCCGCGGGCTGGGCCTCCACCAGGTCGCTTAAGACCTTGGCCCGGCCGATGACGATGCCGGGGGAGGCGGGGATGCCTAGCAGGATGCGATTATTCTCTGTCAAGATTCACCAAACTTTCGAGCAAAAAGGCCCGTAAATGCCAGGACGGCCTCCCGGGCCTGGGGACCATCCGCCTTGAGGACCAAACGGGTGCCCTGGGGACAATCCAGGGCCAGGATGGACAATAACTCCTTGGCATTGGCCTCCGCGCCGTCTTTCTCTATGATGATGTTGGCCTCAAACTGCTGGGCCAGGGTGGCAATCTTCACCGCCGGCCGGGCATGCAAGCCCAACCGGTTCTCCACCCAGAGCTCCGCTTCCGCAAGCGGCATAGAGGTTCCTTGGCCTGTTTTATATAGTAGTGGAGGATTGGGGGAGGGGGCTAAGGGCCGCAGGCCCTTTGGTCGGCTGACTTTCAGCCAGCCGACAAATAAAGACTAAGCCCCCCTCCCCCAATCCCCCTCCCCCAAACCCTTAAAGGGGGTTGGGAGGGGAGTTTGAGGGGAGGGC
>Ga0315281_10006571_pt1 | contig 16520 bp, 11 predicted proteins | sample YL17G07_0_MG_FD_204540 | JGI IMG/M metagenome (GOLD analysis project Ga0315281, IMG submission 204540) | Sediment microbial communities from Yellowstone Lake, YNP, Wyoming, USA - YL17G07_0 | ecosystem: Environmental > Aquatic > Freshwater > Lake > Sediment | place: USA: Wyoming | collected... | reverse complement strand
AATGTCGGTGCGGATGGAAACATACTGGTAGGGTATGCCATCGCTGTTGCCGTCAAGGAATGGTGTGATGGTGGATTCCACCCAGTACAGGCTGCCATCCTTGCGCCGGTTGCACACTTCGCCCTGCCACACATTTCCACCGGCGATGGTGCGCCACAGCTCATGGTAAAACCCCGGCGGGTGCTCGCCCGATTTGATGATGCGATGGTTTTGCGCCAGCAGTTCGGCTTGCGAGTAACCGCTGATCTCGCAGAATTTTTCATTGACGTAGGTGATGTTGCCCGCGCGGTCGGCGATGCTGACGATGGCATGCTGGTTCAGCGCAAGATGTTCGCGCTCGCGTTCGTACAGGGTGGTTTCCAGGCGTTGCCGCATGGCGAGGTTTTGCCGTGCGCGCCGCGCGCGCGCGCTGACGGCTTCCACCAGATGATCGGGCTGCACCGGCTTGACCAGGAAATCGTCGCCGCCCAGATTGAGCGCCAGCAGCTGCTGGCTCATGTCGGTTTCGGCAGAGAGAAACAGTATGGGCAGGTGCAATTGTTCGTCGCGCTCGCGCAGGATGGCGGCCAGCTCCGGGCCGCTGGCATCGGGCATATAGACATCGAGCACCGCCACATCCGGCGAGAAATTATTGAGCATTTCCAGGATGAGCAGGGGCTGCGACAGCGTCACCACTTCCATGCCTGCCGCGCGCAGTATCTCGGCCTGCATTTCCAGCAGCGGCAGGTCATCGTCCACCATCAGCACGCGGTAGGGTTGCGGCGGCTGGCGGCCGGTAAGTTCGTCCAGTAAACCGGTTAATTTTCCGGAATCTACCGGCTTGGACAGATAGCGGGTGGCGCCGGCGCGAAACGCGTTGAGGCGCGCGGCCAGGTCATCGCGCACCGAGACAAAAACCACCGGCGGGCAGCGCTCATGTCTGGCCTTGAGCTCCGCTAGCAGCAGCGCTCCAGCATCGTCGCCCTCGGGGAAGATCATGTCCATCACCACGGCGGCGGGGCGCTCGCTGTCTGCTGTGGCACAGGCGGCGCGGAACTGGCCGGTCGAGGCAAAGATCTGCACGCGGAAGCCATCGTCCTCAAGCACCTGGCTGAGGTGTCTGGCCTGCTGTAGGTCATCTTCCACCAGGTAGATCAGCGGTGTACGGTCAAGGCGGGGCGCAAGCGGCGGCGGCTGCAGGCTGGGCGCGCCTGATTCCAGGCGTATGCGCGCCAGTTGCTCAAGTCGCTGAAGCTCCGCGCCCAGGTCTTGCCAGTCCGTCGCGGCGGGGGCTGATTTTGCCTTGAGCATCGCCGCAAGCCTGACCTCTACCGTGCGTGCCGCACTGGACACCGAGTTCATGCCGAAGGTGCCCGCGGAACCAGTGAGGCTGTGCAGCAGGCGGTGCAACACTTCCGCTTCAATTACCTGCCATGCGGCTGGATCGATCAACTGGTAGTGCGCGCGGATGGCAGCGAGCTTTTCGGGGAGTTGTTCGGCAAACTGGTTGCGCAGCTTGGTGAGGGTGTCGGAAACGGAGGAGGCCATGAGCTGAAGATCCAGTGTAGCTATTAAATTAAATGAAATTATTGCACATTTAACCGCTTGAAATTGCGTGTAAAAACCATGCTCATCGTCTGGTTAATGGAGGCATGGTTGATCATTTTTATTGAACCTGCGCGGTAAAATTTGAACGTAGGTCGGGCTTGAGCCCGACTTGTCGGCCTGAAGGTCGACCTACCTATTCAATTTTACCGTGCCGATTCAATCGCCACGGCATCGCTCATGTCACGATGGCTCGTCGGGATATCTTCCTCAGTGTGATGTTAGAATCATCCGGGACACTATTCCGGATTGCGCTGTTCATGAAAAAAAATCACTACTTCTATGCAAAGCTGATGGTGGCAGCATTGGTGCTTGCTTCCCTGCTGGCTACTTATTTTGCGTGGCACCAGGTCAGACAGGATGCCGAAAATATAGCCAACGAGCGTTTCCAGGCGCGGGTGCTACAAATTAATGCCGCCGTGCAGGACCGCATGCGTGCCTATGAACAGGTATTGCGCGGTGGCGTGGGGCTGTTTTCCGCCAGCGGCAGGGTGAGCAGGAAAGACTGGCATGACTATGTGGGCAGTTTGCGCCTGAATGAAAGTTTTCCCGGCATCCAGGGGATGGGCTTTTCCAAACTGATACTTCCTTCCGAATTGGCCGCGCATGTGGCGCAGATACGCCGCGAGGGCTTTGCGGATTATGTGGTGAAACCGGCGGGAGTGCGCGAGCAATACACCAGCATCATTTATCTGGAGCCGTTTAATGAGCGCAATAAACGCGCATTCGGCTTTGACATGTTTTCCGAGGCAACGCGCCGCGTGGCGATGGAAAAGGCGCGCGATAGCGGACAAACCGCGATTTCAGGCAGGGTGAAGCTGGTGCAGGAGACAACGGAGAACGTGCAATTTGGCTTTCTGATGTATCTGCCGGTTTACCGTGGTGCGGTGCCGGAAAATGCGGCGCAGCGCAAAGCCGCTTTGCTCGGCTATGTGTACAGCCCGTTCCGCATGAATGACCTGATGCAGGGCGTGCTGGGAAAGTCCGCGCCAAACGTGGCTCTGCATATTTACGATGGCATGGACAGTGCAGACGAGCACGAAATGTACCGGAGCGAAAAGGTCAATAATCAGCGCGTGGCGCTGTTTACCGATACCCGCGAAATTGACCTGAACGGCACGGCGTGGACGCTACGCTTTGATTCGTTGCCGTCGTTTGAGGAGGAGGTGGACCGCAGGACACCCGAGATCGTGGCTGTTTCAGGTTTCGTGCTGACGCTGACGCTGGCCTTGTTGTTGTGGACGCTGCTGCGGACGCGGGCACGGGCGTTTGAATTGGCAGAGGCCATGACACTTAGCCTCAGGGAAAATGAAGAGCGCTTCCGCTCCGTTGTCGATACCGCCCTGGACGGCATTATCCTGATCAATGAACGCGGCATTATCGAGTTTTGCAATGCGGCGACCCAGCGCATATTTGGCTATGCTGCCGGGGAAATGCTGGGCAACAATATCAAGATGCTGATGCCCGAGCCCTATCATAGCCAGCATGATGGTTACCTGCATCGGTTTGTACATACCGGAGAGGCGCGGATTATTGGTATGGGGCGCGAAGTGACCGGCTTGCGCAAGGATGGCACGACCTTCCCGATGGATCTGTCGGTGGGCGAGATGCATCTGGGCAGCCAGCGCAAGTTTACCGGTATGGTGCATGATGTGACCGAGCGAAAACGCGCCGAGGATGAGTTGCGCGAAACCATGGGTCTGCAGCATGCCATCCTGGAAAGCGCGAGCCACGCCATTATTTCCACCACGGTAGAGGGCACGATTACCTCTTTTAATCCGGCGGCAGAAAAAATGCTGGGGTATAAGGCTGACGAGCTGGTAGGCAAGGAAACGCCGGCGGTTTTCCATTTGCCGGAGGAAGTTGTGGCTCGGGCTAAAAAAGTTTCTGACGAACTCGGACGCACTGTCGAGCCTGGCTTTGAGGTGTTTGTCGCAAAATCGCGGCTGGGCGTCATTGATGAAAATGAATGGACCTACGTATGCAAGGATGGCGGGCAAATACCCGTATTGCTGTCGGTAACGGCACAGCGTGATGAAGAAAATAATCTCACAGGCTTTCTTGGGATCGCATCGGATATCTCTGAACGCAAGAAAATAGACCGCCTGAAAAATGAATTTGTCTCCACCGTCAGTCACGAGCTGCGCACACCGCTTACTTCCATACGCGGTTCGCTGGGCCTGGTGGCGGGCGGAGTAGCCGGGGAAATTTCTGCCCAGGCAAAAAGCCTGATTGATATTGCCTACAAAAATAGCGAACGCCTGGTACGCCTGATCAACGACATTCTGGATGTCGAGAAGATTGAGTCAGGCAAGATGGAAATGAATCTGAAACAATATGATTTGATGTCCTTGATAAACCAGTCGATTGAGGCCAACCGCGCTTATGGTGAAACTTATGGCGTATCTTTCAGGGTCACCGAGTCCCTGCCCGGCGTTCAGGTCAATATTGACCATGACAGACTGATGCAGGTGATGGCGAACCTTCTTTCCAATGCGGCCAAATTTTCACCGGCTGATGGCGAGGTTGAAATCGCCGTGCGCAAGTGGAAACACGGAGTCAGGGTCATGGTCAGCGATAAGGGTAGCGGCATACCTGAAGCCTTCCGCAGCCGTATCTTCCAGAAATTTTCGCAGGCGGATTCATCCGATACGCGGCAGAAAGGCGGCACCGGACTGGGGCTGAGTATATCAAAAGCAATTATCGAAAGGATGGGCGGGGAGATTGGTTTTGACAGCGCTGCGGGAGAGGGATCGGTATTTTATTTTGAGCTGCCACTCGCTGCCGAATCAATTGCATTGCTGAGGCCTGCGGATGGCGGGCAGGAAACAGGTCGGGGAAAACTACAGCGTATCCTGATCTGCGAAGATGACCGGGATATCGCGCAACTGCTGGCGATGATGCTGAAGCAGGGCGGTTTTTCCGCCGATATTGCGTATACAGCGCAGCAGGCAAAGTCGCTGCTGAAGGAAAAAAAATATGATGCAATGACGCTGGATATAGGCTTGCCCGACCAGGATGGTATTTCCCTGATCCGCGAGCTGCGCGGACAGGCGGCGACGGCCAACCTGCCGATCGTGGTGGTTTCCGCGCAGGCAAACAAGGGCCGTGCCGAAGTCAACGGCAGCTATGCGCTGGTGGGCTGGCACGACAAGCCGATCGACCGCGACTATCTGGTTGCGCAGCTGAACGATATTTTAAATAACCGCACAATGAAACATCTGCCGCATGTGCTGCATGTGGAAGACGATGCGGACGTCAGGCAGATATTAATTTCGATAGGCCGCGGCATCGCGGAATTTGACCATGCAGCCACACTGCAGGAAGCGTCTGAAAAATTGTCGCTGCTGCGCTATGATCTGGTGGTGCTGGATCTGGGCTTGCCGGACGGCTCCGGCCTTGACGTGCTGCCGCTGCTAAAAGGTCTCAATTTGCAGACGCCGGTGATGATTTTTTCCGGAAAAGATGTCAGCGGGCAGCAGGCGAGCATGGTTGCCTCGGTGCTGATGAAATCGAGCACTACAAATAAAACGTTGCTGGATACCATCGTCAGATTGCTGCAAACAAAGTGAACAAGGCCGGTTAAAGTTTGAACAGGTACGTTTTAACTCTATCGTGCCGCATCAATAATAACTGCTCTCAAGGAGGGAAAATGGCAGAACTGAAACGAATTTTATACGTGGAAGATGAACCTGATATCCAGGCGGTGGCCAAGCTGGCGCTGGAGGCTATCGGCGGCTTTGAGGTGAAAGTATGCGGCTCGGGGAAAGAAGCGCTGGACAGCGCCCCGGCCTTTTCACCCGATCTGATTTTGCTGGACGTGATGATGCCGGGCATGGACGGCCCGACTACTTTGCAGGCAATGCGCGCCCTGCCGGAACTGGCTCATACACCGGTGATCTTTATGACGGCCAAGGTACAGCCGCAGGAAGTGGCGGGCTATAAAAACCTGGGTGCGCTGGATGTGATTCCCAAGCCGTTTGATCCCATGACGCTGGCGGATAATGTCAAAAAAATCTGGGCAAGAGAAAAAATATAGTATGCAAATTTATTGATCCTGCACGGTAAATTTAAAACGTAGGTCGGGCTTTAGCCCGACAAGTCGGCCTGAAGGCCGACCTACGAGCCTTACCCAAATGGTGACGTGGTTTAAAGCAAGTTGTGCTTTCTCTTTCATTTAATTGCAGCATAAATGGTAAGGTCAACTGCGTTATGTTAAAGCGTAGGTCGGGTTTCAACCCGACACCCAAAGGGTGCGAGAACCTCTTCGAGGCAAGTCGGGCTAAAGCCCGACCTACGCCTGTTTTACCGAGCCGGTTAAATAGGTATCAATTTATTTGCAATAAAACGGGGCTATGCAATGAGTAAAACAGCAGACTTGAATGATGCACTGCGGCTGTTGCGCGAACGCTATCAAAATGACCTTCCCGTAAAGCTGGCGGAGATTGACACTTTGCTGGAGGCGTTGCGCACTGCTGAACACCCGCTGCCGGAAGATGTGCACACGCTGCACCGGCTGGTGCACAGTCTGACGGGGTCCGGTGCGACCTTTGGCCTGTCGGCGCTGAGCGATACAGCCAGGCAGCTTGAATTGACCATTAAGGGAGTCGTGCAGGGTAATAAAATTGACCTGACTGTTGATGTTTTCAGAAAAATCACAGCGCAGTGGGCTGAAGTCAAGTCTGCCGCCGCACGTCCCGATTCGCTTCCGGCAGAAAATTCTGCCATCGCCCAAGCCTACACCGGAACGGGCGCGCCACTAAAGAAAGAGAATGGTTATATTCTGCTGGTTGAAGATGATGTTGAGCAGGCGCGCAATCTGCAAATACAGCTGGGTCATTTCGGCTATAACGTGAAAGTTTTGCATGAGCCGTCACGCTTGCGTGCCGTGCTTGCAGAGTCGGCACCAATAGCCATGATTATGGATATCGTTTTCCCCGATAACGACATGTCCGGCCCGCAGTCGGTAGCCGCACTGCCGACCGAGCTCAGGAAAGATATTCCGGTGATTTTTATCTCGTCGCGCTCGGATATTGCTGCGCGTCTAGCCGCAGTACGCGCGGGTGCCGCAGCTTACTTTGCCAAGCCGTTCGACACGGGCATTCTGATCGACAGGCTGGACAGGCTTACCGCCGATACGCAAGCCGAGGCGTTTAAAATACTGATCGTGGAGGATTCGCCATCCTTGTCTTCCTTTTATGCCATGACGCTGCAATCGGCAGGCATGGAAACGAGGGTGGTGACCGATCCGATGAAGGTGCTGGAAGCGATGGCCGACTTCACGCCGGAGTTGCTGCTGGTGGATATGTATATGCCGGGCTGCAACGGTCTGGAACTGGCCAAAATCATACGGCAGCAGGAGACCTACGTCAGCACGCCGATTGTTTTTCTGTCGGCGGAAACGGATGTAGAAAAGCATCTGGAAGCGATGCAGTTCGGCGCGGATGATTTTCTGACTAAGCCTATCAAGCCTGCGCACCTGATTTCTTCAGTGACTTCCCGCGTGCAGCGCTACCGTATTTTGCGCTCCTTCATGGTGAGGGACAGTCTGACCGGTTTGTTGAATCACACCACAATCAAGGAAGAGCTGGAATCGGAAGTCATGCGCGCGGAGCGGCAGAAAAACTCGCTGGCCTTCGCCATGCTGGATATCGATTTTTTCAAAAAAGTGAACGACACATACGGCCATCCCGCCGGTGACCGCGTGATCAAAAGCCTGTCGTGGTTGCTGCAGCAGCGCCTGCGCAAGACAGATGTGATAGGCAGGTATGGCGGCGAGGAATTTGCGGTGATTTTGAAAGACACCGACGCTGCCAGCGCAATTGCGATACTGGACAATATACGCAAGGCCTTCGAGCAGATTGTGCAGCATGCGGATAACAGGGATTTCTCGGTGACGTTCAGCTGCGGCGTGGCTGAGTATCCCGAATTTTCCACCGCATCAGAAATCAACAATGCGGCTGACAGGGCGCTGTATGACGCGAAACATGCTGGGCGCAACCGTGTTGCTTTGGCGCAAGCGGCAACGGGTAGTTAGCGCGCTGTCTGTCTTTCACTGCGGCATCATGACAATTAACATGGAATCCGTAGTTGCATTATCCGTAGGTCGGGCTTCAGCCCGACGTTTTGCTTCGATACGCCAACCCCGTCGGGCTGAAGCCCGACCTACGGATGGCATAATTATCGTTTTTAGGATAATTGCATGCATGAACTCCTGCCATCCGTGGTGTAAGGCTAAATCGCCCCGGCCTGATGCGCCTGCTCATCCGCGTGGTAACTGCTGCGCACCATCGGCCCGCAGGCAGCATGCGAAAAGCCCATCTCCAGCGCGGCCTGCTCAAACATTTTGAAAGTTTCGGGTGTGACATAACGCAGCACCGGCAGATGCGCGTTTGAAGGCTGCAGGTACTGGCCCAGCGTGAGCATTTCCACATCGTGCGAGCGCAGGTCGCGCATCGCCAGCAAAACCTCCTCGTCGGTTTCGCCCAGCCCCAGCATTAGCCCTGATTTGGTGACGACGTGCGGAAAGCGCGCCTTGAAATCTTTCAGCAGCTTCAGCGAATGCGCATAGTCGGCACCCGGACGCGCCAGTTTATACAGGCGCGGCACGGTTTCCATATTGTGATTCAGCACGTCGGGCAGGCTCTGCGCCATCACGTCGAGCGCGGTGTCGAGGCGGCCGCGAAAATCCGGCACCAGCGTTTCCAGTTTGGTAAGGGGTGAAGAGGCGCGTATCGCCGCGAGACAATCGACAAAATGCTGCGCGCCGCCGTCGCGCAGATCGTCGCGATCCACACTGGTGATCACCACATATTTCAGCTTGAGCAGCGCAATCGACTGTGCCAGATTGGCGGGCTCATTCGCGTCGGGCGGCAGCGGCTTGCCGTGGCCCACATCGCAAAACGGGCAGCGCCGCGTGCACAGGTCGCCGAGGATCATGAACGTTGCCGTGCCCTTGTTGAAACATTCGCCGATATTCGGGCAGGAAGCTTCCTCGCACACCGTGTGCAATTTGTGCTCGCGCAGCATGCGCTTGACGTCATGGTAACCCTGGCCGCTGCCGGACTTGACGCGTATCCACTCCGGCTTGCGCAGGCGCTCATCGAGCTGCACGATCTTGATCGGGTTGCGCGCAGTTTTGGAAGCGCCGGTTTGTTTTTCTGCTGTACTCATTGGGTGTGTTCCTTGTGGTGTGCGGCTAGCAATGACATCAATTTTTCGGCCAGTAGTAGTTCAATCTGTTCGGGCGGAGTATTCACGCCAAAGTCTTTGAGCTGGGTCACGTGCAGGCCTTTAAAGCCGCACGGGTTGATAAAATCATACGGGGTCAGGTCCATGTCGATATTGAAAGACAGGCCGTGGTAGCAGCAGCTGTGTTTTATTTTCAAACCGAGTGCGGCGATTTTGGCGTCGCCGACATACACGCCGGGCGCATCCTCGCGCCCGCTGGCCTTGATGTTGTAATCCGCCAGGATGTTGATCACGGCCTGTTCCATCAGGCGCACCAGCTGGCGCACGTTGAGTTTCCAGCGGCGCAGGTCCAGCAGCAGATAGGCCACCACCTGGCCGTGGCCGTGGTAGGTGATCTGGCCGCCGCGATCAATTTTAACCACCGGTATGCCGCGTGCATTGAGCAGGTGTTCGGGCAAACCGGCCTGGCCCTGGGTATAGGTGGACGGGTGCTGCAGCAGCCAGATTTCATCGCGGGTATCGGGTTTGCGATGGGTGGTGAAATGCTTCATCGCGTTCCAGGTGGGTTCGTATTCGGCGATGCCGAAATATTTGACCTTGGGGGGGAGGATATTGTTTGGCAGGTCGGGCTTTAGCCCGACATGTCGGGCTAAAGCCCGACCTACGTCTAGTCTCTCATCCTGTATTTTCATAACACCATTACCACCAGTGGATGATCGCACAGGGCCTGATATATCGCATCGAGCTGCTCGCGCGAGGTGGCTGTCACGGTGCAGGTCAGACTGATGTATTTTGCTGTTTTACTGTTACGCATGGTAATGCTGGCGGCGGTGAAAGCGGGATCGTGTTGCAGTATCACTTCAGTAACCGCTTGTAAAAATCCCTGCTGTGTCTGCCCGAATACCTTGATCGGAAATTCGCAGGGGTATTCGATCAGGCTTGCCATTGCGTCTGGTGATTTTGGCATCGGCGGTGTGCTCATGGCTGGCGCATCACGTCGCGCTTGAAATTCTGGTAAAGGGTGTGCAGGCGCGCGAACATCGGGCCGGGTTTGCCGTTGCCTACAGGTTTGCCGTCCAACCGGGTTATCGGAAGAACTTCTTTGGTGGATGAGGTGAGCAGCAATTCGTCGGCATTGAATATTTCCGGTTTGGCAATTTTGCGCACCTGAAAGGGGATTTGATTGGCGGCGGCGATTTCCAGTATCACGTCATAGGTGATGCCGGGCAACATCAGGTTGTCTTTCGGCGGCGCCAGCAGCATGCCGTTGCTGACCGCGAAAATATTGCTTGCTGCACCTTCGGTCATGAAGCTGTCTTCGTCGGATGATCCCTGGCGGACAAGTATGGTTTCGGCGCAGCCCTCATCGACAGCTTGCTGGCGTAGCAGCACGTTGGGCAGCAATGAGATTGCCTTGATGTCGCAACGCAGCCAGCGGTTGTCTGCAGCCGTTACTGCACTGACGCCGCTGGCAAGCAAGTCGGCAGCAGGTTGCAGCAGCGGAGAGCTCATCATGAATACGGTGGGTGTGACCGTGGGCTGCGGGAAAGCGTGATCGCGTTTCGCCACGCCACGGGTTGTGTGCAGGTACAAATACTGGTCATCACCCGCATTGCGTGCGATCAGTTCATTGATGAGCGACGTCCATTCCCCCGCAGAGTGCGGATTGTCCAGGCGTATGCCATCGAGGCTGGCCTGCAGGCGTTTCAGGTGCTCTGACAGGCGAAAGGCACGCCCCGAATAGACCGGTATGACTTCATACACGCCATCGCCGAAAATAAAACCGCGATCCAGTACCGGAATGCAGGCTTCTTCGATAGGCATGAAACGACCATTCAGGTATACGGTCATTAGTGCGTTACCGGCTGAAGATCATGCGGATGCTGTCGATTCCGCGTGAAAAAATATTGACCAGTTGCACGGGGGCCAGTGCGACCAGCGGAAATTCAAGATAGGGTTTTCCATCCAGGGTCAGTTTCAGTGTGCCCACTTGTTGCCCGTCTTCAATGGGAGCAAGCAGCGGCTGCTGGGTTTCTATGGTGGCTTTAAGCAATGGCCGCTGGCCTTTGGGCAGGGTGATGGTCAGGCCTTCGCGAATTCCCGCCTTGACCGCATTTTCGGTACCCTTCCACAGGCGGATATTGCTGATCGCGTCATTTTTCTTGTACAGACGAAATAGCTCGAAGTTCTGGAAGCCATGGTTGAGCAGGCGCTGGCTTTCAGCGCTGCGCAGGTGTTCTGAGGAGGTGCCCAAAACGACAGAAATCAGACGATGGTTATTACGATTTGCCGAGGCAACGAGGCTGTATCCGGAGCTTTCGGTATGTCCGGTTTTCATGCCGTCAACATTGGGGTCCAGCCATAGCAAACGGTTGCGGTTGTAATGTTTGATATGGTTGTATTCGTATTCGCGCTGTGCATAGAGCGGGGAGCGTTCGGGGAAGTCGGTCAAAATTGCGGTAGTCAGCAGTGCCAAATCGTAAGCGCTGCTGTAATGCAGCGGATCGGGCAAGCCGGTGGCATTGGCAAAGTGCGTGTCTGTCATACCCAACCGCTGTGCTTCAAGATTCATCATTTCGACAAACGAGGCTTCAGTGCCGGCAATGGATTCCGCCAACACACTTGCAGCGTCATTGGCGGAAATGATGATCAGTCCATGCAGCAATTCGTTGATGGACACGGGTTTTTTGTGGTCAAGAAACATCCTGGATTCGGCGAGCTGATTTCGCACAGCCCGGACGGAAGGCGTCACTTTCTGGTTAAGCGTGATTTTTTTCTGCTTGAGTGCTGAAAAAGCAATATAGGCCGTCATCAGTTTGGTAAGCGATGCCGGCTCGATGCGTTCATGGCTGTTTTGCTGCAGTAGAAATTGCTTGCTGGTGTAGTCGTAAAGCAAATAAGCGCGGGCTGACAGCTTGGGTGTTTGTGTATTTGTATAATTGTCAGTGGTGGTTTTAGAGTCTGTGGCAAGGAGGTTTGCACTGGCAGAAACGGGTAACAGCAAACCTAGCAAGAGTGTTAGCGGAAACTTCATGGTGTTTTTGTAAAGATGTTAAGGGTGTCAAAATTAGCCAAGATTCGCGGCAAACAGTGCGGCTTGATCGGCCTGTTCGGCAGCCTGATTAAGGATTTCCTCGGCATTGGAAGGGTCGATGCCTAAGGCTTCCCAATCCGAATCATGTATGCCCGTGTCAACATGTTCGCCCATGCCGAAAGACGGCAGCATTTTTTCGGCGATGTAAACCATGCGTATTAGAGGCTGGTTCTTGGGTGCCTCGGGTGCATCCGGCGTATGGTGATAACGGATGACCGAGATAATTTCGTCGGGCAAGTTCCAGTGGCGGGCCAGTTCCGCCCCCAGCTCATCATGGCATATCTCCAGCAAGGATTTTTCGATTTCCAATACCGAGCGGGCGGGCGCTGCCGCCTGGTAAGTATGCAGTTCATTGCTGCGTTTGGGATCGAGGTGGGCGAGCGCAATATAGCCGATGTCATGCAGTATGCCGGCCAGAAAAACATAATCGCTGTCCGGTCTGATTTTTCTGGGCATGGCGTTGCTTATGGCGATCATGGCAAAGGCAATGCCCAGGTTATGCATCCACAAATCCTGCAGGTTGAAACTGCCGGTAGACGCGCCGGCGTTTACTGACATCATGGACATGCCTGTCGCTACCGATTTGATACGGTTGATGCCAAGTATGATGGCGGCTTCTGAAATGCTGCTAACCTTGCGCGAAGACCCTTGTACGGGTGCATTGGCCAGGCCGATCACTCTGGCCAATATTTGGGGATCCTGCGCGATCAATGACAGCATCTGGCGCTGCCCTTCATCTGTTTCGACATTCAGGGTAAGTAACTTCTGCGCGATTAGCGGTATGGCCGGCAGCGAGTTCAGGTCTTTGATGGCGACACGTAAATTGACGGGTGTACTGCTGGTATTCATAAATGGCCTCTGATATTCGGTAGAGTGTTTCTGATTGGTTGATATTTTAACCCAGAAACAGTGGCAGGTATGAGATGTAAAGTAAGGGTATGCAGGAAAAATGACCCCTGATAAAAGAGGGGAAGAGGATGGGAATGATATGTTATGTGGGAGCGCGGACGTCCCCGTCGGCCTGCTCAATCACGCTTGCCGACGGGGATGTCGGCGCTCCAGCCTGCATTATCCTAATTCCATTTCTATCTCAATCGAGCATTTTGTAGGTCGGTATTTATACCGACATAACCAGCGTCGGGTTAAAACCCGACCTACGGATTATTTCCCGTTTGAAGAGGAAATGGAATAACTCCATTTCACCCCAATGGCATTTTGCTTAGTTTACGTTGCAGTGTGCGTCTGTGCATATTGAGCGCGCGGGCGGTGGCGGAGATGTTGCCCTGGTTTTCCTGCAATACGCGCTGGATGTGCTCCCACTCCAGGCGATTGACCGAGGAGGGTTGTGTATTGAGAGGTAGGCCGGATGTTGCACTGTGCCCGAAGGCATTCACTATTTCGTCGGCATTGGCCGGTTTGGAGAGATATTGTGTAGCACCGAGTTTGATCGCTTCTACCGCAGTCGCGATGCTGGCATAACCTGTCAGCACCACGATGCGTGTGGCCGGGTCGAGCTCATGCAGGGATTGAATCAGCACCAGCCCGGATGCGCCGCTCATTTTTAAATCGACGACCGCGTATTCCGGCGGGTTGGCAGCAGCTAGCGGCAGGGCCTGTTCCACACTGTGCACCACTGTTACCGCATAACCGCGTTTTTCCAGTGCACGGCTCAATACCTGGCAAAAGATGACATCGTCATCCGCCAGCAACAGGCTGGGCTGTTCGTTGCTGTTTGTGTTCATGTGCTGCCCGCCAGCGGCAGGGTGACCTCGGTGGTAGCGCCGCCGCTGAAGCTGTTAAACAGCCTTACGCGGCCGCCGAGTCTTTCCAGTGTCGCATTGGCCAGGAATAAGCCCAGGCCGCGACCACCTTCTTTGGTGGTAAAGAATGCGGTGCCGATACGTGCGGCGGCCGCGGGTGTCAGGCCCGTGCCATGGTCGTGAATCTCCAGCGTAAAATTCTCGTTGTTCCAGCGGGCGTGAATATCGATGTTTTCCGGTGAGGCATCGGCTGCGTTGTTGAGCAGATTCATGAGTGCAGCACGCAGCGATGGATCGATATGCAGTTGCGGTGCGGGTTGTGAGCCTTCGCAGTTGAACAAGTAGCGGGCGGTCGGACGCAGCAACTGCCATTCGTCCAGCGTGTCGGCAAGAAACTGATCGATGGAATGCGTTGCCGTGCTGCTGGTTTCTCTGGAATTTTCTCGCGCATTTGCCAGCAATTTGTCGAGTATGGTTTTGCATCCGCGCACCTGCCCTTCAAGCAGGGTCAGGCTATTCTGCCATTCGGGCAATGCATCCGTTTCATGTTTCAACTCGCCGATGACCACCAGCATGGTTGAAAGCGGTGATCCCATCTCGTGTGCAGCTCCTGCTGCCTGCATGCCCAGTTCCACAATGCGTTCGTTGCGCAGTGTTTCTTCACGCACTCGTGCCAGTGTTTCATCGCGTTCGCGTACGGCCTGTGCCATCTTCACGACAAAGTATGCCACGACAATGGCGCTGATCACAAAGCCCAGCCACATGCCCAGAACATGCATGCTAAAAATATCATCCGTCGCCATTGCGTGCTGCATATGGGCGTGCTGATTGCCGGTCATGGGGAGCGCTACATAGTATTTCATCAGCAGGCTGTATATGGTGGTGGTGAGGGCAGCCATGGTCCAGGTATAGCGTTGCGGCAGGGTGGCAGCAGCAATGATCAGCGGTAACAGGAACAGCGATATAAACGGATTGGTAGAGCCGCCACTCAAGTAGAGCAATACCGAAAGGGTAAGAACGTCTATGCACAGTTGTGCGAATAGTTCGAAGTTGGATACCGGATATTCAGTGCGTAATCTCCACCAGGTAAACAGATTGATAATCGCCTGCGCGCCTATGGTGGCAATCATGGGCAGCCATGCCAGTTTGATGTCGAGTAGCTGATAGACCAGCGCCAGGACGGCGCATTGGCCGGCGATCGAGATGCTGCGCAGCAGGATCAGTCGATGCAAGTGGCTATGGCCTGTCTGGTTTGAATGGGAAGCAGGGGCAGGCTGGATGTTAAGGTTCATGGGGGAATTTTACTCGTTGCTTCACTTTGCAGGGTGCGACAATTTGACGCACAAATATACATAGCGACATAAGTCTACTGCGCGAATGAATGGTTGCGTTGCGCGGTGTTGGCTCTGGCATAACGTGCGGAGCACATTAGCCTCCACCGCAACTTCGTTGTCGGAGTCCTCGTGTATGTCTATATACACTCCGGCTCCTGCGCTCCGTGCGCCTTACCATTCATCCTCTCGCTACGACTTATGTCGTTATGTATAAAAAAGTCCCGTTTGAACGGGACGGATTACATTCGGATATTGCGACAGCTTGTCATTCCACTTCCCCTTCAAACGGGAGATATTCCGTAGGTCGGGTTTTAACCCGACGCTGGTTATGTCGGGATAAATCCCGACCTACAAAATGCTCGGTTGAAATAGAAATGGAATCAGGCGTAACAGCGCAAGCGTTGCGAAAATTCCTGCAATGCCAATATACCGCTGTTTTCGGCGCGATGGCACCAGTCTTCCAGTTGCTTCACCAAATGCTCCTTGCTGGTGGTGGAACGTTGCCAGATTGCAGCCAATTCCTGACGCAAGGTATAGGCAGTATGGAGTATTGGGCTGGCATGTATCACCACGCCCAATTTGGCTTTTTGCTGTTCGGACAAAACACTCTCATCCAGATGCAACCAGTGTTTGATGCGTTTGATATCCAGCTTGTCGGAGGCCTGCAGCTTGATATTTTCTATTTCCTTTGAGTAGGTTTTTTTCAGTGATCCCGCATACTTGGTCATCACTTCGTAACGGTTGGTAATCACCGCATGCAGTGTTTCCAGGTCGCATACAGTTTTGCTGATGTCGAGGCGCACTTGAGGGGCAATCTTTTTTACTTGTGCCAGCCTGAAACTGGCCAGCACGCGGATATAAAGCCAGCCGATGTCGAGTTCGTACCACTTGCTGGATAGTTTCGCGGAGGAAGCGTAGGCATGGTGGTTGTTGTGCAGCTCTTCGCCGCCGATAAAAATACCCCACGGTACGATATTGGTGGACGCGTCGGCACAAGCGTAATTGCGGTAACCCCAGTAGTGTCCGGCACCATTGATGATGCCGGCCGCATTGATGGGTATCCACGCCATCTGGATGGCCCATATGGTTAATCCTATCGGGCCGAACAGTAGCAGGTCGATCACCAGCATCAATACGATTCCCAGCTTGTTATGTTTGCAGTACAGGTGCTTTTCAAGCCAGTCATCGGGGGTGCCAGTGCCGTATTTAGTTAACGTTTCCTGGTTTGCTGCTTCCTGGCGATACAGCTCATAGCCTTGCAGCAACACCTTCTTGATGCCCAGTATAACCGGGCTGTGCGGGTCTTCCTCGGTTTCGCATTTCGCATGGTGTTTGCGGTGTATGGCCGCCCATTCTTTGGTGACGATGCCGGTAGTGAGCCACAACCAGAAGCGGAAAAAATGGCTGGAGACCGGGTGTAAATCGAGCGCGCGATGCGCCTGGTGCCGGTGCAGATAAATGGTAACGGATGCAATGGTGATGTGTGTTACAGCCAGCGTGGCAAGGATGTAACCCCACCAAGGCAGATCAATAAACCCTGCGAACATAACGCTCTCC
>Ga0315281_10006570_pt1 | contig 16520 bp, 20 predicted proteins | sample YL17G07_0_MG_FD_204540 | JGI IMG/M metagenome (GOLD analysis project Ga0315281, IMG submission 204540) | Sediment microbial communities from Yellowstone Lake, YNP, Wyoming, USA - YL17G07_0 | ecosystem: Environmental > Aquatic > Freshwater > Lake > Sediment | place: USA: Wyoming | collected... | reverse complement strand
TTGCTGCAGCCCCGGTACCTTACAGCTCCATTATTTACGGCAAGTCATCACTACGTGCGTGAAAGGGATACCCATTTCCGGTGATTTCCTGGACGGTCAATCAGATAGTTGTCGAAGGCTCAAATTTGAAACTGTCCAGGAACAGCTCCGAAGCCCGGAAGCATTCGGAAAACATTTCCGCCGGCGTAACTGCAGAACTTGCAAGGCGCAGGGATATGTTGCAACCCGGGAGTATTGGCCCCTGGCTCCAACACCTTGATGACGGATCGCTTCGCATACTGCTTGCTACCCGTTGCCTGATGAACTTCGGGAAACTGCACCTTTCCGATATCGATGCCATAGGCGTCAATTCATCCGGCGTCGTGGAAATGATCGAGTTCAAGCGCAAGGATCCCGCGGAGGGACCGAGGAATCGCATTGTTCCGCAACCTGATGCCCGGAAAGCCATGGCGGCACATCTGGATAGAATTGAACAGCTGAAGGAGCTGGATAATGATTCCGTCAGGAAGGAATTTTCCAGCTCGACAAGATGGGAGAAGGTAAAAGGAAAGAGTTTCGGTCTTGATGTCTCCCACGCAAGGAATGCCGATCTGTGCGTCAGGGCGGGAATAATCTACAGATACATCGTGTGGAATTCAGACAAGCGGTTGCCGGAGGAATTGCTATCCGCGGAATTCAAGCCGCTTGTGCTGCTCGATATTCGTACGGCAGTGGTTGTTCCTGGGCTTTTTGACGGAATCAGTTTTACAAAAGGCAACGACTCCGGAAGCTACACCAGCGAAACCCGCTTCCAGCTCATGATTCCGTTGGACAGATTCAACTCTTTCATGCTTACGTAGCGGCCTTGTCCGATCGGGGAAACCAATTGCCTGCAGCACGCTTCAAAAGCTTGTCCAGCATTTCGACGGTCATCACGTTGAGAAGATTTACATCAGGCGCATTCGCGCTACAATCGGTTCGTTGATTTCGGCGACCCGGAAGCCTATCGGCGGGAGCTGGAAACAATCCGGCGCGACTTCGATGAGACAAAAAAACGGTGAAGCCGATTTTCTTGCGACACGATCAATAGGGGGTGGCATATGCAAGTCATCGATCTGACAGCGCGTGGAGTGGAAGCGGATTTCGGCCTTGCGCGCGCCATGGCCGAGCTGGCGGCCGCCAGCAGCACCGGGGAGGTAATGCTGGTGGCCTGGTTTGACGGCGCCAGCGGCGAAGGGCATCCGAACGCAAGGGAATGCACCGGCAAGCCCGGCTGGCTCGCCTACGGGGAGAGCCACGGCGGTGAGGTGAGGGTGAATTTCAATCTGGAACGGTTCGTTTTCATCTTTGCCCCGGCATAGACCGGGTCAGCTCGAAGCTGCCATGTGCAGCCTCACCGTCCCGGGGGGACACCTCCGTTACGCGACAGTGACTGCCTTGCCGCCGAAGATGCATCGACGACCTGATAGTCCACGATGGCGCAGTCAAGGTACATTTGCCGTATCCTGCTTTCCGCGTGAGATCTGTCCCTGGCTTGAATGATCAGGTTGTCAACCTTGAAACCAAGTCTGGTCTGAATGCGAAAGCGGTATTTGTGCATGTGCGATTCCTCTGAAGGGTAAGCCGGGGCTTCTTTCCCGGCGGCTTGCCCTAATATGCTTTTGGCTGGACTTCCTGGCAAGTTACAGTTTTGACACTTGCTCCCAACTCCGTTCATGGCCCAAAAAATGCCGCTTGTCGGCTGCGCTGGAAATGTTGCGCAAACGCGCCTACGCTCAGGCCGTCAGTTGTGGTTCGCGGTTCTTTCGCGGGGCTGCAACGGGCCAGGTTCTGAAAAACGGCTAACCCGACCGAAAGGCGGGCACGCAAAGTTACCGGTCTAAGGAGCAGAGGTTGCTCTAGGACAGCGGGATTGCCAGACAAGCCAGTCGATGCGGCCACGCGCCAGCGTCCTTGTCACGCCCTCCCCCTGTCCAGCCGGATTTGAAATACTGATCGAGTGGCAGGAGGCAATATGCGTATCCCGGCAAAGACCAGCGAAGTGGCAATGTTGCTGATGGTATCCCTGATGAGCTTCGGGGCGAACATCCCGGAAAGCCTCATCCCCGGTTTCGTCGACCGAAGACTCCTGCTGCTGACCCTGACGGTTTCCGTAATCATCGCGCTGTTCCGCTATCTGCGGTTCATGGTGTTCATGGCGGTGGCCATACTCGCCATCGGCGCAAACGTGCCCGGCGAGCTTGCGCGCCAGTTCGGCGTTGAACCAACCGTCCTGCTGGTGTCCCTGGCGCTGATAGTCGCGTTTTCCCTGCTGAATTACTTGGTAAAAATCCTGCCGACGGGACTGGAGAAAAAAGGCGGCATCGACACGCTGCATTCGCGCCAGAATTTGCTGACCGCGGTATGCCGCGGCGATGTCGGACTGGTGCAAAGGCTGCTCTCGATGAACATCGAGGTCAACTTCCAGCAGCACGGCGAGACGCCGATCCTGATGGCCGCCGACAAGGGATACGCCGACATCGTGCAGATCCTGGTCCATCACGGCGCCAATTTCAAGGTGCGCAACAAGAGCGGCCAGACCCCGATGGATATCGCCCTGGTCAAGGGCTACACCCGCACCGCACAGATTCTGCATCACGCGGCGGAATCCGCCGCGGGAAAGAGGCCGGGCAGCGCAGACGTCGAGAACCTTACCAACATGTTCGCGCCCGCCGCCTGAGACGCAGGCGAATATCGCTCACCTTCCTCCATCGCGAGCAAAGCCATCTCTTGAATTGTGGATATTAATATGCGCATAATAGCAATGTAGTCACTTGGCTACGGCAAACTTTTGACTGAAGGAGCTACGATGTCTACTGATATGGGAACACTTCTTTTCGGCTTCGGCCTGCCCATGGGCCTCGCCCTGTTCGCGCTGGTTTCGGATAGCATCAACTCAAAATATCTAAAAAAATAGACATTGATCCTGGCGCGGCGCGGCGATTCATGCCGTGCCGCAATTCCCACGGCATTTGACTGCCGCGCATTCCTCTCCCGCCCTGAAATTTCGCAAGTCCTTGCCACTCAACCCGGCTTCAGTTCACTCACCGCAGAGGCACAGAGCGATAGGGGTAGAGAAAGGCTCTCGCCCTCCCCTCCCTCAATCAGGATTTTCAGGATTAGTCCGCTTCGCAGGTGAAAAGAGCCGTGCAGACGGGGGCTGAAGTCGAAGCCAACCCTGTTATCGTTTTGATGGCGAAGCTGAAAATAAAAGCACCCCGGTCAAAGGGGGGAAGACCGGGGTGCAGTGCCCTGACCCAATGGTCAAGGCTACCCGCCGAAGGAGGAACGGCGGGGAACGGTGGGGTGCCATTCACGAAATAAGACCCGCCTTCCCGGGAACAAGTTCCCGCGCAGCAGCGAAAAGTTTGCCCGTTTTTCTGCTGACCGCATGGTCTGCACTAAAAAATGCGCAGCAGGCTTCCGGTCGTTACCGCTGCGCTTGACGTGAAACTTGCGCAGCGAGACTTTTTCCCTCTCGCCCGCTTGGGGGAGAGAGCCAGGAGAGAGGGACGGTGGGGTGCAAAAAGCCGGTTGCCGGCGCGCAGGAGGCTACACGCCATGAACGTCCAATCGGCGTGCTGCAGCAGCGCGATGCGTCCCTCGATCTACCCACTGACCCATACCGGGAGTGGCTGGAGCGGGTCGACGACGCAGTCAAAGCGGCATTCGGCGACTGAACCTGGCTGGACGTTCTTGACGCTCTAAGATATACATTATATATTGCAGTTGTCCAGCCACACACGGAGAGTAGCCGCCATGGCAACACTGCAACTGACACAGGTTTATCTTGAGCCGTCACAAAAAAAGGCGCTTGGGGAAAAAGCAAAATCGCTGGGCGTCAAGCCATCCGAGCTGATCCGCGAGGCCGTCAACACCTATCTCGCCGGGGTCACCGCCGACGAACTGATGCTGCTGGACCGTGCGACGAAACAAGCCGGGGATGACTTCGCCGCGATGAACAGCCAGCTTGACGAGACCAATGCCAAGCTGGACCGTGTTTTTGACGAAATCGGCCTGTTGCACAGAAAGGCTGCGGCATGAGCGTGGTCACGGAAATCCTGGATCGGCTCTCCGGCGTTACCGCCGTCCGGGAAAAGCTCAACAGCACTTCACAGCGCATAGAGAAACTGGCCGACATGCTGCTGGACCACGAGAAACGGATTCTGACGCTGGAACTCTCGGGGAATCGTTCCCCGCAATCGCCACCCAAGCCCAAGCGTATCAAATAGCCGGACGGGGGGCTGATACCTGGAAACACCCGCGTCAGCTAGCCCGCGCCGCTCCACTCGTCCAGCGACCAGCGCCGCAGCCACATCTTTCCATCCCGGTTGACCCGCTGCGGCAGGCGGCCGGCGTGCTTGATGATGGCATCGAACGCGCCGGGGGCAAGCAGGGGCTTGCCCTCGCGGAATGGCAGGGTGGACAGCAGTATCTCCCAAGGCTGGCGGCTGCCGGCACGCAGCCCGAAGGAAGCCTCGAAATCCAGCAATTCGATAAGCGTTTCCCGCTCGTAGTCCTTGCACTCCGCGAGCACGCGCAGCGATTCGGCGTGGGGCACGAAGCCGCCGCGGTCGCGCACGAACAGGAAGCAGTCCCCCACCACCAGCAGATATCCCTTGCGCTGATCGGCCGCCGTCCCGCCATCGTCGTCCTGGAAGCGTAATGCGATCACCTCCGCTTCCGGCGGACTTATGCGCTGCCAAGTCAGCGGCGTGCTGCCGGACGTGGTTTCTTCCCTCAACAACTCACCTTCCCGCCGCATGCGCCGGATAAATGGCTTGCCCCGCGAGGTCTGGAAATCCACCTGGCGGCGGCGGTGCAGCGTGTCGCCCTCGACGATGCAGGTGCCTGCCACGCCCTGCTGTTCCGCGAGCCAGAGCAGTTCGTCCAGGCTCAAGTCTGCCAGGGACGATGCGCCGGAAAAATCGGGCCGCCCCGCCGGTATCAGGATGCTGGCGTGCAATCGCAGCGTCTGCAGCCAATAGGCGCGTGGGGCGTCCACCCCCTGCTGCAACCGCTGCCAGGCACCCTGCCACGCGTCCGGCACTCTATCCGTGGTATCCATGCAAACTCCCTGGTGATTTCTGCGGCACCATCGCACGCTCAAGCCCCGCAGCACTTCTTGAATTTCCTGCCGCTGGCGCACGGGCAGGGATCGTTGCGTCCTGCCTTGGGCGCGGCTCGCGCGCTCCCATCCCGCCCCCCGAGACGCCCATCCACATACAGCCACGCCCCGCCTTCCCTGCGGAAACGGCTCACCTCGTGCATGCACCCTTCGTCCCCGCCCGCCCGGTGGCGCACGACGAACTCCACCGTACCCTCGTCATCATCGAGCCCGCCCGCGTGCGCGGACACAATCTTGAGTCCAAGCCATTCCACGCCTTGCTCCGCCTCACCCAATGCAGCCGGCCTGGTCGCCGCGTCCCAGGTGCGGGCAACGTAGGCCATGTCGCCACGAACATAAGCCGTGTAGCGCGAGCGCATCAGCGCCTCCGCCGTCGGCGCGACCGCGACGCCGCTCAAGTAACGCCCGCAACAGCCTTCGAACTCCGTTGCGGAACCGCAGGGGCAAAGGGACATGGACAACCTCAGGACTTCATGACAAGGAAAAACTCATCGGGCTCAACATGGATGCCGGGCAGCCCTTGTGGGACTCGTAGTGCGATTTCATGGGGAGAGCAGAAGAGAAAAAAGGGCAGCAAAAATTATAGTGCGAAACAGGGGCGCAACGCGAATTCGGGTCATGGCGCCACCCATCCCGCCCCGCATTCCTGGCTGCGATTATCTTCTTGACTTTGCCACAATCTGGTCTAGACTCACCATTCAGACTATGTCTAGATATTACAATTCTACCAAGATCTTTTCGCACTCCAGCTTGTTGTATATAGCAGCGAATTGACGGTCCAGTTTGTGGCAACTTTTGAAAAGGAAAGTTGGGGAGAAAACACCTGTAGTGCTTCGAACCTGATTCATCAACCTGATAGGTATTTCACAAGGAGGCGTCATGACAAACGAAATTCCGGAAAAGCAGCTATCACGAAGAGATTTCCTGAGCTTCACCGCAAAACTCGGAGCGGCTTCTCTCGTCGCAACCGCGGTCAGCCCGGTCGTTGGCCTGGTGAACGTAGCGCAAGCAGCACCCGGCAGCAAGGTTACGCCGTTCAATTTCGCGATTATCAGCGACGCCCATCTCTACGACATACCCGGCCACAAATTCGACGGCATCCTGGAAAAGGCCGTTGAGGACGTCAACAAGATGCGCCCTGCGCCCGACTTTGTGTTCTTCCTGGGCGACCTCGGGCAAACCGGCAAGCGCTCCGAACTCGAGAAGGGCAAACGCATCCTGTCCAAACTCAAAATGCCGCTCAAAATCATCCCCGGAGAACACGACTGGTATCTGGACATGGGCGCCGCCTGGCAAGACATGTTCGGCACCGCACACTGGTCTTTCGACCACAAGGGGGTCCATTTCGCAGCGATGAACTCCATCCTGGTGAGGGATTTCTGGACAGTGAAAAAACTCTCCCCGGTCGAGCGCATGGGTTACATGGAAGAACTGGAGGGCCACGAGGCCGGGCTGTGGGGGGTGCGTGAGCAGCAGCTTGACTGGCTTGAAAAGGACGTCAATAAACTCGCCAGCAACATGCCCGTCGTCGTGCTCACGCACTCGCCTCTGTGGGACTACTATCCGCGCTGGAATTTCCAGACCGAGGATGCACCCCAGATCCGCGCCATCCTGTCCAAGTTTGACAAGGTGATGAGTTTCCATGGCCACGTTCACCAGGTCGTCTACAACAAGATCGGCAACATGTCCTCACTGGGTTCGCTCGCCACTTCCTGGCCGTGGCCTTACCCTCCAGTTCAACTGCCTTTCCCCGACGCTAAAATGAACCGGTCGGACCCGGCGAACTTTCTCGATGGCCTTGGCACTCAGGTCGTGGACCTGAACGCCGAATTTGCTGGTGGCTTGAAATACGAGCCGTTTGCGGACCTTATGCCGCCTGCAATCAAAAACGGCATCAAACTTTAAGGAGAGCGGCCATGATTAAAGTCAAAACGCACCGTTTTATCGCTTCCGCGGGTGTGGCTGTCATAGTCGCCACCGCTTTTCTTCAAACCACCAGTGTAAGCGCCCGTGAGCCGTTTACCCAAGCCGAACTGGCCCAGCAGTACGCCGAGCTGCAAAAGATGGTCAAGATGGGCGACGACCTTTGGCACAGCGGGAAACTTGGGACGAACGGGCTGGCATGCGGCAACTGCCACCCGGACGGGGCCGCTTCCAACGCCCACACCTACCCCAAATGGCAAGCTCAACTGGGGGCGGTCAGTCCGTTGCGCGACATGATCAACTGGTGCATCGAAGTACCCCTTGCCGGCAAGGCACTGGCGCCGAGCAGCAAGGAGATGCAGGCCATGGAAGCCTACGCAACCTACATGCACCGGGGTTTCACGCTCATGCCTGGCGAGGCCACCATGCAGCACCCGTCGGTCGCGGTAAAAGCCGGGCCGGGATATCCTTGAGCAGGACCTCCTGGGCGTTGCTTTCCAGCCACCAGAACGCCTCCAGACGCATTTTGCGTTTGGGGGCGTTCTCACGTAGAACCGCCATGACGATAAAACCATTCCTGCTATTTGCATTCATCGCCACGCTCGCTGCACCAGCGTGGCCCAACACCTGCGACACCAGCACCCGCGCCGCATCCACCCCGACAGAAAACTTCACCGACAACGGCGACGGCACGGTCACCGACAAACAGTCCGGCTTGACGTGGATGCGCTGTGCGCATGGGCAGACATGGAGCGGCACAGATTGCACGGGCAGCGCACAACGCCATAGCTGGCCAGATGCGCTGGCCATGGCGCTGAATTTGAACGCACTCGGCGGCTACGCCGGCCATGCCGACTGGCGCATCCCCAAACTCCCGGAACTGGCCGGCATCGTTGAGCGCCAATGCCGCGATCCGCGCATCAACCTCGCCCTGTTCCCGGCCACTCCGGCAGCGGCATTCTGGTCGGCGACATCCAGACGGGGCGCAGACGACGAGGCGCTTGCGCTCAGTTTCGGGCCGGAAGGCGCCAGCACGGACGGCAAGGAGGAGACGCACTTCGTGCGCCTGGTGCGCGGCGGAAAACCCGCGCCCTCGAAATGAGCTCTGCGATCTCTGTGGCTGGCAAAGCCGCCCGGTGACCGGCGGCCTGCTTTCCGCTACGCCTGTTCGAGCGGCTTGTACCCAACGCTGATCAGCACTTCCACGTTGAGCCAAAGGCCGTGTTCCCGCGCGAGCATTTCGATTTCTTCACCATGTTCGCGCCGAAACCTCGCCAAATCGCTTGCCGAAAGCTGGTTCAACAGCCCGCGGAATCCGCTGTGCCACAGGATGTCCCACCATTCGTCGAAGCCGGCAAGATCGTACCCGACCTGCCCGGTGCGGGTGGAGACGTTTTCCAAACCTGCGGCACGGTACACGGCGGCATGCTTGTCAGCGTCGTCCAGCCGCTTCCACGATAGCGGCGGCACTTCTACGCCATAGGCCTGGATGCGCTCGACGAACTTCTGCGACAACGGCTCCATCATGGCGCCGGTGAAGCTGGAGATGCCTATCGCTCCGCCCGGTTTTACGTGCTGCGCGATGGCCCTGAGCCCGGCTTCCATATCCGGCAGAAAGAAGATGCCGAAGCCGCAACTGGCCGCATCGAACGAAGCGGGGGCGAAGTCCATGGCGTGCAGGTCCGAGCAAAGAAAATCCACGTTGCCCAGCCCCTGTTCGAGCGCCTTTTCCTTGGCTCTTCGCAGCATGCCTTCGGACATATCGACGCCGGTAACGCTGCCTGCGTCGAGCCGGCGTGCGCATTCCAGTGCCACGGCGCCGGTGCCGCAGGCCACATCCAGCACGCGCTCGCTGCCGCGAAACTTCATCCTGCCCGCCAGGTGCTGCGCGGCCGTCTTGAAGAAGCGCAGGGCGGGATTGTCGTAGCCCGATGCCGCGTCGTTGAAGGTTTCCTTGAGTTTTAGCAGGCGTTCCTGATTGTCCATAGAGGCTCCCCGTCTTGGTTAAAGTCATTAAAGCATGGACTCGGCGGTGCTACAAACGTCGTGCCTCCGATCCGGCGGCGAGCAATGCGAACCATGGCTTGTGCAATCGGTCATAGCTGGTCAACTGCCATGAGCCGTGCTTCAATAAAGGCAAGTCCTGCATTTTTATCGGAGATCTGTCATGCCCGACCAGGTTGCCCAACTCAGGCAGGAGGTCCAGCGCAACTGCGACATCACCGACGCGCAACACGCCGGGGACTACACGCTGTGCATCTACTTGCTCAAGATGCGCGAATTCTTCCGCTGGGAAAAGCGCTTTCCTCTGACGGCCAACCTGCCGAAGAGCGAACTCGGCGCATGGATAGAAACACGCGAATGTCTTTGGGACAACCTGCTGGATGAGCCCTTCCATCCGCTGACTATCGACGGCGCGCAATTCGACCCTTTCGACACCGACGCGATCAACCGCAAGCTGTGGGAAAAGATCGAGGAATGGAGCTGGAGGAAGCGCAACGACGCCATGGCCCGCGCCATGGGGCATTACGGCTTCGAGGGAGACTTCGATGCCGCGCTGGAGCGTATGACGGACAACGAAACGGAGTCTGCCATCCTGCACGAAGTCGGCGAGTGCCTGGCCCAGGATAAATTGGGCGAGTCATGGCAGGACATGCTCGCCAGCATCGCCAGGACGCGCGCCGAGATCGTGGCACGCGCGGTGCGCGACCACATCGCCGACTGCAGCGCCACCTTGCCGCGCCTCATCGCCGCCGACAACCGCGCTGCACTGCACTTCTACTTCGCCAACTTCACCGGCATGCGCCGTTCCATTTTCCCGGAACTGCGCGACGCCTACCTCATTTGGGCCGAAGGCGCGCCGGTGCGCAACCTCGAAGCCCTGGTCCGCCTCGGACAGGAGCGCTGGTCAGACACCGCGGACGCGATGCTGGAGCGCTACCTGGCAGCACCGGAAACCGCTGCCGAAGCGATAGCCGAAATCGTCCCATCAGGCTGCGAGGTTTAGCGCCGCCCGCAACCATCAGGCGCAATCGACAGTGCCTGCCAAAACGCAGGCACTAAATCCATCCCATGCATAACCTCGTACGCGCCCTAAGGCACCCCAATTTCCGCCTGTATTTCCTGGCGCAGAACGTCTCCCTGATCGGCACCTGGGTGCAACAGGTCGCCATGGCCTGGCTGGTTTACCGCCTCACCGGATCGGCGCTGCTGCTCGGTGTGGTCGGCTTTGCCGGGCAAATTCCCATCCTAGTGTTCGCGCCGTTCGGAGGCATCTGGTCGGACCGCTTCGATCGCCGCGTCCTGCTGCTGTGGACGCAGGCGCTTTCCCTGCTGCAGGCCCTGGTGCTGGCGCTGCTGGTGCTGGGCCATAGCATCGAGGTGTGGCACCTCATCGCCATGGCCATCTTTCTGGGCATCGTCAATGCCCTGGATGCGCCGGCACGCCAATCCTTCGTGGTGCAACTGGTGGACGACCGCAACGACCTGCCCAACGCCATCGCCCTGAACTCGTTCACCATCAACTCGGCGCGGCTGATCGGACCACCGCTGGCGGGGCTGCTGGTGAGCCTGTTCGGCGAAGGCCTGTGCTTCCTGTTGAACGGCCTGTCGTATCTGACGGTGATTGTCGCGCTGATGCGCATGAAGGTGCGCGACGCGCCGCGGCAGCGGCATTCCATGATGGAAGGATTCAGGCAGGGCTTCGCCTATGCGGCGGGCTTTCCGCCCATACGCGCGCTGTTGCAGCTGGTCGCCGTGGTGGGCTTTGCGGTGACGCCCTACGTGGTGCTGATGCCTGTGTACGCCAGGGAAGTGTTTCACGGCGATGCGCAGACGCTGGGCCTGTTGACCGGCTGCGCAGGTTTCGGCGCACTCATGGGCACGCTCTATCTGGCGTCGCGCAAGAACGTGGTGGGCCTGGGCAAGATCATCGCCTGGGCGGCACTGTGCGCGGGCGGCGGGCTCATGGCTTTCGCCTTCAGCAGCCAGTTGTGGCTGGCGATCCCGGCGCTCTTCGTCACCGGCTTCGGCATCATTGTGGCCGCCGCTTCCACCAACATGGTCATCCAGACCGTGGTGCCGGATGACCTGCGTGGCCGCGTCATGTCGCTGTTCACCATGGCCTTCCTCGGCATGGCGCCGCTCGGCAGCCTCGCGGCGGGCAGCCTGGCCCACCACATCGGCGCGCCCGCCACGCTGTTCGCGGGAGGCGTGGCAAGCCTCCTCGCTGCCGCCGTGTTCGCCCGCCAACTGCCCCGGTTGCGCGAACACATGCACCCGATCTACGTGCAGCAGGGGCTGCTGGACGCAGCGCCTGTCGTTGCCCGAGAACGAGGCAAGGGGGCCGGCCTTTAAGCGGCGGCTGGCGCCAGGATGGCCGCGGCCGCCAAACCTCTTATAATGTGGGAACACAAACGAAAAAAAGGTGAGCACCATGAGCACGACCAGGACCGTCAAGACCACGCCGTTCGAGGGCCAGAAGCCGGGCACTTCCGGCCTGCGCAAGAAAGTCGCGGTGTTCCGGCAGGCGCATTATCTGGAGAACTTCGTCCAATCCATTTTCGACACGCTGACCGATTACCGCGGCGCCACCCTGGTGCTGGGCGGAGATGGCCGCTATTACAACAGGACCGCCATCCAGACCATCCTGAAAATGGCTGCCGCCAACGGCTTTGGCCGGGTTCTGGTGGGGCAGAACGGGCTGCTTTCCACGCCTGCCGTGTCGGCCGTGATCCGCAAGCACAAGGCCTTCGGCGGCATCATCCTGTCGGCCAGCCACAACCCGGCGGGGCCGGACGGCGATTTCGGCATCAAGTACAACACCGGCAACGGCGGGCCGGCGCCGGAGAAAATCACCGACGCGATCTTTGCACGCAGCAGGGAAATCGCCGAGTACCGCATCGTGGACGCGCCCGACGTGGACCTCGCCAGCCTCGGCGAATCCCGCCTGGGCGAGATGCGGGTGGCCGTCATCGACCCGGTGGCGGACTACGCCGACCTGATGGAGACCCTGTTCGACTTCGACCGCATCCATGCCCTGTTCAATTCGGGCGTCTTCTCCATGCGCTTCGACGCGATGCACGCGATCACCGGGCCGTATGCCAAAGAAATTTTGGAAAAGCGCCTGGGGGCGCGCGCTGGAACGGTGATGCACGGCGAACCGCTGGAAGACTTCGGCGGCGGCCACCCGGATCCCAACCTGGTGCATGCCCACGAACTGGTGGAGATCATGGACCGCGGCGCCGGACCAGACTTCGGCGCCGCCTCCGACGGCGACGGCGACCGCAACATGATCCTCGGCCGCCACTTCTTCGTGACCCCCAGCGACAGCCTCGCCGTGCTCGCCGCCAACGCCACGCTGGTACCCGGCTACCGCTTGGGGATAGCCGGCGTGGCGCGCTCCATGCCCACCAGCGCCGCGGTGGACCGGGTGGCGGAACGGCTGGGCATCGAATGCTACGAGACGCCCACCGGCTGGAAATTCTTCGGCAACCTGCTGGACGCGGGCAGGATCACCCTGTGCGGCGAGGAGAGTTTCGGCACCGGCTCCAACCACGTGCGCGAGAAGGACGGCCTGTGGGCGGTGCTGTTCTGGCTCAACCTGCTGGCCGTGCGCAAACAACCGGTGGAGCAGATCGTGCGCGAGCACTGGGCTGCGTTCGGCCGCAACTACTACTCGCGCCATGACTACGAAGAAGTGGATGCAAAGGCCGCAGAAGGACTCATGCAGCATCTGCGCGACAGCTTTGGCGAGCTTGCGGGCAGGCAGTTCGGCGCGCACCACGTGCTGTTCTGCGACGACTTCAGCTACACCGACCCGGTGGACCACAGCGTCACCACAGCCCAGGGCGTGCGCATCGTGTTCGAGAATGGATCGCGCATCGTGTTCCGCCTCTCCGGCACGGGCACCGTGGGCGCAACACTGCGCCTGTACGTCGAATCCTACGAGCCCGATCCGGCCCGCCAAGACATCGACACCCAGGTGGCCCTGGCCCCGCTCATCGCAACGGCCGAAGAGCTCGCGCAGATCCGCAGCCGCACGGGCCGCGAGCAGCCCACCGTGATTACCTGAGCGGCCGGGGACCTGCAGCCAGTACAGCTAGCCTGCCGCGGCGATGGTCTCCGCGCGCAGTGCAAGGCCTTTGGCGACGCTGCCGAAGTTGTCGCCGGAGACGATGGGGACACCCGGAAACTGCTCGCGCACCATGCGGTTCAACAGCGGAATCCTGGACGTGCCACCGGTGATGAATATCTCGTCCGGCGGCTCACCGGCCTCGCTGCAAGCCGTTTGCATCAGCGCCACCGTTTTCTGCATGTAGTGCTGCATGTTGCGCTCCAAGGCCGCGCGGCTCACCGGCACCTGTAGCGGATGCTCGAAGTAGTCCAGCGCGACGCTCACCTGCTCTTGCTCGGACAGCGCTATCTTCCCCGACTCCGCGCTGCGGTTGACCCGCATCGCCAGATGATTTTCCCTCAGCTCCATAAGCCGCTCAATCGGCTCGCACTCAGCGGCGTCGCGCAGGTAGTTGCCGAGCTCGACAGCCATTTTTCTGCCGTAGAAGCGCGTCTGCGCCGGGATGTCCGTGATGGAAAGCGCGTCCAGTATGCCGCTCGCCGGGATGGGGCGCCCCGACTTGAAGTGCGCGCCGATGCCGAACGCGGGGCCGAAAAACTGCTTCGCGAAAGCCACGTCCAGGTCGGTGCCGCCCAGCCGCTCGCCGGACGTGCTGAGGATGTCCGCTGTGCGGTCGGCATTCGCCTTGCGGCTTGGCCCCAGCCGCATCAACGTGCAATCCGTGGTGCCGCCGCCGGCATCCAGCACCAGCACGGTCCTGTCGGCGCCTAGCTGCTGCTCATACGCGACAGCCGCCGCAATCGGCTCGTACTCGAAAACGAAATCCTCCATGCCCGCCTCGGCGGCCGCGCGCCGCATGATGTCGAGCGCCTGCGGCTCGAAGCTGCCGGCACCGTGGTACTTCACCGGCCGGCCAAGCACCACCAGATCGGCCGGCGCGCCCAAAGCCGTTTCCGCTTCCAGCTTGAGGCGGCGCAGGAACACCGCCGTGATCGCCACGAACAATTCCTGCTGCTCAGGGCGCAGGTCCACGGCGAGGAAATTTTTCGGCGACTTGATCAGATAGCCCGCGCTCGGGTCGTCCATGTGCATGCGTACCGCCCCGGTGCCCAGCAGCACCTCGGAGGCGCGCACCAGCCGGGCACTCAAGTCTTCCTGTGTATGGTCATGCCGGGCCTCGTGCCGCACCCAAAGCACCGAAGGCAGCAACCCGCTGCCGGGTTCCAGCTCGACCAGGGACGGCTCTCCCCCATAAACGAATGCAGCGGCACAATTGGAAGTGCCGTAATCGATGGCTATTGTTTTCATGTCTTTCGAAGATTGAACCTAAAAACGGCCATTGGACGCAGATGAAAGCCGATAAACGCCGATAACACATAGTGTTATTGAAATTCACATTACCACCCAAAAGGTGAGTGGAAAATGTTTTGTAATGCTTTGAATTATCGGCGTTCATCTGCCTTTATCAGCGTCCAACTACTTTTTATAGATTGAATGCGCGCGGCTGAGAGTTGGCGCGACGCCGCCATGATTCCAGAGGCCGGGCTACCCGGCAAATCGACGAGGCAACGCAGCTATTCTCGCTGCCTGCTTTCTGCGGACGACTTCATTCCTGACGTCCCGGAACTGCTCCCGCAGTTCATTCTCTATAAATATTTTTCCGATAATCGGCGGAATCCATACGCCGGGAATGCTATCCCCATGATAAGCGACGCGCGTGGCGCCCCCTTCGACGCTGAGCTGCGTATCGCCTTCGAGCTTGCGCATTTTTCCGCTGGTCAGGCGCGACTGTATCCTGTCAAAAGGAAACAGCCGGATCTCGCGCACCGAGTCGAACGCAAAACTCAACGGGCCGTGCTGCGCTTTGCCCTGTTGCGCGATGTGCAGGATGTTGCCCGATCTGTCGATCACCCTGCTGGACTGCACATTCGAAACAAAACTCGCCATATGCTCAAAGTCGGTTATCACGGCCCATACCTCCTGCTGCGTGGCCGCGACAGGAAAACTGACATCCACGACGACATCTTCCCCGTTGATGCGGACCTTGACCTCGATATCCCTGTCATCGCCTGGCTCGGCAAATGCCTGCGCCTGAAAGAGGCTGAGCAGCATCAATATGGTGGCGAGGTTTTTCATGTCCGGACCGTGGCATCCTCAGGGCAACACATCGACAGGCAGCGCCAGTCGGACTGGATAACGCTGCTTACCCCTTTTGCCCAAGGGCGTGGAGCTTACCCAAAGCGCCCATCAGCATCAACCCCATGCCGCCGGTAAAGAGCGTCATCGACTGGTAGCCGCCGAGGTGGTACACACTGGCCACTCTTGCAACACCCGCAACGGCGCATAGTACGACGCCAGCGATGGCCGCCATATTCCCAAGACTTTCGATCATTTTATTCATGCTCGCCTCCTTGTTATGACTTGATAGTAGTCGCGATTCGATCTGACAGTATTCCAATTTGGCCGATGCGGCTGCCATTCCAGATTCAGCAGGCGCAGGCCGCAATAACGGAAGGCGGCTTGCGCGCATCGACCCACGCCGTGTTGCAAGCCAACCGGGGTAGTGGACGAGCCACATAACGTAAGCTGAAGTCCCCCCCACATGAGGTTGAACGAATTCCGTTTTGCCTCCATCAGTTGGAGATATGAAATTGAGAAATTCAGCTACCGTCGTTGCACTTGGCATAGTCGGGTTGCTTCTTGCCGGGTGTGCCGGCGTTTCAAAGCAGGCATTCCGTGCACCCCAAAACCACACGATTCACAATATCGCTGTCCTGAACGTGCCGCAGGTGCCGAGATATTCTGCCGATGATTTCGCCAATCCGATGCTCGCTTTCGGCGCAATCGGTGGCGCGATCGTCGGCGCAGGCGTGGCCGATAAGATGACTATCCTGAACAAACAACTGGCGGACGACGGCTTCAATTTCAGCAAGGAAATGGAAGGCGCGTTGCTCAAGGGATTTGCAGATGGCGGTTTTGCTGCAGAATCGGTCGCCGTCAGCCGGAAAGAGGGGCAGGGATCAAAGCAGTTCCTGGACGACTATGCTGCCGTCAAGGCTTCGGGCGCCGACGCGTACCTCGACCTCGTGCCCCTGGTGGTGGGCTATGGAACGTTTCACCCGGTGTTCGAGCCCGATTGGCGCCCCTACATCCGGCTTCAAGTGCGCCTGGTTTCGGCCAGGGACAAGTCCATTCTGTATTCGGACCAGATTGCCTACGGCAACAAGAACCCGTTTCTCGCAGATCAACTCATTGAGGCGCCTAAGCAGGCTTATTATCCTAAAAACCGCAGTTCAAGCCACAGAGATCACAGAGGACACAGAGATGAAGCGGGTTTCGCATGTTTTTCCAGCGCACCTGATGGGTGAAGCCAAT
>Ga0315281_10006569_pt1 | contig 16520 bp, 13 predicted proteins | sample YL17G07_0_MG_FD_204540 | JGI IMG/M metagenome (GOLD analysis project Ga0315281, IMG submission 204540) | Sediment microbial communities from Yellowstone Lake, YNP, Wyoming, USA - YL17G07_0 | ecosystem: Environmental > Aquatic > Freshwater > Lake > Sediment | place: USA: Wyoming | collected... | reverse complement strand
TTCGACGATGAAGTGCTCGCGGCCGATCATCTTGCCGTTGCGGATGAGGAAGAGCTGAAGGCAGGCCTCGCCCTCTTCGCGTGCCATGCCGACGACGTCCTGCTCGGCGCGGCTGAAGGCGGCAACCTTCTGCTGCTCGATGGTGCGCTCCACCGCCCGCAGCTTGTCGCGCGCCGCCGCCGCCTGCTCATAGCGAAGGCCGTCGGAGTGGGCCCGCATCTCGACCCGCAGCTCCGCGGCGATCCCCTCCTGGCGCCCCTCCAGGAAGTCCACGATGCGCTCGATGGTGGCGCGATATGCCGCCCGCTCGATCGCCTGGATGCACGGCCCCTGGCAGCGCTTGATGTGGTAGAGAAGGCAGGGCCGCTCCAGCACCCGCTTGCCGTCGGGGATCTCGAGATCGCACGTCCGGAATGGGAAGATCCTGCGCAGCAACTTCAACGTTTCGTCCACGCTGGAGGCCGAGGCGTACGGGCCGAAGTAGCGGCTCCCGTCCCGCACCAGCTTGCGGGTGCGAACGATCCGCGGGAAATCCTCGCCCAGCGTGATCTTGACGAACGGGTAGCTCTTGTCGTCGCGCAGCCGGATGTTGAAGCGAGGACGGTGCTCTTTGATCAGGTTGCACTCGAGCAGGAACGCTTCGCTGATGGTGTCGGTGACGATGTACTCGACGTCGGCCACCTCGGAGACCATGCGCTCGATGCGGACATCGAGCGGCGGCCGGCTGCCGAAGTAGGAACGCACCCGGTTGCGGAGCGAATCGGCCTTGCCGACGTACAGCACGCGGCCATCGCCGCCCTTCATGAGGTACACGCCGGGCGCCGCCGGCAGACGCTGAAGGAGAGCCCGATTGAAGGCCATCGACCGATTCTAGGCGGGGCTGGCGGACGGTATCGGAGTGGCGATCGGCTCGGCCAGCCCAGCCCGGATGTATGCGCGAAGTGGAGCGTAGTCCGTCTCTGCGCCGCGTCCGATGACGGCCAGGATGTACTGCCCGATGTCGTTGCCTGTCGCCTCCAGGATCACATCCTCGCGCAGCTCCAGCCGGCGCGAGGCCGCGAGGTGTCCCGACAGCAGGAAGAGATCGAAGGCGGACAGGTCGGTGTGCATCCGCCCCCTGAGGGCGTCCATCAAGGCCAGGCCGGGGCCCAGTGAACCGATCCCGCCGCCTCCCAGCTTTGCCCTCAGCGCGGCCAGCACTGCCTGCTGTCGCACCGAGCGGGCGAAGTCGCTCGACTCCGCCGGATCGTCGGTGTAGCGGGCCCGCGCGTACGCCAGCGCGTGCTCCCCGTCGAGCGAGATGCTGCCCGCCGCGAAGGTGCCGCCGTCAAAGTTCCCGGCCTGGTAGCGGGTCTCGTCCCAGGTCATGCTGAACGCGTGCGGATTGAGAAGCTCGATGCCACCCGCTGCGTCGACCATGCCGCGAAAGCCGGCGAAATCGATCGCCAGCCAGTGTTCGATGGTGAGTCCTGTCACCTCGGAGAGGACCGACGTGGCCGCCCGACCGGCCTCGTCGATCCCTCCTCGCAAGAACCCGACCGCGAACGCCTCGTTCACCTTGCCCCCCTCGGGCAGCTCCGGCAACCCGGCGACCCACAGGTCGCGCGGGATCGGGATAACCGTCGTGGTGTTGGTCGCGGGGTCGATCGAGTAGATGTTGATCGAGTCGGCCAGGTAGGTGCCGCCCTGTTGCTCGGGTCCGCCGTAGCCGTACATGGCCACGTTGACTCGCTCGCTGCCCATCAGTGGAAAGAACAGCGAGGAGGAGACCGCCGATGCGGAGCTGACCCCCGCGTTGAAGTCAGCGACGCGCCCCCAAAGCAGGAATCCCCCCACCAGAACAACCGCGAAGATGATCAGTGCCGTCCTGGTGACTGCTCGCCTGAACCACCCGGGGCGGCGCGGCCGCCGTTGCGGAGGGCCGGCTGCGAGCTCCTGCCGTGCCGCCGAATACGGGTCGATCCCGCGGGTCCGGAGGCGCTCCTCCCGGTCGATCGCCTCGCGAATGCGGCGCGCGCGGGGCGTTTCGCTGGCGAACTTGCGCCGGCGGTCGCGATGCGTCATCTCCCTCAGGATAGCCCGATAAGCCGCCGTTGACCGCGCGGTAAGCCGCCACGCTGATCCTTGGGCCGATGGTTGTCACGCGTGTCCCCATGCTGTCGGACCCCATGGCGTCGCCGATCGCGCCCTTGCTGGAGGCGCTCGACACGGAGCAGCGGGCGGCAGCCGTGCTGCCCGATGGCCCGGCGCTCGTGATCGCGCCAGCCGGCAGCGGCAAGACGACGACCCTGATCGCGCGGCTGGGGGTGCTGCTCGTCCGCGGCGTGCCCGCCGACCAGATCGCCGTGGTCACCTTCAACCGTGAGGCGGCAGCCGAGCTGTCCCAGCGGATCGCCGCGCACCTGGCGCCCCTCATCTCGGGAGCGGAACGGATCGAGGTGCGCACGCTCCACGCGCTCGCGCGGCAGGTCCTCCTCGACGGTGGCAGATCGGTGCGCCTCCTGCCCGACCGCCTGCCGCTGTTGCGGGCCGCGCGGCGCCGGGTTGCAGCCAGATCGACCGCCCGGGATGGGCCGCCGCCGGAACCCGCCGAGCTGGATGGGCATCTGTCCGCGTGGAAGGTCGAGGGTCGCCCTCCGCCGAGCGTCGCGATGCCGATCCTGCAGGCCTACGAGGCGCTCCGAGCAGCGCGCGGCTCCCTCGATTTCGACGACCTGGTGGTGGGCGCCGTCTCCCTGCTCGAAGGGGACGCGGCGCTTCGCGTCCGCTGGCAGCGGCGCTTCACGCACCTTGCGGTGGACGAGTTCCAGGATGTGGATTCCGCGCAGTTCCGGCTTGTCCGTCTCCTCGCGACGCCGGAGGACAACCTGTTCGTGGTTGGCGACGACGACCAGACGATCTACGCCTGGCGGCTGGCAGACGTGCGAAGGATCCTGGACTTCGGACGGTACTACCCGACCGCTCGACGTGTTCAGCTGGCGACAAACTACCGATGCCCACCGGCGGTCGTGGCCGCATCGCGCAGGCTGGTCGCCGTCAATGCCGAGCGGTTCGTCAAGCGCATCGAGCCGGCACCTGGCCGATGGCGCGAGCCCGGAGCGGTGTCGGTCGTCTCGACCGCCGATCCGCGGTGGCCCGATCTGGTGGCGGCCCTGGCCGGCCGCGACGCCGCGGAGCTCGGCCGCTGCTGTCTCCTGGCACGCACGCGAGCGGAGCTCGGTCCGGTTCTGATGGCCCTGCTGCGCGCCGGGATGCCGCACGCGACCTCGATCGATGGGCCGCTGGAGGCCGAGCCGGTGGCCAGCCTGCTCGACGACGCTCGCAGATTGCCTCCGCTGGCCGCACCTTTTGACGCGCTTCGCCGCCTGCGAGCCGGGCGCGGCTGGGGACGTGGCGACGGCAACGACACGCTGGGTGATGATGCGCACACCGCCCTCGATGCGCTGCTCGGCTGGGCCACTGCCTTTCGCACGCTCGACGGCTTCCTGGCAGCTGCGGACGCCGCGCTGGCTCGGCTTGCCGCCCTGCGCGACCCATCCGCCCCGATCGAGGTGGTCACGGTCCACGGCGCCAAGGGGCGCGAATGGCCATCGGTGGTGGTGATCGGCTTCGAGGCTGATCGCTTCCCGAATCGAAGATCGCTGGCCGGGGCGGCCGATCCCGCGCGGGCGCTCGAGGAGGAGCGACGGCTCGCCTACGTGGCGCTCACGCGTGCCGGCAGGCGCCTGATCCTGGCATTCGACCCGTCGCGGCCCTCGCCCTTCCTGGCCGAGATGGGCTACAGGCCGACCTCGGATGCGACCTCGGCCAGGTAGCGGACCATGCGCGTGACGTGATCGTCGAACTCGATCCCCAACTCGGCCGCACCGGCCAGCAGCATCTCGCGCGGCACGGCCCGGGCGAAGGCCTTGTCCTTCATCCGCTTCCGGACATGGATCGGCTCGACGTCGGCCAACCGCCGGGACGGTCGCATCAGGGCGACCGCCACCAGGAACCCGGCCAGCTCGTCGCAGGCGTAGACCAGGTGATCGAGGCGACGTTCCCGGGGGATGCCGAGGGCGTCGTTGTGGGTGCGGACGGCCCGCACCACCTCGTCGGGATAGCCGAGCCGCGTCATCTCATCGGCGGCCACGGCGCCATGGGTTGCGGCATCGGGGAAGCGCTCGTAATCCAGGTCATGGAGCAGCCCCGCCATCCCCCAGCGCTCGACGGTCTCGGCGTCGAGCCCGTCATCGGTCGCGTAGCCGCGGACCCCCGCCTCAACCAGCAGACCGTGCTTCCGCAGCGACGGATTCGCGTTCCATTCCTCGAGCAGGGCCAGTGCTTCGGCTCGAGTCGGCATCGTCGTCAGGACCTGCGCGAGGTCATGACCCGGATGAGCCCGCCGGCCATGAGTGAAAGCAGGCCCAGGCCGAGAAAGGGAATCGAGCCACCCGCCACGAGGCCAACTGCCACCAGCAGAACCCCGACGATGACAAGCGCGACCTGGGCCATGGGCGACCTTTCAGAACGGAAGGGTCCGGGTTCGGATCATAACGGGGCCGAGTCCAGTCAGGCGGTTCGCTGCACGCTGGCCGTCCGCGCGCGGGAAGTGGCGAGGGCGGTCCGCAGATAGTGGCCGGTGTGTGAGGCCCGGACCCGCGCCACCTCCTCGGGCGTGCCGGCCGCGACAAGGTCGCCACCCGCCGCGCCCCCGTCCGGCCCGAGGTCGATCACCCAGTCGGCGCTCTTGATGACATCGAGGTTGTGCTCGATCACGATCACCGTGTTGCCGGCGTCCGCCAGGCGGCCGAGCACCTGCAGCAACCGCGCCACGTCGTCGAAATGGAGCCCGGTGGTCGGCTCGTCCAGGATGTAGAGGGTACGACCGGTGGCTCGCTTCGAAAGCTCGGTGGCCAGCTTGACCCGCTGCGCCTCGCCGCCCGACAGCGTGGTGGCCGGCTGGCCCAGGTGGATGTAGCCCATTCCCACGTCGTGCAGGGTCTGCAGCTTGTTGCGGATGGAGGGGACCGCCGAGAAGAAGGCGAGCGCCTCGTCCACCGTCATCTCCAGGATCTCGGCCACGTTGTGGCCCTTGTAGTGGACCTCCAGCGTCTCGCGGTTGTAGCGCTGGCCCTTGCAGACCTCGCACTGCACGTACACATCGGGCAGGAAATGCATCTCGATCTGAACGATCCCCGCGCCCTCGCAGGATTCGCAGCGGCCTCCCTTGACATTGAAGCTGAAACGCCCCGGCGCGTACCCGCGCAGGCGCGCCTCGGGGACCGCCGCCAGCAACTCGCGAAGCGGTGCCCAGAGCCCGGTGTAGGTGGCCGGATTGGAGCGTGGGGTGCGGCCGATCGGGCTCTGGTCGATCTCGATCACCTTGTCGATCTGCTCGATCCCCTCGATCGCGTCGTGCGCCCCCGGACGGTCGCGCGCGCCCCAGATCGCCGCAGCCAGCGCGGGGTAGAGGATCTGCGCCACCAGGCTCGACTTGCCCGACCCGCTCACCCCGGTGACCGCCACGAAGCGGCCCAGCGGGAAGGCGACGTCGATCCCGCGCAGGTTGTTCTCGCGAGCGCCCCGGACGGTGAGCCAGCGCCCGCTGCCCGCCCGGCGGCGTGAAGGAACCGGGACCGATCGGTCGCCGCGCAGGTAGGCGGCAGTGATCGAGGCGTCGTTGTTCAGCAGCTCCTCCAGCGAGCCGGAGTGGATCAGCTCGCCGCCGTGCTCGCCAGCGCCCGGGCCGATATCGATCACCCAGTCGGCCGCCCGGATCGTCTCCTCGTCATGCTCGACCACGATCAGCGTGTTGCCCAGGTCGCGGAGCCGTTCCAGGGTCGCGATCAGCCGCGCGTTGTCTCGCTGGTGGAGACCGATCGACGGCTCGTCGAGGATGTACAGGACGCCCATCAGGCTCGACCCGATCTGGGTCGCCAGCCGGATGCGCTGGGCCTCGCCGCCCGACAGGGAGCCGCTGGCGCGGTCGAGGGTCAGGTAGTCGAGCCCCACGTCAACCAGGAATCCCAGGCGCGCTCGGATCTCCTTGAGCACCTGCCGCGCGATCTGGTTCTCGCGGTCGGTGAGCAGTTCGGAGAGCGCCCCGTACCAGCCCAGGGCGTCGGTCACCGAGAGCCGCGTCGTCTCGATCACGTTCCGCCCCCCGACCGTCACCGAGAGCGACTCCGGCTTGAGGCGCAGGCCGTTGCAGGTCGGGCAGGGCCGCGTCGTCATGTAGCGCTCGATCTCGGTCTTGATCGTCTCCGACCCGGTCTCGCGGTAGCGGCGCTGCAGGTTCGGCACGACCCCTTCAAAGGTGGTGTTGAAGGTGTGCTGGTTCCCCTGGCGCGAGCGGTACTTGACCGCCACCCGCTCGCCGCCGTTGCCGTACACCAGGATCCGGCGGGCCTCTTCGGACAGCTCGCCGACCGGCACGTCGGTGGCGAAGCCGTACCGCTCGGCCACCGCGGCGAGGATCGTGCTGAACCACGAGGCGGTGGCCACCATCCTGCGCCACGGCACCACCGCTCCGTCGGCGATCGACAGGTGGCCGTTCGGCATCACCAGCCCCGGATCGATCTCCAGGCGGCTGCCCAGCCCGGTGCAGCTGGGGCAGGCGCCGTGCGGCGAGTTGAAGCTGAAGTTGCGCGGGGCCGGCTCCTCGAAGCTGCCGCCATGTTCGGGGCAGGAGTAGCGCTCGCTGAACAGCCGATCCGACCCCTGTGGCCCATCATCGGGCAGGTGCACGAGCAGGGTGCCATCCGATGTGCGGAGGGCGGTCTCGATCGAGTCGGCCATGCGCGAGGCATCAGGCCGCAGCCCATCGGCATCGCTGGGTGAGCCGGCGCGCACTGCCAATCGGTCGACCACCACCTCGATGCTGTGCTTGAACTTCTTGTCGAGGGCGATCTCCTCGTCAAGGTCGTGCAGCTCGCCGTCGACCCGGACGCGCACGAAGCCCGCCTGCTTCGCCCCGGCCAGCAGCTTTTCGTGCTCGCCCTTGCGGTCGCGCACCAGCGGTGCGAGGAGCATCAGGCGCGTCCCCTCCGGAAGCGCATAGAGCTGATCCACGATCTGCTCGACCGTTTGGCGGGCGATCTCGCGGTCGCAAATGGGGCAGTGCATCCGCCCGATCCGCGCGAACAGGAGGCGCAGGTAGTCGTAGACCTCGGTGACGGTCCCTACCGTCGAGCGCGGGTTCCGGCTGGCGCCCTTTTGGTCGATGCTGATCGCCGGGCTGAGTCCGTCGATCTGGTCGACGTCGGGCTTCTCCATCTGGCCCAGGAACTGGCGGGCGTAGGCGGAGAGCGACTCGACATAGCGCCGCTGTCCCTCGGCGTAGATGGTGTCGAAGGCGAGGCTGCTCTTGCCGCTTCCCGACAGTCCGGTGATCACGATCAGCCGGTCGCGCGGCATGTCGACGTCGAGGTTCTTGAGGTTGTGTTCGCGCGCGCCGCGCACCACGATCCGGTCGGAGGGCATCAGGCCGATGATATCAGACAGATGTGAACGCCTGTTCGGTTTGCTAGCGAAGCAGCCCGCTGTACGTGCTCACCACGAAGGTGTTCCGGCAGCGATCCACGCGATCGGGGACACACCCGCGGGCGGCTGCGTCGTCGAAATGGCCGATAAAGACGAGCTGCTCCAGGCGCAGGTTCGGTCCGTCGGGCCTGGCACGCGACGGGAAGGGGCCGCCGGTCGTTGCCGCCAGCCTCAGTCCGCTGCGCTCCAGTTCGGCCTGGGTGACGTTTTCGACCGGCTGCTGCGGGAGGAGGACCCGAAGGGGACAGTCACGTTGCAGCCAGGCGACCGAGGCGTCGGCCCCGCCATCATCGCCACGGCAGTCTCCGGCCAGCTCGGCGTACCAGCCCACGATCCGCACCTCCGCGGTTCCGTAGCGGACCGCCTGGTCGCCGTCCCGGATCACGTCGGCGGCCTGGAAGCGCTGCAGCTCCGGGTTGACGCCGCCCAGCGAGCCGACCACCAGCATGAAGAAGACGAACGCGCCGAGCGCGACGACCAGGGCAACTCCGATCCGGGTCTCGCGGTTCACCCCGCTGCATCCAGCGTTCGCCACGCCGCGGCCAGCAGGTCGATCCCCCGCCTCCACAGGTCAACTCGTGCGGGGTCATTCAGCCAGGTGGAGGCACCCGACGGATGCGGCAGAGCAAGCACCGATGCGCCGGGCGCCAGTGCCCAGGTCAGCGGCCGCCCAACCAGCTCATCGAGGCGCGCCCGCGGGCCGAACGCGTGCCGATGCGCCAGCCCCCCAACCAGGACGACCAGCCGTGGGTGCAGCAGCCGCACCTCTTCGGCGAGATACGGCGACCAGCGCGCAATCTCCGTCCGGGACGGCGCCGAGTCGACCGAAGAGCCTGGGCGACGGCCCGGATAGCACTTGCCGACCGAGGTGACGTACCAGCGATCCCGAAAATCCTCCACGCCGATCCCTGCCAGCCCCAGCCAGCCGACCAGGCGGCGCCCGGCGTCGTGCGCGAACGGCAGGCCGGTCTCGATCTCGCGCCAACCGGGCGCCTGACCGATCAGGATCGCGCGCTCCGTTCCATCGCCGGACAGCACCGGCGCGGCGCCGCCCTCGCAGAGCGGCATCGCCCGCTGCAACGCCGCGAGCGCCGTGGCGTCCGTGGCGCGGCGGGGTCGCGGGAGCGGCCAATCGCCCAGGTGGCGCACCCGTCGGGGAGCTGCGCCGGCTCGGGCCCGGGCGAGGAGGTCGCTCAGGGAAGGCCTCTGCGCAGCCGGTCAGCCAGCCGCAGGTCGTCGGCGATCGCCACCCGCAGGATCCGTCGCACCCCCTCGGCCCCGGGGCCGGCCTTCTCGATGGCCGCCGTCAACGCATCCCGAGCCTGGTAGAACCCGTCGATCGGTTCACTCTCCGGAGGCTGCAGTTCCTGCCCGAGCTCGGCGGCGAAGGCGCGGTCCTGGAGCTCGATCGCGGCCATGCCGGCGCCCGCATCCGCCACGGCGTCGGCGGCATCGGCCAACTCCTCGCGCGCCAGCTCGAGCCAGCGCAGGTAGCGCGCGAACTCTTCGCCCGAGGGTGGCAGCTCGTCCAGGCTGAATGTGGCGCGCGCGGACGGCTGAGCGGCGGCGCGCTCGACCTCGTACCAGTTGTCCCCGACAAATTGGGGTGCCTCCTCCCGGCGGCCGCGCAGCCAGTCGCTGAACTCGGCCACGCGGCGCGGCATGCCGGCAGCCGCGGTGTCCGGATCGGTCGCAAAGACCGCGCAGCCGGGCAGCTCGGCGGCATAGGCGGCCGCCGCGGCGCCATCGTCGAGGCCGGTCTCGACGAAGATCGCGTGGGGCATGGTGCCGGCCAATGGTCGCCTCTACGGCCGACGGCGACGGGGTGGATGGCGCCGCGAGCCCGCGGCGATGATGTTCGGCCGCGCCGCGGTGCTGAAGACCTCGCCCTGTGCGCGCCGCGGACCGCCACCGAACTCGCCCGCCTCGACGGCCGCGGCATACACGTCGGCGGGGATGCTGCCGGGGGCGGCCGCAAGCTCCTCGCGCAGCCGGCGGAGCTGGAGGATCTCGTCGCGAAGGGCAGCGGCGCGCTCGAATTCCAGGTTGCGGGCCGCCTCCTTCATCTGGGCCTCGAGGCGCCCCATCATGGCGGCCAGCTCCTCGGGCTCGCGGCCGCTGACGTCGAGCTGCGCCCGCTCCTCGGCGACCCTGCGCAACCCGTCGTTGATATCGCGGATCGCCTTGGTGATCGTCTCGGGGATGATCCCGTGCGCCGCGTTGTGGGCCACCTGCCGCGCCCGGCGCCGGTTCGTCTCCTCGATCGCAACGCGCATCGAATCGGTCATCCGGTCCGCGTACATCACCACGTGGCCGCCCACGTTGCGCGCGGCCCGCCCGATCACCTGGATCAGCGAGCCGCTGGAGCGCAGGAACCCCTCCTTATCGGCGTCCATGATCGCGACCAGGGTCACCTCGGGCAGGTCGAGGCCCTCGCGCAGCAGGTTGATGCCAACCAGGACGTCGTAGATCCCCAGCCGCAGGTCGCGAAGGATCTCGACACGCTCGAGCGTGTCGACCTCGCTGTGCAGCCACTGCACCTTGATCCCCAGCTCGGCCAGGTAGTCGGCCAGGTCCTCGGCCATCTTCTTGGTGAGGGTGGTGACCAGGGCGCGCTCGCCGTGCTCGACCGTCTCGCGGATCTCGCTGATCAGGTCGTCGATCTGGCCTGCGGTCGGACGCACCACGATCTCCGGATCGACCACCCCGGTCGGCCGAATGAACTGCTCGGCGACCCGCTGCGCGCGCTCGGTCTCGTATGGACCGGGGGTGGCGCTCATGTACACCACCTGGTTGTGGTGGTCCTCCCACTCCTCGAAGGTGAGCGGCCGGTTGTCGAGCGCCGATGGCAGGCGGAACCCGAAATCGACCAGGATCTCCTTGCGCGTCCGGTCGTTCTTGTACATGCCGTGGACCTGGGGGACGGTGATGTGGCTCTCATCCACGATCAGCAGGAAGTCGGTCGGGAAGTAGTCGATCAAGGTCCACGGTCGGCTCCCCGCCTCGCGGCGCGAGAGGTGGCGGCTGTAGTTCTCGATGCCGGCGCAGTAGCCGACCTCGCGCATCATCTCGAGGTCGTATTCGGTCCGCTGGCGCAGGCGCGCTCCCTCGAGGACACGCCCCTCCGCTTCGAGCCCGGCCACGCGCTCCCCCATCTCGACCTCGATGTCGCCGATCGCCTCGAGCAGCTTGTCGCGCGGGGTGACGTAATGGCTCGCGGGGTAGAAGTTGACCTCGCGGCGCTCCGCGAGAATCTCCCCGGTCAGCGCATCGACCTCCACGATGCGCTCCACCTCGTCCCCGAAGAGGTCGATGCGCACCACGTACTCGCCATGCGGAGGCTGCACCTCCAGCACGTCTCCTCGCACGCGGAAGCGGGAACGCGCGAGGGCCGTGTCGTTGCGCTGGTACTGGAGGTCCACCAGGTGGCGCAGGATCCCGTCGCGACGGTAATGCCCGCCGACCTTCAGGTTGATGACCGTGGCCCCGTAATCGACCGGCGCGCCGAGCCCGTAGATGCACGACACCGAGGCCACGATGATCACGTCGCGGCGCTCGAAGAGCGCGCGCGTGGCGTTGTGCCGCAGCCGGTCGATCTCGTCGTTGCGTGACGAATCCTTCTCGATGTAGGTATCGGACCGCGGCAGGTAGGCCTCCGGCTGGAAATAGTCGTAGTAGCTCACGAAGTACTCGACCGCGTTGTCGGGGAAGAACTCGCGGAATTCCTGGTAGAGCTGCGCGGCGAGCGTCTTGTTGTGCGCCATGACCAGGGTCGGGCGCTGCACCGCTTCGATCAGCTTGGCGGCGGTGAAGGTCTTGCCCGTGCCGGTGGCACCCAGCAGAACCTGGTGTTTCAGCCCCTCGGTCACGCCCGAGACAAGCGCCGCGATCGCCTGCGGTTGATCGCCGGTCGCCTCGAATGGGGCGTGCACTTTCAGGTCGGGCATCGGAGTCCGATTCTACCGAAACCTCCATTGGTACCGTCCGTCGGGTACCCCACTGGCCTATGTCCGGCAGCGCGCCCCCTTTCTACTCTCAACGGTACCGATGTCCCGGCCAGTCACGCATTCCGCCGATCAACCCTCTGCCGCACCCGCGGTCGGGCGCTGCGCTGCGCCTCGTCCCGAAGGCCAGGCATTGGTCGAGTTCGCCGTCGTGCTGATGCCGGTGATCCTGATCCTGGTCGGGATCATCCAGTTCGGGCTCCTCTTCGGAGCCAACGTGTCGCTCACCAACGCGGCGCGCGAGGGAGCCCGCGCCGGGACGATCTATGTCTACGACCGCAACCACTCGAAGAGCTGGAATGACGCACACCGCTGCGGCGCGATCGTTGAAGCGGCGACCGATGCCTTCGGCCTTCTCAATTCGGCGGCTCCGCACTTCACGGTCACCTCCACGTCGGGCGCCTGCCCGACGACCACCGCCGATACCCTGGTGAATGGCGACCTGACCGTGTCGTACTGCGACCACCTGACCACCCCGGCCGGTCCGTGTCCGACGACCGGGAATTCGGCCACCATCTGCGTCCCCGACACCCGCGAAGGGTGCCTGGTGAGGGTCAGCCTGACGTACCGCTCCGACATCATTGTTCCGCTGGTCAGCACCTTCCTGACGACCGACATCAACGGCCGCTTCGTGCACGGTGCCCTTGCCACGATGGTCGTGAACTGATGCGCGCGCAGCCACGCGGCCAGGTGCTGGTGATGTTCGCCGTGTTGCTCGTGATCCTGCTCGCGTTCGCGGGGATCACGGTGGACCTGGGGCGACAGAACGCGGAGCGGCGCCACGTCCAGACCGCCGCCGATGCGGGGGCCCTGGCAGCCTGCCGGGCTCTCATCATCGGTGATTCCGACAGTGCGGCCGCCGATGCCGCTCGGACGGTGGCCATGATCAACGTTCAGGGTTCACCCGCCGGCGCCACGGCCAGCATCGCGCCCGACGGAGCACGCATCTACCTCGACGGACATGCCGGCGATCCAGCCTACCTGCGCTCGGGCATCATCGTCTCGGGCACCAGCGTCCGCGTGGCGATCCTCTCGACGATGGACACCGTCCTCGCCCGCGTGGTGGGGATCAGCACCCTCGACAGTGGCGCGCGGGCGCGCTGCCAGTTGCAGGGCGGGCCAGCCGTGCCAATCGTCGCTCGCCGCTATCTCTCCGCCCCCGGACCGGGTAACGACTTCACCGATACGCTTGCCACCGTCGCAACAAGCGCAGACGGCGCCGTCGACGCCAGCAACGTGCTCGGCTACGGTGGCCGCACCCCGGCCAGCGAGTCGCAGCCCGGACCGATCATCTCCCTCTACGGACCCCAGGCCAAGGCGGCCAACGACAACTCTTTCCGTGGCTTCATCGCCCTCGACGTCAGGAACTTCCAGTCGACCGCGTCGCGGGTCTATTACAACGGGGTTGCCCCGGGAATCACCGACAACACGCTCAAGAGCAAGGAAGGCCAGTACCTGATCGACGGCTACCCGGGGCCGATGTTTCCGCCGATCGCACAGCCGGCCGACCCCAACGACCAGGTGGCCACGCTGTCGGGAAACAGCACCGCGATGGTGCCGGGCGACTTCAGCCAGGTCTATGCCGTCGGAGATCGGGTGCTGCTGTCCGTGTACAACGGCACCGTGATGCAGATCCCCGACTTCGCGATCTCGCCGCCCGCTTCGATGACGCTGGCCTCGACCACCCCGTCGCCGGTCAACGGGCCGAACTTCACCGTCTCTCGCAACGACGCGTTCAACAGCACGGTCACCCTCCACCTCCACGGCGACGCCAACGCCACGGCCGCGGGGCATCCGACCTACGACATCCTGCCCAACCCGCCGATCAGCCCTCCGACCGCCGGTCACATGAACCAGCCGACCTGGTCGACCGACGTCTTCGTGCCGGCCAAGAAGGGGACCACGGTCTCGATGAGCGGGATCCAGACCAACACCATCCCGGCGGGCATCTACACCGTCTGGCTGGAGGGCCACTCGGGCAACCCGTACTTCCAGACCCGCCGCTACGCCGTCCCGGTGCTGGTGGGCGGCGCCAAGCGCGACTTCAGCCTGGTCAACTCGACGGTGAGCGCCTCAGCGGCAGCGTTGGGCGACACGGTCAGCCTGCCGATCTACGTCTCCACCACGTCCGCCAGCACGACCAAGTGGGGAAGCGCCGGCGGCCCCGTCGCCCTCTCCTACGACCCCGCCAGCTTCACCGATTGCAGCCTTGGGGCTGCGACCATCGGCGCCGGCCAGATCACCTTCAGCAGCGCATCGGTGACCCCGAGTTCGGCCGGGAGCGGGGCGCTTTCCACGTTGAATATCAGCACGGTGGGCCTGGCTCCCGGCTGCTACCGGTTCGACGTGCGCGCCACCGGCATCAACGGTGACCTCCAGCCGGTCACTCACCTCCAGTCGGTCACCTTCAGCGTGGCAACCGCCTCGAGCACGGGCAATTACGTCGACATCATCGGCTTTGCGGTCTTCCAGGTCACCGACCTGAACGCCAACGAGATCTACGGCCAGGCCGTCACCGGCGTCTACGCCGACCAGAACGATCCTGCCCTCAGACGAGCCCAGCGGGCGCGCCTGAACCCCTGGAACTAGCACCCAAAGGAGCGGCCCTTCCCATGGAACTCGAGTATTCGAACAAGGACAGCAAGCGCTCGAGGCTGTACATCGGCGTCGGGCTGCTGATGGCGCTGGTCGTGGCCGGCACGGTCTTCGTGGCGCTGCGCGGCAGCGGCCTGGGCGGTGGCCAGGCCGTGATGCGCCAGGTGGTGGTAGCGTCCCGCGAGATCCCGTCACGCAAGCCCATCGAGGAGGGAGACGTGACGATGCGATCGGTGCCGGTCGACCCCACCAACGCGAACGCGTTCACCCGGATCGACGAGGTGCTCGGCCGGATCAGTGCCGTGCCGATCGCCACCGGTCAGCTGGTCACTCGGACGATGCTCGCCTCCGCCAGTTCGGGCCAGACCTTTTCGATCCTCGAGGCGGGGGCTTCCTTTGATCCGGCCGGGCCGGACCTGCGGGCGGTGAGCGTGAGCGTGCCCGATGACCGCGCGGTCGCCGGCACCCTGGCCCCCGGCCAGCGGATTGACCTGATCGTCACCCTGGCGATCAATCCTGAACTGGGACCCACGCCGGAACCATCTGCCTCTCCCGGTGAGTTGGTCATCCCCGGGCCGTCGACCAAGGTGACCTTCCAGAAGCTCACCCTCCTGGCTCGCAACGGCATCATCTACATCCTGCGGGCCGACCTGGCGACTGCCGAAAAGATCGCCGAGCTGGCCGCGGCGGGAGGCCAGTTCACCCTGGTGCTGCGTCCCGACGAGGACGACCGCACCGCGACCACGCTGGGCTCAACGTTCGACGCCCTGATCCGCGAGTTCGACTTCCCGGTGCCGCGGCCGCCGGTCTTTGCCAGTCCATCACCGAGCCCGGCGCCCTAGTTCGCGGGCTGAGGCCCGGACTCACCGCCGCGGCCACCGGGCGGCTCTAACGGCCAAGATGGACGCCAGACGTCCCTCTTGCTGGCCGAATGGCCGCCGGGCGGCTGAGACAGCCAAGCATCGGCCTGAAGTTGGCCGTAACAGCCGTGCGATGGCTATCCCCGCAGCCGGGCGCGCGTCGCCGGACACCGGCGTCAGCAACGTGTCCGGGAATCACAGCTAGCTGAGCAGAGCCGCCAACGCGACCTCGACCTGGCGTCGTGTCTCCTGCAGCTCGGCCGAGCCGTCGATCACCACGTCGGCGGCGGCGACCTTGTCGGCCTGGCTCGATTGGTTGGCCAGTCGCGCTCGGGCGGCAGCCTCGTCCAGCCCGCGGGCCGCCAGCCGCTCGATCGCATCGGTCTCATCGCAGCGGACCACCCAGGTCTCGTCGCAGCGGTCATGGAGGGGTGACTCCAGGAGTTTGATCGCCTCGATGCAGGCGACTTCGGCGCCGGCCGCCTCCAACTCGGCAAGACGAGCCCGTGCCTCGTTGCGGACCGGGGGATGGAGGATCGCCTCGAGATCGGCCAGCGCACGTGGATCGCTGAACACGATGCGACCCAGCGCGGCGGCGTCGAGCGTGCCGAACCGCTGCTCGATCCGGGCACGCACCGATCCGTCGTTGTTGCGGATCTGCCGTGCCACCGCGTCGAGGTCGATGGTGGCGACGTCGAGGTCGCGCAGCATCCCGGCCACCGTGCTCTTTCCGCAACCGATGTTGCCGGTCAGCCCGATCACCTTCATGGCAGCGCCTGGCAGCGGGGGCAGAAGTGCGTGCTGCGCTGGCCGACCACGATCCGCTCGATGACACGGCCGCAGCGCAGGCACGGCTCGCCGGTGCGCTGGTAGACGGCCAGCTGCTCGGCATTTGCGCCCGGCTCGCCGTCAGCGCCCACGTAGTCGGCGAAGCTTGCCCCTCGGTTGGCGATCCCCTGGCGCAGTACCGCCCGGATGGCGCGGTGCAGGCGCCGCACCTCCGCGGGCGTGAGCGTGTCGGCGGCGCGGAGCGGATGCAGGCGGGCGCGCCAGAGAGCCTCGTCGGCGTAGATGTTGCCGACCCCGGCGATCAGGGACTGGTCCAGGAGCAGGCTCTTCAAGCGCCCCGTGCGGCGTTGAAATCGGTCCGCCAGGCGGGCGGCGGTGAATGACCGTGCCAGCGGCTCGGGGCCATGGCGGGCGAAGACCTCTCCGACGCGGTAGGGAGCCTGCCCCTCCGCCACGCGCCGCGCGCCGGTTCGCAGGCCGCCACCCTCCCAGAGGCCGATCCGCCCGAACTTCCGGATGTCGCGGTAGCGAAGCTCGCGTCCATCGGCCAGTCGGAAGATGACCCGCGCGTGTCGATCGTCCGGCGTCCCCGGCGGCGCCACGATCAGGGCGCCGGTCATGCGCAGGGCCACGGTCATCACGCGGCCGTCGGCCAGGTGGATGAGCACCGACTTGGCACGACGCCCGACTCGCCGAATCGTTGCGCCGCGGACCTCGACGGCGAAGCGCTCCGCCGGCAGCGGGTGAC
>Ga0315281_10006568_pt1 | contig 16522 bp, 10 predicted proteins | sample YL17G07_0_MG_FD_204540 | JGI IMG/M metagenome (GOLD analysis project Ga0315281, IMG submission 204540) | Sediment microbial communities from Yellowstone Lake, YNP, Wyoming, USA - YL17G07_0 | ecosystem: Environmental > Aquatic > Freshwater > Lake > Sediment | place: USA: Wyoming | collected... | reverse complement strand
GTGAAATTGAGCTTGAGCGTCCGGCTGTTGATGATGGGCTCGGGCGATTCGCTGCCCATCAGCGACCATGTCCCCGAGCTGATGTACGCCCAGTCGCGGCCCTGGGCGGGCTCCGCGGCCACGGCCGAGGCCGTATCGTGCGTGGCCGTGGCGATGACGGTCGTCTCGCGGCTGAGGCCTGTGGCCTCCGCGACCTCGGCCGTCAGAGGACCGAGGACCGTTCCCGGACGGCTGATATCCTGCATCAGGCTGTCGGGCAATCCCAGGGCCGCGAACAACTCGCGACTCCATGTCTTTTTCCTGGGGTTGTACAGTTGAGAGGTCGTGGCGATGGTCAGTTCCGATGACCGACGTCCGGTCAGGAGATAATGGAACAGGTCGGGCATGAACAACAGTCCCGAGGCCGCCTCGAGCAGGGGCGACCTGTCTCGGACCATGGCCGCGAGCTGGAAGAGGGAGTTGAAGTTCATGAACTGGATCCCTGTCAGCCCGTAAACCTCTTCGCGCGGCATGAGCTTGAAGAATTCGTCCATGACCCCCAGGGTGCGAGGGTCCCGGTAGGCGTAGGGCAGGCCGAGCAAGCTTCCGTCCTCGGCCACCAGCCCGAAATCCACGCCCCATGTATCAACGGCCACGCTTTCGGGTTGGACTCCGGCTTCCTGGACGCAGACCCTTGCGCCCTTTTTGATCTCTTCGAACAGAGCGGGCAGGTTCCAATGCAGATGGCCGAGGAGTTGAACCGGGCCGTTGGGAAACCGATAAAGCTCGCGGACGGCGAGGCGTTCGCTCTCGATCGTGCCCAGGATGACCCGTCCGCTTTCCGCGCCCAGGTCAACGGCCAAGAAATGTCGAGGCTTCATGGAGGAACCTATTATATATGGATATTCGGCCTGGATTTCAAATCGCGCGGCGAGAATAGCCGCAAGCGGATGCCCGTAGTCGGAACAGGGGCCGGCCCAGCCGTCATTCCACCACGAGAGCCACGATAAGGTAGTTCCCGGGCAATCGATGTTGGATGGGATAATAAACGCTGATGCCCAGCTGAGGCTGTCCGCCGAAGTTCATCAGCTTCTGCCCGACTTCGGGGGGAAGCGTGAGGTGCAGCCCGTCGGATTGATAGGCCACGACCAGCGAATGCATGGTGGACCGGTAAGACCCTTCCGGGTTCTCATAGTAGGCTCTGGCCGCGGTCTGGGCCTCTCCCGAAAGTTTCGGGGACAACCGGAAAGGCTCGAGACCCTGATCCTGGCGCAAGCTGTTGATCTTCTGAAACAGGCGTTGCGGCAGCTCCTGCTCTTCAAAGGTGAACATCGCCGCGGCCGGAAAGAGCAAAGCCGAGGCGACATAGACTCCCCCGGGATATTTTTGGCCGCGGCCGAAAATGACCGATAAGGAAACCCCTTCCGCTTTTTCGTTCAGGATCTGCTTTTCCAACGCGGCGGCCGCTTCCATGACGTCAAAGAAGCTGATGTTCATCAGAGTGCACTTGCCCAGGGTGTCCGGAGGTTTCCGGGCCGGGAGCCCCTTCAGCGCGTCCTCGGCCGAACGCTCGGGGACATCGGCCATCCAATCCAAAAAGATCAGGGGACGGCCGGCGGCGAGGTTCACGTTCTGGTCGAGCTCCGCTTCCAGGACCCGGACCATTTCGGCCGGCGGCTGGGGCGTGAAAAGCCGGGCAAAGACCTGGGTGATGTAATACCCGTCTTCGACCTGGACGACGCCGATGCCGGTGTGGGTGAACCGGCCGTTCAACATATTCTGGCGGTGACCGGGGCTTTCCACCAGGGCCTGATGGACGAAACGCACGACAGAGGTCCGGCTGAAGGCGATGTTCTCGCCGGCGGCGTTGAAATAGAGCCCGGCCGTGCTGAGCCGGGCGTCGAGCGGATCATACCCGGGGAACTCATGGCTGAGGTTCTTTTCCGCGGCCATCTTTTCACAGTGCTGCCTGGCCGCTTCGCTCAGCCCGGGGTCGAGGGTCAGCTCCTTGAGCTCCTGGACTCGGCGTTCGGTGTTGACGAGCGAAAAAAGCTGTTCCTCCATCTGAAAGAGTCCCAGCTTTCCGCCGGCCGTCTCTTGAGCGGCGGACACGGGAACCTGGGCCGCCATGACGAGCAGCGAGATCAGCCCGGCCGCGAGGAGCGAAGAAGGAATACAACGCAACGATTTTTTTTGTTCCCAATTCTTTCTTTGGCTCATTGTTTTGGCTCCAGACTAACGCCCCCCAGGAAATATAGAGCGGACCGGCTCTTCATGTCAAGCGCAAGAAGGGAGAAGGGTAGAAAATGAAAGGGAATTGTCTTATTATTGAATAAGATCACGAGACGAGGCCATGAGAGTCATCACCGATACGATCCATTTCACCACCGAAGGGTTCAACGACGTCAAGGACGTGACCGGCCCGGTGAGCCGGCGCCTGGCCGCCAATCGTCTCCAGGACGGGACAGTGACGGTCTTCGTCCCGGGCAGCACGGCCGGCCTGACCACCATCGAGTACGAGCCGGGGGCCCTGGAGGACCTCACCGACCTCATGGAACGGCTCGTCCCGAGCGACGGGTCCTACAATCATGACAAGAAGTGGGGCGACGGGAACGGGTTTTCCCACGTGCGGGCCGCGATCATAGGCCCTTCGCTGACCATCCCTTTCACCCAGGGAAAGCTCAGCTTGGGCACCTGGCAGCAGGTCGTTTTCATCGACTTCGACAACAGGCCCCGCAGCCGGTCCCTTGTCCTGCAATTCATCGGAGAATAGGGGACCGGGCCAAGACCGATGGACATCAAGGACCGCTTGGACCTGCTCAAGCGGGAGCGCCAGTCGCGCAACAGGTCGCGCTCGCAGAAGATCCAGGACACCTGGCAGAAGCTCGACGGGGACGACGCGCTCTCGGTCAAGGACAAGCTTCAAAAGCTCATCAACCTCACGGGGACCTCGGTCAAAAAAAGCCGGTCTCGCGAAACGGAAGCTTGCGAGGACGTTGAAGTCCACAGCGCCGAGCCCATCCAGCTCTTTGAGAACGGCTTCGACTTGAACGCCAAGTACGGCAAAACGCCCATCGCCCTGGGCCTCGAGATCCGCGGCGACGTTTTGAGCTTCCTGGGCCGGAGCGGCGAGTTCGAGGACCTCGACCTGTCCACGGCCCTCTTCCTTGACCTGGAGACCACGGGGCTGGCCGGCGGGACCGGGACCGTGCCCTTCCTCGTGGGCCTGGGGTTCTACGCCGACGGCCGGTTCAACATCGTCCAGTATTTCCTGTCCGACCTGGCGGAGGAGGAGCGGATGATCGGCGAGCTGGCCCGGTTTTTCGCCGAGCGCGATTTCCGGTCCATCGTCACCTACAACGGCAAGGCCTTCGACATGCCGCTGCTCGAGACACGGTTCATCCTTAACCGCCAGCCGCTCCGGCTGACCAGCCTGCCCCACCTGGATTTTCTCTTCCCCGCCCGCAGCCTCTGGAAACACAAGTACGAAAGCTGCCGCCTTTTTCATCTGGCCAAGGAGATCGTCCAAGCCGACCGTTCGGAGGACATCCCCGGCGCCGAGATCCCGATGAGGTATTTCGAGTACCTCAGGACCGGGAACTTCGACCTCATGGAGCCCGTCATCTACCATAACCAAGAGGACATCCTCTCCTTGCTGGGGCTCGTCATCTCCGGCGCCATGCTGCTCTCCAAGAAAGGGGAGGAGTTCTTCGATGAAGCCCTGGACGCCCTGGACCTCTATGGGCTGGGCAAGATCTACGAGCATGCAGGGGATATGGATAAGTCGGTCCAGTACTTCGAGCGGGCCCTCCAGGGCGAGCTGTCCGAGGCCGTGGCCCTCAAGGCTAAGAAGCGGCTGTCGACGCATTTCAAGAGGAACCACCGTTGGGACAAGGCCATCCCGATGTGGCGGGAGATGACCGGGCTCAACCAGCTCTACAGCTTCCGGGAATTGGCCATGTATTACGAGCACAAGGAAAAAAATTACCCGGAAGCGAAGCACGCGGCCGAAGAAGGCCTGGCCTTGGCCACGGACCTCGGATCCAACCTGACGGAGGATTTTGCCAAGAGGTTGGACAGGCTGAACCAGAAGATCGGCCGTCAGGGCAAGAAGGGCTGAGCGCCATGAAAGCCATGGTTCTGCGAAGACCCGCGGACGTTTCCAGCAATCCCCTGGAGTCGGCCGATCTGGCCGCGCCCGCTCCGGGGCCGGAGGATATTCTCGTCAAGGTCAAGTACTGCGGCGTTTGCCACACGGACCTTCACGCGGTCGAGGGCGAGCTCCCCAAGGTCAAGCTGCCCCTAGTCCCCGGCCATCAGATCGTCGGCGTCGTCGCCGGCCGCGGAGCCGCGGCCTCGCGGTTCAAGGAAGGGGACAGGGTCGGCGCCGCCTGGCTGTATTCGACCTGCGGGCATTGCGAATTCTGCCTGAGCGGCCGGGAAAACCTCTGCCGCGACGCGCGGTTCACCGGCTATCAGGTCGACGGCGGCTACGCCGAATATTTCGTCATCCCCGAAAAATTCGCCTACGCTCTGCCCTCCGGCTTCGGCGACGAGGAAGCGGCGCCCTTGCTTTGCGCCGGGATCGTGGGTTTCAGGGCCCTTCGCTTGAGCGAGGTCAAGAACGGCCAGCGCCTGGGGATCTTTGGGTTCGGCGCGTCGGCCCATATCGTGATGCAGGTGGCCCGCCACTGGGGTTGTGAGATCTTTGTCTTCACCCGGAGCCCTGAGCACCGCCGTTTGGCCGAGAGCCTGGGCGCGGCATGGACCGGCACGGCCCAGGACGAGCCGCCGGCCAAGCTCCACGGCGCGGTCATCTTTGCCCCTGCTGGCGGCCTTGTGCTCGACGCTCTCCTGAAGCTCGAACGGGGCGGCACGCTGGCCCTGGCCGGGATCACCATGAGCCCGATTCCTGAGCTCGATTACGATCGGCATCTTTACCATGAGCGGACGATGCGCAGCGTGGCCAACGCCACTCGAAGGGACGGCGAGGAATTCTTCAGCCTCGCGGCTGAGATTCCCATCCGGACCACGACCCGGGTTTTCGACCTCAAAGACGCCAACCGCGTCTTGAATCTCCTCAAACAGGGACGGATCAGCGGCGCCGCAGTTTTGCGCGTTTCGAGCTGAATGAGCCATCGTTTTTTGATATCCGGGTCCCTCGTTCTCTGTCTTTTCCTGTCGGTCGGCTCCCTGTATCCCTCGCCGAGAATCCTAAGGATCAGGGTCCTCGGCGATGTGGAATTCCGGCAGGACGCCGACTGGAAATCCCGGGCGGAGCAGGCGGTTCACGCGGCGTCGGACGACTTCCAGCGCCTGTTCGATATTGGGCTGTCCATCGAGGCGTTCGAGGCATGGGAATCCCCGGCTTCCTTGAGATCCCTCGACCTCCTGGCCTTCGACTTAGAGGCGAAGGTCAATAAGGCTGGGGCCGACGTTTTGCTCGCCTTCACGGCCCGCAAGACCCTGGGCAAGAAATACTCCGGTTACACGCTCGCCCGCTCCGGGGTCATCGTCCTTCAAGATGATGAAGACCCGTCCCGCCTGGCTAAGGTGCTGAAGCATGAGTCGGCCCATCTCTTCGGCGCGGTGCACCTGGAGGAGGAGTCTTCTCTCATGGATACCCTCGGCCGGGGGCGCGATTTCGATGCCGTCACTTCCAGCCTGATTCGATTGAATCGAAACCGGTCCTTCAACCCGGCGGCCTTCCCGATTCCAAGGGAGAATTGGGAGAAGGCCATCGAGATCTACAAACGGATCGCGGCCGAGGAGAAGTTCTCCGAGCGCCGAGCCGGCCGGGACCTCGAGGATGTCCATCTCATCCTGGCCCAGATCTATGCCGAGAACAAGCAGTATGATGAGGCCATCGCCGAATGCCGGAAGGCCCTGAAACTCGACCCGACGAACCCGGAAACCCTCAACCAGCAGGGCATCGCTCTGAGGCGAAAGGGACTTATCGAGGAAGCCATTGAGCAGTACCAGAAGTCCTTAAAGATCAGGCCCGGCCAGGCTCAAGTCTGGTACAACCTCGGCATCGCCCACTCGAACCGTGGCGACCTTGGGGCATCCACAGACTGCTACCGGAAGGCCATCGAGCTCAAGCCGCATTATGCCGAAGCCATGAACAACCTCGGCGAGCTTTTTCTTCGCCAGGAGAAGGGCACCGACGCGGAAAAGCAGTTCCGGCAGGCCGTCTTCTTCAACCCTGAATACGGGCTTGCCCGGTCCAACCTGGCCGAAGCGCTCTTCAGGCGGGGCGACCTTGCGATGGCCCTGGAAGAAGCCGACAAGGCCATCGCCTGCGACCCGGGTCTGGCCGGGCCCCGATGCATCAAGGGCAAGGTCCTCCGAGAGCGGGGAGATTTGGACAGGGCTCTCCAAGAATTTGAGGCCGCCGTCGCCGTGGACCCGATGTACGAGAAGGCCTATTACAACCTGGGCTTGTGCTTCTTGGACAAGAATTCCGTCGCGGAAGCGCGGACCCATTTTCTGAAGGCGGTCGAGATCAAGAGCCGGTTTGCCGAAGCATATGCGGGCCTGGGGTATTGCGACCTCGTCACGGGTCAATCCGACGAGGCCGTTCGCGAGCTGCGACTGGCCCTGGAACTCGGAGCCCGCTCGGCCAAGACCCACCTGAACCTCAGCAGTGCCTACTTGTATAAAAACTTGCCCGACCAGGCCATCCTGGAGGCCGACCGGGCCCTTGAGCTTGAGCCCAACCTGGCGCCGGCATTCAACAACAAAGGCATGGCCTTGCTTAAGATGGGCCGGGACGGCGAGGCGATCGAATACTTCGAGAGAACGATCGCCCACGACCCGAAGAACAAGGACGCCCTGCTGAACCTCGGCAACATCAACCTGGGACTCGCCAGGCTGGACGCCGCCCTGGAGTTCTATGCCCGGGCCCTTGAAACCGACCCGAACAATGCCCTCGTTCACAACAACATCGCCGTCGTATTCTTCCGGAAGGGAGATTTCCGAGCGGCCTGGGAGCATGTCCAGAAAGCAGGAGCGCTGGGTTTCAAGGTCCATCCGGATTTTCTGAAAGCGCTCAAGGAGAAGATCAAGGATACGCCCGGGGCGCGGCCGGGAGCACTCGAGACCTGATCTCCGGGACAGCTTGATATTTCCTTTTTTCTGTCTGAATTTCCCAGGGGCACGTGGTCTCCACTTGAGGTTTCATCGCCTCCGTAATTTTATGGTAGCCGGAAGCTCTATGCTTTTGTATAATAGCCGCCCTATGCTTGAAGAAGCGAAGGAATTGAAGACGCCATGTCCCTGGATCATCGTGGCCCTGCTGGTCCTTCCGTTTTGTTTGTTTTCGTCCGAAGGGCCATCCCCGGCCGATGCAATTTCCCTGAAAGCCCTAAAGGTCGAGCGCGGGCCGGTGCTGGACGGGAACCTGACCGATGAAGTCTGGAAACAGGCCGTCCCGTTCTCCGGCTTCAAGATGGTTTTTCCAAACCCGGGCGGCGCGCCCACCGAAAAGACCGAGATCCGCATTCTCTATGACCGGGACAACCTTTATCTGGGCGTCTATTGCTTCGACAGCCGGCCATCCCTGATCTCGGCCAACACCATGGCCCACGACGCGGCCAGCGATTATCACGAATCCAACGACGACATCGTCAAGGTCCTGCTCGACCCCTTCCTGGACAAGCGCAGCGCTTACATCTTCTTCATCAACGCCCGCGGCGCGCGGAGCGAGGGGCTGGCTTTCGGCGAGAGCTTCAGCCTGGATTGGGACGGTATCTGGGACGCCAAGGCCCGCCTCCAGCCCGACGGCTGGAGCTGCGAGATGAAGGTCCCCTTCAAGACTATTTCCTTCAACTCCGAGCTCAAGGCCTGGGGCATCAACGTCGAGCGGAACATTCCCCGCAAGCAGGAGACCATCCGCCTGTCGGGAACCAAGCAGGACAGTTTTTTTTACAATGCCATGGAGGCCGCCCCGCTGGAAGGGATCGCCGGGGTCAAGCAGGGCCTGGGCTTCACCTTTCGTCCCTATGGCACGATCAGCGCCCTGGGGGATCATACCGCGGTTTCCGAAACGGACTGGAAGATCGACGGGGGGTTCGACCTGTACAAGAATTTCACCCCCAACTTCGTCGGCGCCTTCAGCTATAACACGGATTTCGCCGAGACCGAGGTGGACGAGCGCCAGATCAACCTGACCCGCTTCCCCCTCTATTTTCCCGAAAAGCGGACCTTCTTCCTGGAAGGCTCCGAGATCCTTAATTTCGGGACGACCGGCGGCCACGACGCGAGCTTCATCCCGTTCTTCAGCCGGCAGGTCGGCCTCTTCGAAGGGAACCAGGTCCCCATCAGATTCGGCACCAAGGTCTACGGCAAGCTGGGCGACACGAGCCTGGCTATTCTGGACGTCGCCACCAGGTCCTTTTCGGACGCGGGCCTGTCCTCCCAGAATTTTATCGCCGGACGCGTCTATCAGAACGTCCTGGCCGAGAGCAAGGTCGGGCTGATCTTCACCAGCGGCAGTCCCACCGGGGAGAAGAACAGCCTGGTCGGGCTCGATCTCAACTACAAGACCTCGCGGTTCCAGGGCGACCGCAATTTCACGGTCGGCGGCTGGTACGTCTATAACTGGAACACCATCGCCTCCGGGCACCACGAGGGCTATGGGCTGAGGGTCGATTATCCCAACGACCTGTGGAACGTGAACACATCCTATAACTATTACGGCGACGCCCTGGACCCGGGGATGGGCTTCATCACCCGGCCGGGCACCCAGGCCTACAGCTTCATCCTGGCCTACCAGCCCCGGCCCGAAAAGAACACCTGGGTCGGGAGGCTCGTCCGGCAATTCAACTACGAGCTCTGGCTCAGCTGCTACTGGGACCTGGCGGGGAACCTCCAGACCCGGCGGCTCTGGCTGGCCCCGGTGAACGTCAGCCTGGAAAGCGGCGACCATTTCGAGTTCAACATCATGCCGACAAAGGATGTCCTTCCTTTTAATTTCGAGATCGCCGACGGCGTGACCCTGCCCAAGGGGCCGTATAACTTCACCTCGTTCAACCTGGGTTTTAACTCCGCGGGCTATCGGTTCTATGGGATCGATGTCGAGTACTCGTTCGGCCGGTTCTACTCCGGACACTACTCGAACCTCCAGTTGAACTTGGCCCTGCGTTTCAAAGGGTACGTGACCCTGAGCCTGAGCTCCGAGTTCGTCCGGGGGGATATGCCTCAGGGCCGGTTCACGGAGAACGTTTACCAGCTCAAGGCGGACTTCTTCTTTTCGCCCGACCTGGGCCTGATGAACTATGTCCAGTACGACGACGTCTCCCGGGAGCTGGGGCTCAACATGCGCTTCCGCTGGCAGATCTCGCCGGGCAACGTCATCTACCTGGTCTACACCAAGGATTGGGAACGCCGGTGGGACCCCATGAGTCGCTTCATCTCCCTGGTCGAACGGGGTGTTTTCAAGGTCCAGCTGAGCATCAGGCCGTGATTGATCACGGCCCTCGCCCCGTGCCCCGGACGTGCGCCCTTCCGCTTTTTTCAAATACGAAGGAACTCTTGACCGCGGGATTCCGTATAATAAGACGACGATGTTTACTCTCCCTTGTCGTTTGCCCGATTCATCCTCAACTTCTCTTCTTCCCCCCAAGGAGGATTCATGACCAAAAGGATTCTTAAGGCAGGAATGGCGCTCCTGGGCCTGGGTTTCTTCCTCGTCTCGGCCGCGCATCTCGGTTCCGAGGAAACCCTGCACCGGGTCTGGGCCATCAAGGATTGCCGTCTCGTCCCGCCGGGCGGCCCGGCCGCGGCCAAGGCGACGATCCTCATCCGGGACGGACTCATCGAGGCCGTGGGGCCGAGCGTGACCGTCCCGTCCGACGCGGAAGTCATCGACGGCAGCAAGCTGACGGTCCACCCGGGTCTCATCGACGCGCTGGGCCAGTCGCTCCTCAAACTGCCCGAGGAAAAGTTCGACACGGCCAAGTTCTACTCGGGCGAATTCACCGACAAGGACCGCGGCTTGACCCCGGAGCTCAGGGCCTTTGATTACGTGGTCCTGGGCAAATCGACCCTGGAGAAATACCACAAGGCAGGGTTCCTGGCCGCGCAGGTCATCCCCCAGAAGGGGATCTTCACCGGACAGGGGTCGTTCTTCAGCTTGAGCTCCGAGGACAAGAACAAAGCTCTCATGCTCAAAGACACCTGGCTGGGCCTCAGTTATTCGCCGTCGTCCTTCTCGGTTTATCCCAATTCCCTGATGGGCGTCGTGGCCCTGCTCCGCCAGGAATTCGCCGACGTTTCCTACTTCAACATGAACGCCTCGCGCTGGAAGAAGGAGCTTAAAGGCCTCACCCGGCCCGACTACAACGGCCGCTACGACAGCCTTGTGGACTATGCTTCGGGCAAAAAGCCCGTTGTTTTTTTCTGCAATAACCAGCACGACATCCGCCGGACGCTCGAGCTGGCAGCGGAGCTCAAGCTGGACTACCTGATCTGCGACCTCGGCAGCGAAGCTCAGTTCGTCATCCCCGAGCTGAAGAAAGCCAAAGCCCGGTTGCTCTGCACCGTAGGCTTCAAAGCTCCCTCGACAAGCGTCCGCTCCCAACTCGGCAAGACCGAGAAGGAAAAGGCCGAGAAGGAGCTGTATCCCAAAAACCCGGCCAAGCTGGCCGAGGCCGGCATTTCCTTCGCTTTTTCATCGCTCGGCACAGACGACCCCAAGAGCTTCATGGAGGGTATCCAGAAGGCTATCGACGCCGGCCTGTCCCGGGACAAGGCCCTGGAAGCCTTGACCGTCACCCCGGCCGCGTTCCTCGGCTTGGACAAAGCCCTGGGCACGATCGAGCCCGGCAAGGTCGCCAACCTGGTCCTGGTCGAGGGCGACGCCCTGGCCAAGGAGCCCAAGGTCAAGATGGTCTTCGCCGACGGCAGGAAATTCGAGTTCAAGGACACCAAGGGCAAGGAAGGCGAGAAGCCGACGGTCAATGTCTCCGGGCGATGGGAGCTGACGATTCCCGACGCTGGATTGAAGATGAACGCGGATTTCAACCAGGAAGAAGCCGCCCTCTCCGGGAAACTGACGACGCCCTTCGGCGTCTTCGATTTCACCGGCGGCAGTGTTTCAGCCAACGAGCTCTATTTTGAGATGAACATCTCGGCGGGCGGCCAGGACATCGACCTCTATTTCTCGGCCACCGTCACGGGCGACACCATGCGCGGAAACGTCGTCCAGGGGACGCAGGGCTCGTCCGAGTTCACCGCCAAGCGGAACCCTTCCTGAGCGGTTGGAGGAACATATGAAAAAGAACATACTCATCATCGCCCTGGTCGGGCTGTTCCTGGCCGGAGGGACGGGCTTGTTCGGCGCCGCGCCGGCTGAGAAGAAGCTCCTCCTGAAGAACGGCCATATCCTCCCCGTCATCGGGGAACCTTTCGACGGCGACATCCTGATCGTCGGGGCCAGGATCGCCAAACTCGGCAAGGACCTGGCGATCACTCCGGATACGGAAATCATCGACCTGAAGGGGCAATGGGCCATGCCGGGCATCATCGACTCCCACTCCCATATCGCCGTCGAAGGCAGCGTCAACGAGATGGGCAACCTCATGACTCCCGAAGTCGACGTCCTGGATGTCATCAACCCCGAGGACATCAACATCTATTACGCCCTGACAGGCGGCGTGACCTGCGTTCACACCATGCACGGCTCGGCCAATCCGATCGGCGGCCGGGGCATCGTCCTGAAGCTGAAGTGGGGCGTGAGCGCCGACGAAATGATCGTCAAGGACGCCCCACGGACGAGCAAGTGGGCCCTGGGGGAAAACCCCAAGCAATCCAATTCGTTCGGTATGGGCAAGCCGCGCTATCCCAAAACGCGCATGGGCGTCGAAGCCTCCATCCGGGATATCTTCGAGCAGGCCAAGGCTTACATGAAACAGTGGGACGCCTACGACCAGAAGGTCAAGGCGGCCAAAGGGAAGAAGGACGCCGTCCTGCCGTTGCCGCCCAAAAAGGATTATCGGTTGGAGTCCGTGGCCGACGTCCTGCGGGGCAAATACTGGATCCGCTGTCACGCTTACCAGGGCGAGGAGATGGCCTCCATCATGCGGCTGTGCAAGGAATACGGCGTCAAGCTCGTGTGCTTTGAGCATGGGTTGGAGGGCTATCGCATCACGAACGAGCTTGTCCAGAACCACGTGGCGGTTTCGACCTTCGAGGATTCCTGGGCTTACAAATGGGAAGCCTACAACACTATGCCCCAGTCCGCGGCCCTGATGGTCAAGCGAGGGGTCCTGGTGGCCCTCAACTCCGACGACGCGGAGCGGATGCGGCGCCTGTTCTTCGACGCCGCCAAGGCCGTCCGTTTCGGCGGGCTGACCGACCTCGAGGCGTTGAAAACCATCACCCTCAACCCGGCCATCATCATGGGCATCGACAAGTTCACGGGCACGCTCGAGGCCGGCAAGGACGCCGACATCGCCATCTTCAACCGACACCCGCTGGACCCCTACACCGTTTGTCAGATGACGCTCGTTGACGGCAAGGTCTATTTCGACCGGGCCAAGTACCTTGAGGACCGACGGAAGGCGGAAGAAGCCCAGAAGAAGGCGGCCGAAGCCCCCAAGCCCAAGGACAAGAAAGACTGAGAGGGCATGACCATGAAAAGACTCATCATTCTCGCAGCCATCGTCGCCTTGTTGGCCGTGATGCTCCTGGCCGGTCCGAACGGCGGGGGCGAGCCCAAGGCCATCCTGATCAAGAACGCCACGATCGTCCCCGTGATCGGGGATAGGATCGAGCAGGGCCAACTCCTCATCCAGGACGGCAAGATTGTCGGCTTGGGCAAGAACCTGACCGCGCCCGAGGGCGCCCTGGTCATCGATGCCGCGGGCCAGTTCGTTTACCCGGGGTTCATCGACGCCTATTCCCATTTCGGATTGAGTGAGATCGGCGCCATCCCCAGCACGACCGATGTCCGGGAGTTGGGCAAGGAAAACCCCGAACTGCGCGTGATCTGGGCCATCAACCCCGGTTCGGTGCATTTCGGCACGGGACGCGTCAACGGCACGACCACGGCCCTCGTGGCCCCGGCCGGCGGCACGTTCCCCGGCCTGTCGGCCTTGGTCAAAATGGAAGGCTGGACCGCCCAGGGGATGGCGGTCAAGGAAGTGGCCACGTCCCTGATCAACTTTCCGATGTCTCCGCGTTCGACGGGGGCCGAGGGCGCAAGCCAACAGCAGGAAAGCAAGATCGACGTCACCTCCAAGCTCGTGGACAAGATCAAGGACTACCTCAAGGAGGCCCGGTACTATCTCAAACTGAAAAAGGATGCGGCGGCCGACCCCAAGCTCACGCCGCCCCAGCCCAACCCCAAGTATGAAGCCCTGGCGCCCGTGCTCGACGGCAGTTTGCCGGTCATCATCTCGGTCGAGAAGGCTAAGGACATCGAGCTGGCCATCAAGTTCGCCCAGGACGAAAAAATTAAGACCATTTTCCGTGGATGCGGCCAAGGCTTCAAGGTGGCCGACAAGATCAAAAAATCCGGGATCCCGGTCATCATCGATTCCCTCTACGTCGGGCCCTCGGACCCGGAGGACGGCTATGACGCGCCGTGGCGGAATGTCGCGGAGCTGGCCAAGGCTGGAATCACGCTTTGCTTCTCCTCGGGCGACGACACGGCCGCGGGCAAGGACATGCCTTATCACGCCGCGCGGGCCGTGGCCTACGGCTTGGACCATGACGAGGCGATCAAGGCGTTGACCATCAACCCGGCCAGGGTCTTTGGCGTGGACAAGCGCCTGGGCAGTCTGGAAGTCGGAAAGGACGCGGACCTGTTCATCACCACCGGCGACCCGCTCGACCCCAAGTCCGAGGTCAAGCACCTGTTCATCGGCGGCCGCCACACGGACATGAAGAACTACTGGGACAACCTGTACGAAAAATATAAGACCCGGCCTATTAAATAGCCGGTCATCGCGAGCCCAGCCGAGCGGGACGTGGCGACCTCACCGCCCAATAAATTTATTGGAGAGCGGCCATCCCGCGCTCAGCGTTCCGGTTATGTATCCGGGATAATTTCGGTTGCCTTGGGGCTGAATTCATTCTATCCTGAGCCTCTGCGTTGCCAATCCCCGGAAGGAGCTGTGCTCATGCGCCGACCGCCGGTCTTCCTGCTCGTCCTTGGCCTCGGACTTCTGCTTTTAGCTTGCGGCCCGGGCCATACCCAGGTCAGCGGCCTCGTCGCCGATTCGGCGGGCAAGCCGCCGCTCAAAGCCCAGGTCGAAGTCTTCACTCCGGACAGGCCCGAAACGCCCCAGGTCTTCGATGTCTCGCCGGGCGGGTCTTTCGAGATCGCTCCCGCGCAGACCGGCGTCATCCGGCTGAATTTCATCGCGGCCTTTCATGAGTCCAACGGCGTCTCGCTCCTTATCCTGAAACCTGAGAAGATCCGGCTCGACGTCCGACTGAGAACGTATGATTGGGTCGAGGACTTCACGGCTGTTCAGGTCATCGGCGATTTTAACGGCTTCTCCCGCAACTCTGGCGCTGTGGCCCTCCATCAGTTGTCCGACGGGACCTTTTTCGCCGACGTCGACAACCCCCGCGACGGGTCCCTGGGCTACCGCCTGATCGGCCTGGTCAAGAACAGCCCGCTCTCCATGCCCGGGACTTACCTCGATGAGCTGATTCGCGACGACAACGGGCGGTACGTCTCGGTCATCAAAGCCCCCCGCGGCCGCGTCCGGATCCTGTTCGACCCGGCGAGGCTCCCGCGCGAGCAGCAAAAGCCCGAGATCATCGTCGGCCCGCCCGATTCACAAACGGCCAAGGTCGCGGCCATCGACAAGGAGATCACGCGGCATCAACGGGATTATTACCTGGCCTTGTCGGCCTTCCGGGCCGCCGGTCATGACGAGAAGGATTTTCAATATGACTGGTCCGATGCCGTGGCGTCCTGGAAGGGCCGGCTGGACAAGGAAAAGGACGAGCCCGTGCGCCAGGCCCTGCTCATCGGCTTGCTTGACCTGGGCAAACTCGGCAGTTCCGAAGTGGACCGCGGCACGGCCCAGAAAGCGCTGGCGGAAATTCCTGCGGACTCGCCGCTCTGGGAACTGGCACCGTGGTACTTACTCTTCGATACGATCCATCTGGCCGGCGGCATGGAACAATACGCGGCCTATTTTGATAAAGCCGTGACGACTAACCCGTCTCGTACGGTGAAAGCCCTCACTCTGGAGCAGGCCTACAATGAGGCCCTGGTCCACAAGGACTCGGGCCGGGCCAAGGAGTATTATCGGCGGCTGACCGGGGAGTTTGGCGACCTTCTGGCGGGTCAGCGAGTCAAATCCAGGCCGCCCGAGTCCAAGTTCGTCGCGGGTCAGGCGATGCCCGCGTTCAATTTTGATTCGCTCGACGACCCCAGGCTGAAATTGACGAACGAGACGTTCAAAGGCAAAGCGTACCTCATCGATTTTTGGGCGACGTGGTGCGCGCCCTGTGTCGCGGAGATGGACAGTCTGCACAAGCTCCGGGCGAAGTACAAGTCCCGGGGTCTCGAGGTCCTGAGCGTATCGTTCGACCAGACGCCCGAGGACATCCGCCAATTCCGGCAGAAAAAATGGAAGATGCCCTGGCTGCATGCGTTCATCGGGATGAACGAATTCCGGGTCGGAAGCAAGGTCTGCGATTATTTTGAACTGTCCGAAATCCCCAGGGCCATTCTCGTCGATAGGGAAGGCAAGGTCGCGGCCGTCGGGGAGGAAGCCCTGGGCGAAAAGCTGGCCGCGAACGTGGCCCGGATCCTGCGATAGACGTTGACCGGCCAAGGCGTGCCGGGATATGCGTCTCTGCCCGATATTTCGAATTGAAAAATCATGCCCTTTAGACTATATTAAGACCCCTCATCAGACGGGCCTGTAGCTCAGCTGGATAGAGCGTCTGACTACGGATCAGAATGTCGGAGGTTCGAATCCTCTCAGGCCCGCTTCCTTTTTCCTCAGAAAAGCTACTAATATCAATAATTTTGGAGCTTCCCGGCGTGAAATATCTTTAAGCCGGTTTAAGCCCCTTTAAGTCATTTTAAGCAAAAAAACGGAGACAAAGCGGAGAGCGTTTTTGAATACACTATCGGAATTGTAGGGAATACAATCTCCGCCTCTACTGAAATTGGATATAAAATTAAACTCGGATATCGTAAAGAAATCTCTTGACAAGGCCCCAAGAGAAGGGTAATATTAGTGTCAACCTGGGGTACCTAGCTCCCCTTCCAAGAAGCCGGCGCCGCCACTTCAAGGATGGCCCCAAGGATTAGGCAACCGCCAAGCCGGAGCGCAGCAGGCAGGGCCGCTCATAAGCACCCGTTGCTGACCGCAGCCACCACTTGTCGAATAAGACGAGTAGAGGTTCGCATGAGACAAGGCAAAATTTCCAAACTTCGCAAGCTTCGTGAAAGCCGGGGCCTGCGTCAAATTGATGTAGCGATGAAGGCGGGCATTTGCCCGACCACCTATTGGCACATGGAGCGCGGCGACAGGGCCTCATCCTTGGTTCAACTAAAAGTTTGCCA
>Ga0315281_10006567_pt1 | contig 16522 bp, 13 predicted proteins | sample YL17G07_0_MG_FD_204540 | JGI IMG/M metagenome (GOLD analysis project Ga0315281, IMG submission 204540) | Sediment microbial communities from Yellowstone Lake, YNP, Wyoming, USA - YL17G07_0 | ecosystem: Environmental > Aquatic > Freshwater > Lake > Sediment | place: USA: Wyoming | collected... | reverse complement strand
CTGTCACTGAACTCTTCCATGTTGTTGCTTCTAAACTTGAAGAGGCAACATTCCCTTTTTGGTTCTTGCCAACGTTTGTCCCAAGCAAGAATCGGAGTTGCATTCCCAAAGCTTTCAATGTTTCTTCTAGTCAATATCTTCCTATCAACGGTCAGCACGATGAGAAGCTGATTTAGATGCTTGATTTTTGATGTCAACAGAAACTGGCGTGTAATGTTGTCAGGAGCGGTTGAATCGATCACAACGCTGTAGTCTCTTCCGAGCAATGCGTCTCGTGTCTCAGCTATGAGCGAGTATAGCAGAAATTCGTCGCGGCACGGTGGAACTTCGTTGAAAAGCATTTCCCTCAACTCGTCCACGCCTACTCTTGTGAAACACGTGTTTTCAGCAACCAGTCTTCGAGCAAGCAAGGTCTTGCCTGACTTTGGATAGCCGCTTAGAACAATATTCCATAATCCTTTAACGGAGCTAGGCATTTTGCTACACTCGCTTAACCTGACCTAGATTTTTCTCTCACTTTCAGTTATCACAGATGGAGCTTATTAAGTCTCCAAACATGTGATTGATTCAAATCCTTCTCAGAAGGTGAAAACGATGATGGGTGACCCTAGGATTCGGAGGCAAAGGAGTTCATTAGCAAGGTCTTAGGATGAAATGATACAAGAAAGTCGTCCAATTATCAATGAAATGCTGATCGGTCTTTGCACACTCATATTGTTATCAATGGGTAGACGTCCTTCGCAACGTATTCAACATATTTCTCTTTTTCTGACAAATTGAATACGGTGACAGATGCGTCTCTTGTTATACCTACGACGTAGCCGAACTCTTTGGACCTTGCAACAACGTACCAGAGGTCGCCATGCTTTGCATAATCCTCAAAAAGCGACGTGTTGACTAAATCTGGCCCATAAAGTGACAGCTTATTCACGTTCGGTATGTCAACGTTGTCGAAGAATGCTATCTTTGTTTCCTCAGGGTTTTTCAGGTGAAACTGTCTTAAGGTTTCAGGTGGGATTCTGGCCTCCAGTATCCCCCCTACTTTTTCGAAAATCACCTCACTAAGTTTGTTTGCAATGAAGTTTGCGACTCTCTTCTTCTCGACTATGGTTAAGAAGGTGGCATCTTCATGCTGGGCAAAGCTAAACAGAGCCTCGACCGTGCGAGGCAGCGGAGCAACTTTCCCCCTGTGAAAAACATGGATCACATAGTCACGTGAATAGACGCCCTTCAACATGTTTCCTTTTGGAAGAAGACCAACAACTTCGCTCAATAGCTTGAACTTGAAGCCGCCCTCTTCAAAATCCTCTTCAATACGATGACCTTCAAGGCTTGAGGCCACATCAGCCACAGACAGTGGCTCTGAAAGCTTGAAGATTTTCCCAGCAACAACCATGGCGAAACCTCAACATCTAGTTTGCCGAATTCTGCTTATGAAACTTTGCAGGCGCGACTCTGCAAATCTACATGTTAAACCCTCACACGCCCATGGTCAGCTTTGAATGAAACTTTGCCTAATTCTTTTAATAAGAGAAATCTCACCTCTATTACCACACTTTCGAGGAAAAAGCGCCAATGCTAATTCAAGAGGTTATCCTGGAGAATTTCATGAGCTACGAGTACGCCAGGGTACCTTTTAAGGTAGGCGTGAACGTCGTATGTGGACCTAACGGCTCAGGAAAATCATCGCTCTTGCTAGCTATCTCAGTGGCTCTTGGTCAATCCTACACGGAGAGGTCTAGAAAGCTGAGTGATCTCATACGTTGGGGAAAGGATCAGGCCCGCGTCACGGTAATCCTAGACAATGCTAGAAGAGGCAAAAGTAGGCTGGTTCCCAGATATGACAAAGATCAGATCTTTCTCACCCGTGTCCTGCGACGCGATGGCAAGTACTGGTTTGAACTTGAGAACAGAGCCGCTACCAAGAACGACGTTGACAGACTCCTATCGAGACTTGGCGTAGACCCGGACAACATACTCATAATCATGCATCAGAACATGGTGGAACAGTTCACAGTGCTCTCTCCGCAAGAAAAACTGCGCATGGTTGAGGCCGCGGTCGGACTTGAAGCCTATCGAGAAAATGTACTGCAAGCCCAGAAGAAGCTTGTCCGCACACTGAGCCAAGAAGAATCAATGGGCAAACTGTTGGAGTCTGCTGAACAGACGCTTAACTATTGGAGAGAACAATATGACAGGTTCCAAGAGAAAAAGCAGCTGCTAGCCAAGAGAAGATTCCTGGAAAGGGAGCTAGCTTGGGCAGAAGTCATCCGAAGAGAAAGCGTCGTCACGGAGCTGGAAGCTGATAGGAAAAAAGAACAGGACACTCTAAATCAAATAGAAGAAGAAGCAACAGCTATAGGAGAGAACCTCCAATCCGCGCAGAACGAGCTCATAAAACTTAGAAACGAATGGAAGAGCCTATTTGACGATCGCTTAAGTCTTGAACGACAGGAAGCGGCAAACGAGTCAACCATTTCACTGTGTGAGCAAATCCTTAAGGAGACACTAATGCTGGAAGCTGTGGCTCTGCCTAAACCGAACTCATCTTCCCGCATAACCCCGATGCCAGAAGCTTCACCGCTACTCAAACTCTTGAAAAGCGAAAATCTGCGAGAACTAATCCAAAACGCGAATCAACATCTTTCAAAACTGAACAGTGAAATAAACACGAATCAATTGAAAGCCAACAGTCTGGAGCAAAACATCGAAAAAGTCAACAATCAAGTCTTGGACACCCGAATAAAAATAGCATTACTCCAATATCGCAGAGAAAATGCGCTCGTCGCAATAGAATCGCTTGAAAAAGAACTAAGCGACGCAAGAAAGCATCTTGGCGAAGCTATCAGCAAGGCAGAGCAAAGCGGGCCTAGAATCGCGGTTCTGAAAATCACCGGCGAAATCTTCGATGAAATACGAGTAACAGAAGGGCATTTGGCAGCGCTCACTGACGTTTCAGAAGACATCGAGCGAATGTATGAAAACTATTCGAAACTCTACTTGGAGCTCAAGGAGAAAGCACAGTTAGTGGCTGAGAACCGCGAGAAAGCGCTGGAGGAAGTCAAGACGCGCATGCAAGCGTGGCGGACGGTAATCCAAAGCCTTCTTGACCGTGCTAACTTGGAATATCAAAGGATTCTAACGCAGACCCAAGCTGTCGGTGAAGTTAGATTGGTCAATGAGCATGACATTGAGGCGGCTGGACTAGAAATTCTCGTAGGGTTCAAGGGTGGAAAGCCGGTTCCGCTTGACGCTTATACGCAGAGCGGCGGCGAAAGGACAACCGCGACGATGAGCTTCCTGCTGGCCCTTCAACAACACGTCCGTTCACCCTTCCGCGCAGTTGACGAATATGACGTCCACATGGACCCCAAGAACCGTGAGCTAATCGCGAAAATGCTGATCTCAACAGTCACAGATGGAAACGCCCAATACATAGTCATCACACCAAGCCAAATAACGTTTGCAAGGGAAGAGGTAAACATAATTACTGTGCAAAACATCGAAGGCAAATCAATAGTCAGAGAGGTAGCTTAATGCAGTCAAAACATGAACGAGAGAAAACGGGCAGAGAAGAACTCTCGCGAATAATTGAAACATGCAAATCTGTTGAAGACCGTTCACTTGACCCGTTCCTAGTAGACGTGAACGAAAACATCAGCACTGTCAAAGAGTACTTTCCAGAATGGACAATCCCAGAAGACCTATGTCTAGATGCTGAGACATTACATCATGTAGCATCTGTCATTAGACTTCAAGGCGAATGGGTCAGACATCGCTCAACATCGCTTTACATGGATCCGTTTCTTCTCGGAGAGAAGCTCAGAAGTTTGTCGAAAGAGGAAATTGTTGAAACCTTTGTCCAAGCTTGGCACCCGATAGTCGAGCTGGAGCAGATTTCGCTTCACAGCTTGGCAGAAGCAACTGCATACTGGATAAACCTGTTGCCCATCAGTGAAAGGTGGAAAGAAAAACCGCCAGCCGAGGTTAAAATGGGCTCTGCTACAAGAGAGGAGCTCCTGCAAGAGAATATTCTGCGAGACAAAGCGTTCTCGGAGGAATTGGACAACTTCTGGCGAGAACTGAGGAATTACGTTCAGGAAAAAGGTGAAAGCGGCAAGATCCCATACTGGAGTTTTATCGCCGGGGAAACCTACGAAGAAACGGTTCAAAGAGCATTCATGACAAGCTTCTTGGTCACATACGGCTACGCAACATTGGAAATCCACCCGCTGGAAGAAGAAATCTTCATAAAACCATATGAGAAGCTAGAAACGAAAATCGGCAACAAGCAGCTTGTATCCATTCCGATAGCAGTTTCAGTCGAAGATTGGATGAAGTGGAAGAAGGGAGAACAGCATTGAGCAAGAGAAAAGTCATCTACGCTAGCAAGCTCAAAAGAGCAACTCACCTGCTCTTCTACAAGAGACACACGAAACCAGGCGTGAAGGGTTGGGAACTTCGCAAGGCATTGGGTTCAGACTACCCTAAAGTCCTGAAACTCCTAGATGACCACCTGAAAGCCCTTGACTTGCAGGTAAAAACTGTCTTCGAAGAAGAAAAAGCTGTTGAGAAGCCAAGCTTGGAACAGTTAGACAGGGCCAGACACTTCATTACACTTCGAGGAGACATAACGCCAAAAGAGGCGAAGATGGTAGGATGGCGGATAGACGACCTTGCAGGACTAGCAATCACAATATCGTACATCATTTCCCAAAAGGGAAAAGCAACTCGAAAGGAAGTTGAGGACATGCTGCGCGACAAACTTCCAGGATGGAAAGTCTGTTTGAACATTGATCGCTACATTCGCTACGGTTACCTGACTCAAGACGAGAACGAACAACTGTACTTGGATTGGCGAACACGGGCTGAAGTGGATCAAAAAGCGCTAATTGACCTAGTCTTAGCAAAGTGACAACTAGCGTATTTATTTTCTCAGTTTGTGGTATGCCAACGCTATTATGTCTATGACGAGCAGTGCGACAAGAATCAGCAGAGGACTGCCCAAGAATTGGTCTAAGACAGATCCGTCTGAAGCACGGACATGGTTCACTAAAGCGAACAAGACCAAGAAATAAGCGGTCGCAACAACCCTCTTTTCCATTTGTGTGTCCCCGTGAGACTAGGTTATGCTCACATTTTGTATTTGAAAATATCTTTTGGCTAGAAATCGCAGACGCTCAGCGTTCTTTCCGTTTTTCCCTATAGCAACACCCTTGTCCTTTGGGCTAACGGCTACAACGGCCATCTTCGTGCCATCCGGCCTCTCAGTCACCCTGACCTCTTGGACAAGTGCTGGTTTCAGAGCGTTCTTGATGAATTTCACCGGGTCTTCGGAGTACTCGATTATTTCATGTTTCTTTCCCGTCATTCTTTCGAGCGTATGGATGTTTCTACCGCCTCTCCCTATAGCTACGCCTATCTGACCTTCACTGATGATAAAAATCACGCGTCCCTGTTCCTCGTCGACTATGCAGTCTTTGGCGCTCGCATTTGTTATGCTTTCAAACAAAGCGATGTAACGCATTTCATTGCTGGTGAACTTGATCCCGCTTGTCATTCATTTCCTCCAGCAGATTCCTCTGGCTCTTCTTCCTCTGTCGGCTTAAGGATTTCAGAATCGCCTGGCTCTCTTATACTTAACGCTGAAACAGTGAATGGTTTGCCACACACGGCTGCCAAGTCGATGGTTGATCCCCTGTAGTTCATGAATGGAACATTTGAAAGCTTGCTGTAATATTCTATGTCTTCACGTACGTTCTTAGGGCAGTTTGCAGCTATGACTATCATTTTGGCTTTTCCCGTTCTAGCATTTTGTATCGCAGAGTCCGCACCAAATGAGACTTTGCCAGTCTTCACTGCTGCAGCAATCGCCTTGTCTATGTCTATCACTTCTTCTTCTCTCCTTTCGACTCGAACGTTGACATGTAGAGTTCGACTAGTCCCGTGCCTATTGGAACTGACTGCCCAACTATTACGTTTTCCGTCACACCCGCCAACGGGTCGCTTTCCCCTTTGACCGCCGCTTCAACAATGTTTGGCACCGTGATTTCAAATGCGGCTCTAGCAAGGACACTAGACTTCTTGCCACTGATGCCATGTCTGCCTATCTGTTGCACTTCGCCTGTTGAAGTCATCATGTCAGAAACAAGCATCACATGGCGAACGTCAACATCAAGTCCCTGTTCCTCCAAGACCCCCCTGGCTTCATGCACCAGCGCGTTCCTGGCAGCCTCTATTCCCAAGGTCTTGGCTATTTCATGAACGTTATTTGTCGTCGTTCTTGAAGTGCCCACACCGTGGATTTCAAGAACCTTAGGCAGATTCGAACCATCCGTTCTTATGACCCATTCTCCGTGTTCCTCGGTGACTAGCACGCGTTTTATGCCTGCAACACCTTTAACGTGCAACGAAGGAATCTTATCAAGCAACTTCTTAAGCGCGTCAGCTCTCTTAGGCTTGATATGCACATTGTTGCCCCTTGTCTTGACGGTGAAGTTTTGTGTCTGCATCGCTTCTTTCAACATGTCCATCGTTATGTCTCTGTCCTCCATCATCGTCTTGCTCAGCTCAACTATTATCTCTTCATGCACTGGGTCCTCATAGATTGTCTGTGTTAGGTTTTCAAGCGTAGTGAAGATTATGTCGCGCGCAATCTTCACTGCTGCTTCCCTGCTCTTCCTGTGCTCCTCATCCAAGTAAATCGTCATTATCGGTGTGGAAGGTATTCTTCTGGCATCAACAATTTCAATTAGCCTTGGCAAGCCTAAAGTGACGTTCTGTTCCCTGACTCCTGCGTAGTGGAACGTTCTGAGCGTCATCTGTGTACCTGGTTCGCCTATCGATTGCGCAGCAACGATGCCAACAGCTTCGCCTGGCTCCATCAAAGCACGCTTATAGTGTTCGACAGTCAGCTTGATTGCTTCATTAACACCCGCTGTTGGCAGATTAGCCTTGGTCAGATTTTCCTTTAGTTGGTTCACCAGAATTGGAGTAAGCTGATCTTCAACTTCCTTCAACTGCTTCTTAATGTGCTCCGGCGACGCGGGTTTGCCTTTTTCTTTGGCTATTCTTATCTGACCAACGAGTCGACCGACGTTTACAGCCTTTCCATGATCGCTCTTAGCCGGGTCAACGCCGTCTTCTCCATATTGGAATTGGATTATGTCACCTGCCGAGTTCCTGACTGTTTCGTCATATTCTAAGCGTATGTGTTCAAGCGCGTTGATCAGTCTTCTTTGCATGTAGCCGCTCTGCTGGGTCCTTACGGCCGTGTCCACCAGCCCCTCCCTGCCACCCATCGAGTGGAAGAAGAATTCAATGACGTCAAGCCCTTTTTGGTATGAGGAGTACACGAATCCCCTTGCCTTTGGTGTTGCGTCACCAGACTTGAAATGCGGCAGAGCTCGGCCTACGTATCCCCGCAATATTCTTTTTCCACGAACAGACTGCTGTCCCACGCATGCGCTGATCTGACCAATATTGAGGCTTGAACCCCTAGCTCCCGTGCGTGTCATCACAATGCCAGCGTTTTCAAGCGTGAAGTCTTGGTCAGCGATTTTTCCCGACTCGTCTCTCGCTTTTGCCAACTCGTTCATAACATATATTTCAAACGACTCTTCCAGAGTCTGTCCTGGCAGTCTTGGAAGCGTGCGCTTGTTGTAACTTTCGATAAGTTCCAATATTTTCTTCTCGATCCTATCCATGGTTTTTCGTATTCTTTCTTCCGCCTTCGGAGAAAGAACTAGCTGATCATAGGAGTATGTGAAGCCTCGCATGGTTATGAAAAGCTTCAACATGTGGGTTATCCTGTTCAGAAATTCCCGTCCAGCCTGAGTCCCGTAGTCCTTTATTATTCTGTGGAGCAGGCTTTCAGACATCTCAGCGCCTATTGACCGTCTATCTATAACACCGCTGATCAGTTCACCATTCTTAACAACCACGTATGCGTCGAATGGACATTTCTCTTCTTCGCATTTGACGCAGCCTTGACAAATGCTTGCCTTCAAAACATAGTTCATGTCTTTCGGCAAGAAAAGGCTAAAAATCTGCTTGCCCGTCCATAGTGGTATTGGTTCTTTGATTTTAGGTTTGGGTAAAGGACCAATGTATCCGGCTCCGAGCAGCAATCTGTTGACCTCATTCATCGTCACGTAGTTGCTTTTTCTGGTGAGAAGATAAGCAGATGTAATGAAGTCTCTGATTGCTCCTATTATGGGACCGCCGAATCGGGGTGAGAGTATCTGGTCTTGAACCTGCATGAGCAAGAGTGCTTCTGTCCGCGCTTCTTCGCTTTGTGGAATGTGAAGGTTCATTTCGTCGCCGTCAAAGTCCGCGTTGTAGGGGGGACAAACGCAGAGGTGCAAACGGAATGTCTTGTATGGTAGAACTCGTACATGGTGTGCCATGATGGACATGCGGTGAAGAGAAGGCTGACGGTTGAAGATGGCTATGTCCCCGTTCTTAAGATGTCTTTCTACAACGAATCCGGTTTCAACTGCTTCCGCAATCTTGTCTCTGTCAACCACAAATTCAAGTCTTATTCGCTTTCCATCAGGCCTAATAATGTAGAGGGCACCAGGATATTTCTCAGGTCCATTCTTGACTAGACCTCGGACTTCTTCCAAATTCCATTCGGTAACCTTCTCCGGAACGGATAGACGCATTGCAATTTCAAGCGGCACCCCAACCTCGTTTATGTCAAGATTTGGATCAGGAGAAACAACAGTGCGGGCGGAAAAGTCAACTCTCTTTCCCGAAAGGTTGCTTCTGAATCTTCCCTCTTTGCCCTTGAGCCGCTGTGAAAGTGTCTTCAAAGCCCTTCCAGAGCGGTGTCTCGCAGGCGGTATTCCTGATGCTTCATTATTGAAGTATGTTGTCACGTGATATTGCAGAAGCTCTGATAGGTCTTGAATTATGAGCGTAGGCGCTCCAGCATCCATGTTTTCTTCAAGCCTCTGATTAATGCGAATTATGTCTACAAGCTTATGAGTAAGGTCATCTTCTGAGCGGATGCCTGATTCTAAGGTTATTGAAGGGCGAACATAAACTGGCGGCACAGGCAAGACTTGTAAAACCATCCACTCTGGACGCGCGGCCTTCGGGTTAAACCCTAGAAGCTCAAGGTCCTCATCTGAAATGCGCCCCATTCTCTCCCGTATCATACTCGGAGTTATGGGTTCTGAGCCGCTTTCAGGAATCTGCTCGCTGAACTTCGTGGGTTTTTCAAACGTTATCTTATTTTGCAGTGCCCCGCAATGTGGACACTGTTTGGTTTTTGTTTCTTGAAAGATTACCTTGTAAACATCATCTGGAACTAGACCCAAGAGCTGACGTGTCTTGTCGATTCTAACTCGAATCTTCTTGGCAGCTTCGTCTGCAAGCAGTATTCGTCCACAGTTTCTGCATGTCGCCCTCAAAAGATCATGTATCAGTTTCGTAAATTCAATATGTACTATTGGGACCGCAAGCTCAATGTGGCCGAAATGGCCTGGGCATCGGATAGCCGTGTTGCCGCATGTTTTACAGCGTTGTCTGGGCTCTAGTGTTCCAAGCCTACCATCCATCAATCCAGCAGTGATTGGGGCACCGTCTTCATCATACGTGTCAGGCGTCTGGACTTCCACCACTGAAAGTTTGCGCAAGTCCTGCGGCGAGAACAGGCCAAAATGGATTTCGTCTACAACTTTATGAATTATCTCTTCAGTAGACATGTCATGCCTTCTCCTTAAGTCTCAATTTTGGCGAAACACACAGGCTCACTAGCTCCTGTAACAGCAATTTGAAGGCATAAGAAACTATTGCCGGAGATATCTTAGCCTTGTCTTCGCAAAGCTTGCACACGTATTTTCTCTGTTTCATGTCGTAGTAGGCTATTTGACCGCATGTCTCGCAGATATATAGGGTGTACTTGTCCGATTCTTCCAGCAACCTGTCTCGAAGAAGCATGGCAGCCCCGTGGCCGATCAAACAGTCTCGCTCCATCTCACCGAATCTTAGACCGCCACCTCTTGCTCTTCCTTCGGTAGGCTGTCTCGTCAGCATCTGAACTTGCCCTCGCGCCCGGGCGTGTATCTTGTCTGCAACCATGTGATGCAGCTTCTGATAATAGACAACGCCTATGTAAATGTCAGCGACAAATTTCTCCCCCGTCACACCGTTGTAGAACACTTCTGCACCCGTGTGACTGAATCCCAGGCGAATTAACGTTTTCCTGATTTCTCCAGAACTTTCACCCGAAAAGGGCGTTCCATCAACCGGTTTTCCTCTCACAGCAGCAACTTTTCCAGCAATTGACTCGATGAACTGCCCGATGGTCATCCTTGACGGAATGGCGTGAGGGTTGATTATTATGTCTGGTACAATCCCGTCCTCCGTGAATGGCAAATCCTCCTGAGGCGCAATCAAGCCTATGACTCCCTTTTGCCCATGACGAGACGCAAACTTGTCGCCGAGCTCAGGGACGCGCTGGTCACGAACTCTAGCTTTTACAAGCTTGCTTCCCTCACCAGATGCAGTGATGAAAAGGGCATCAACAATTCCAGTCTCTGACGGACGCATGTCCACCGATGTGTCTCTCATCGACGGCCCCTTGACTTCAAACTCCTTGTATTCTTCAAGGAATCTAGGGGGGCTTATTCTGCCAATCAGAACGTCTCCACCCGAAACGCCTGACTCCAAGCCTATTATGCCGTCAGGTTCAAGCAACCTGTAGTATTGCTCTCCTCTAAACCCACGTGTCCCAGGTTCAGGCAAAGTGAACTTGTCCTTCAATCCGCCCAAGTATTGGCGACATTCTGCCTCGTATATTCTGAAGAAAGTGGATCGCCCCAAGCCCCTTTCTATAGAGGCTTTGTTGAAGATCAGAGCGTCCTCCATGTTGTATCCTTCGAAAGATAGGACTGCAACTAGGCAGTTCTGCCCGGAGGGTCGGAGCTTGTAGCCCATCGTTTCCATGACGGCAGTCTCCACAATTGGCACTTGCGGGTAATGCAGCACATGTGATCTGGAATCTACACGTTGCTGGAAGTTTGTCGCATAGACTCCTAAGGCCTGCTTTGCCATGGCTGCCTGGTAGGAGTTACGAGGTGACTGATTATGTTCCGCGTACGGTATTGTTGAGGCGCAGATTCCCAGAATCGTGTATGTTGCGATTTCCAAGTGTGTATGGTCCTGAGTCACTTCTTCTGGGCTGAGCGCAATGTACGCGTTCTCTTCTTCTTCAGCATCCAAGTATTCGATGATTCCGTTCTTGACGAGGTCTTCCCATGACCATTCGGTTGAAGCTATTTTTTCAATGTGTTCTTGTTGTAGCCTTGGAACCCCCTTTTCCGCGATTATGAGCGGTCGTCTAACTCTTCCCTCATCGCAGTTGATGTACAACTCGTCTCTCTTTCCGTGGATCTTTGAGAAATAGGATGTGTTCACTTCGGTTGAGATTTCTCCTTTTCTGCGCTTTTCCCTAAAATCGCGTGTAAGCTCCTCTGAGAAATTACAGTATCCCACGATGTTTCCGTCAAGAAAGACCTTAGCTCCAGAAAGTCTCAGCGTTTCATTGGCTTCATATATCGGCGTCATGCCCATGCTTACGAGCGTCTGCCTTATTTTTTCAGGGTTCACTCCCACAGAAATGCAGGCAGATAGTGACAAGTTTTTGACCAGCCCACAGTTTGAACCCTCTGGGGTTTCGTTTGGGCATAAGCGGCCCCAATGAGTTGCGTGTAGATCTCTGGCCTCGAAGTTCGGTTGACTTCTGCTTAGCGGAGACTGCAGCCTGCGTAGGTGGCTCAGTGTAGAAATGTGGTTTGTTCTGTCCAGAAGCTGGGTTATGCCAACTCTTCCTCTTCCCCAATTCCCGGTTGCTAGCGAATGCTGAAATCTCTCTGAGATTATTCCGGGTCGCACAGCTGCCGAAACAGTTATGATTGATCCTTTTACGCCGATGCGCTCAAGCTGATATTTTATGTCTCGGGTAAGGTTCCTGAAGGCTACTCTGAAAAGGTCTGCGAGAAGTGGACCAGCAAGTCTTAGGCGCTTGTTTTTGAAATGATCCTTGTCATCCTCTTCTCTTCTCCCCAGCTTCAATTCAACGGCCTTGCTGGCCATTTCACCTAGGAATAGGGCTTTGTCTCTTCGATTTTGACTTGTTCTACCTATGTGTGGCAGAAAATTCTTGTCGATTGCGGTTTCCGCCTTTTGCAGGCGGTATTCCTCAACCTGACCATGAGCAACTCGGTTTCCGATGAAAAGGATAGCGTCCTTTGGAGTGTCTACTCCCAAAGCTTTTTCAAATGAAGAATCTAGCTCTGCCTGAAGCTCCTTTTCCAGAGAAACGGCCTCAGCTATCTCCTTGTCCGACTCCAAGCCTAGAGCACGCATTAAGACGACGAAGGGGACTTCCGTGGGCACGCCTGGTATCGAAACGTACGTGGCTCCGTCAGGTTTGAGTTTCAACTCTATTCTTGCTCTGAAGCCCACCGTTGTGGAAAATATCTTGGATTGAAATACTGGTGATGCTCCCTTATCATCAATGTCAACTATAACGCGGTTCGGCGCCAAGTCTTCCATGGCCACGATCACACGTTCAGAACCGTTCACTACAAAGTAGCCACCGGGATCATCTGGGTCTTCCCCACAAGTTATGAGCTCTTCTCTCGAAAGCTGCGAGAGAAAGCAAAGCTTCGATTTCAGCATAACTGGAATATTCCCAACGTAGACCAGCTCTGTGTCTTGTTCTCTGCCATCTATCACAGGCGTCATTTCAAGCGCTATCGGCGCTGCATAAGTCAAGTTTCTGAGTCTTGCTTCCATAGGATAGATTTCGTGTTTGGTCCCGTCTACCTCGGTAACGTACGGACCGGTTATCCTCGTTTGAGGATCAATGATCCAAATCTGCCCCAGTTTTACCTTGTAGGGGCTTTCTGGAACCTCTATCGGAATTTCACCCACTTCATCGACAACTTCTTGCAGTCCTTGATCTATGAACTCGTTGTAAGAATCCAGATGCTGGCGGACCAATCCCTTCTCCCTGAAAAATGCTTTCAACAATAGATGTGTGTCTTCCTTCGAAATCTCATCCATTTCAAACCAACCCCCGCAACCTCACACTTAAAGACGTTTGAAGAATACTATGTGATGCGGGTATTCTCAAGCTTTTGATTTCCTCCGACTGAAAAATGATATGTTGTATTAAAGGCTAGAAACGTAAACTACGTAGCTAACTAATAAACTTTTTTGTACTATACCACAGACTTTCGGCATCCATGACGATTTGCTTCTGCAATATAGCTTCTTGACGCGCAAGAAACTTGCTATTAGGTAACAAGAAGGATTCAAGAATGAAACTCGGACGAATAGAGATTCAAAGCTGCATTTACCCAGCTTACTGAAAAATGAAAGACGAAAGGGCTTTAGGGCAAACCTGTCAAGAACGCTGAATGGACCACCTGAACATGTGGGGCAGAACTTGCTAGGACATGGAAAATGGTTAATAGTTAAGACCTAAACGTTTGTTATGGGTGCAGCGGTCGCCAAGCCAGGTCAAAGGCGAAGGACTCAAGATCGGGCGCCATAAGCGGAAGATCCCCTATGAGCCATCCTTTCCCGTAGGGGTTCGCTGGTTCAAATCCGGCCCGCTGCACCAATTTCCTGAACCGCTGAAGGCTCGTTTGTTGCGTGAACGTTCTCTTCTTTCTCTTGTTTGGGCAATAGTGTATTCATTTGTAGTCTAGTTCAACGCTTGGTTGGAAACGTTTATATTACGACTTACGACGTAATATGAATCGGCAATGAGGGGACATGATCATGAAGAAGAAACTAGATTTAGAATCAAGCCGAAATAGCCAAGATCGAAAGTTGGACGTTTTTGCCTATGACTTCTTTGTTTACGAGCTCATTGTAAATAAAAGGCCGACGTAATAATCAGACCGTGGCAAATCCTTCAAGGAAGTACTACCTCTCAACAGTGCTACTATAATGTGAAGCGGCAAGCATAAATCACCATTAATCCCTAAGCCAGCGCCACTGAACTGGATGAACGTTTACTCAGGCTTGAAGATGAAATGTAACTCGCATTCTGCGGTTTTCGAATGTAAATTAAGATCAGATGGTTAGGCAAAGGATATATCGGCGGGCGCATCATGAGAAAAATCATATCACGTTCAACGCAAAGGCGAATTGTAGTGCAGCTAATCGATGAGATAAACAGGTTGAAAAAGGAAAAAAAAGCAATCATTTTAGCCCATAATTATCAGCGTCCTGAGATTCAAGACATAGCTGACTATGTGGGGGACAGCATTGAGTTAAGCAGGAAAGCCATGGATGAGAAGGAAGCTGAAATAATAGTTTTTTCTGCTGTGGATTTTATGGCAGAATCCGCAGCGATTTTGAATCCAGACAAGAAGGTTTTGTTGCCTACTCTTGGGGCGCGTTGCCCAATGGCCCAGATGCTCACCGTGGATGAGATCAAGCGTACAAGAGCATTACATCCTGATATCCCACTGGTTCTGTACGTTAACACTCTGGCCTCAGCCAAGGCCTACTGCGACATATGCTGTACCTCAGCAAATGCTGTGGACGTAATTGAGTCTTTGAATGCGGAGACCGTGCTTTTCGGACCGGACCGCAACTTGGCTGAATACGTTGAAAGAAAGACTGGGAAGACGGTTATTCCCGTTCCCGAGCGGGGATTCTGTCCGACTCATCTGCTCTTCCAGCCTGAAGACGTGCAAATCCTCAAAATGCAATATCCAGAGGCTGTCGTCATGGTCCACCCAGAATGCAACATCGACATGCAGAACGTCGCTGATTTCGTGGGTAGCACGTCTCAAATGTGCCGTTGCGCTCGAGAAAGTACCGCTAGGACTTTCATCATAGGCACAGAAGAGGGACTTCTGCACCGTTTGAGAAAAGACAACCCTGAGAAAAGATTCGTGCTGGCCTATGAAGAAGCCGTTTGCCCAAACATGAAGCTGAATACGCTGGACAGACTCTACGCAGCCTTGAAACAAGAGAAGTATGCGATAACGGTCCCGGAATCAATTGCCAAGAAAGCTAGAAAAGCCCTTGAAAAAATGCTTGCGCTTAAAAAGTGACCAACCTCTAGGAAAGTCGCGCCAAAGAAAAACTGCAGGAATTAGAGCAAATGAACGATGAACACGAACGCTTTATATTGAGGGAAGATGAAGAACTGAAACGTCTTAGAGCAAAGAAACTTGAGACACTCAAGGCGTAAAAGGCGAGAAAGGAGAAATGAATGCGAAACCGGTTCACATCAGCGATTCAAATTTCAATGAGACAGTAACCAGTCATTCATTGGTCTTGATCGACTTTTGGGCGTCATGGTGTGGTCCGTGCCACGCTTTAGCGCCCACAATTGAGGAGCTAGCTGGCGAATATGCTGGAAAGATCACTATTGGCAAGCTTAACGTTGACGAGAATCCCACGACAGCCGAACGTTTCCAAGTATTCAGCATTCCGACCGTGCTGATAATGAAGAATGGAAAGGAAGTTGACAGAATCGTGGGATGTGTGCCAAGAGATCATATTGAAGCGGCCCTGAACAAGCACTTAGGATAGGAAACGTATGGACATTTTGGAACGCAGAATAATTGGGGCGCTACTGCTTCTCCTGGGGGCTTCGCTCCTGACTGTCGCAATCTATGCGAATCAGCTAAGCGCCCTGTTGGATATGTTGAAAACATCTTTTCGAGTCTAACGAATGCTAGAAATAGATAGACTACCGCTGACTTAGCTGATTCCTCTCAACGCGTGCGCATGACTGAGACAAGTAATGCGTGTTACGTATTCTGTTCGTTAAACATTATTGTTAATAAGAATTCGAATTTAATAACGTTTAAACCCGAGCATGCCTTGGATTAAACAATTTCAATCTGCATGCGATCGGAGGTGAAATGATGGGATTAGCTTCAAAAGAAAAGGTCACTTTTTCGGTAATAGGACTGGGCATTGTCGTCGTAATAATGGCGCTATTAGCCGCCGTTTACTACACCAACGCAACCAACGTTCAGAACCATGCAAATGTCGAAATAGCGAATCTCCAAGCAGAGAACGCGAATCTGCAACAACAGATCAATTCCCTCAACTCCCAAGTAACAGGTCTCAACACGCAATTGTCCGATCGGAACAACCAAATAGCAGCTCTCAACGCACAGAACAAGGAACTATTAAATAAGGCAGATTATTGGACCAGTCTAGCAGAAGCTTTTGCAGGTCAAGTAGCCGAGATGGAAACACCGAACACTCCAACTTACACGCAAGGGGGAACTGGATCGCATCCTCGAAACTAGTTGCATGCACAGAAGCTTCGATAGTCAACCGCTACCTGAGCTGAATTTCCTACAGAACCGTTCCAACAACCCATTCTTCTTTTAGCACTTCGCTATGTGAAGACGCTTTCGCCATGAGCGCACCATTGTGAAATGCGAGTCTTGTTTTTCAAATCAGATGTTTTGCGTCTACAGAAAAGAACCTCTAGCTTGTGTCAGTCTCCTTATCAAGATTC
>Ga0315281_10006566_pt1 | contig 16524 bp, 14 predicted proteins | sample YL17G07_0_MG_FD_204540 | JGI IMG/M metagenome (GOLD analysis project Ga0315281, IMG submission 204540) | Sediment microbial communities from Yellowstone Lake, YNP, Wyoming, USA - YL17G07_0 | ecosystem: Environmental > Aquatic > Freshwater > Lake > Sediment | place: USA: Wyoming | collected... | reverse complement strand
GTTTCGTGTGGAAAAGAGATACTGCCTGAGAGCATTTTCTGCGAGTTTTGCGGATCCAGGCAACCGAAATCGCGCTGACAAATACACAGTCACCGCCTTTCTTGCGTAGGACACAGAGCGATAGTGGGATCCCGCATAACCGTTTGCTCCACATCAATGGTTGGGGATCTGGAGTCTTGTGACACTAATCCAGTCACAGAACCAATTCGCCAGTTACTGTTTCGAACCTCATTTGGTCTGCAAGCTTTCATTGAATCCCAAATATGACAGCCCGGCCCCAGGAACCGCAAGCACGACCTGCAGTGCAACGAATATAGTACCCGTCTTCACCGCAAAATAGCTGGAGAAAACTCCAGCCGCATAGCATCTGAGTCTTGTCAATCTAGGCTCGGTGGGTATTTTGTGATTCGTACAACGAGGCGAGATCCCTTCACAACCATCGACGGCGAGTGTTTTTGCTTGGTCTTCTTCATACCGTAATTCGTGATCAGTTTCTGCGATCTACCTATGTCCTGCATAGTTGCCGGCAGAATGTTCTTTTATGTGTATTCGAGATTCGGTATGGCCATGTCCTGCTGGGCATCTGCCTCCAAGTACTCTCCAATTCGGCCATGTTCGAGAGCAACGACAAGCACAGGGGCGTATTCATTCCGATGGCTTCCGAAACGGCTATTGCTTCAATAGTCTAAAGCACTGACACCCGATGGGGCTAGCGATGAGCAGCGAAGGGCATCCATTGGCCGAGACCGAACAGCGGGTTCTGCGTCTCCTCCAAGGGTGGGACGGCAAACGCTTCTCGCTCAAGCAATTGACGGAAGGCTCTGATGTGGCCCCCGAGACAGCTGAGAAGGCATTAATATCGCTCAAGAAACGGGGCTTGATTGAAATCAAGATAACAGAAACAGGTGACGAGGCTGGCAAGCCGACTTTGGATAGCACTCTCCTTAATGTTCGAGAGCTGCTAGATCGTCTCTCAAGACTGACAGCGAGGAGAGAGTCAACAAAGACCACAGTCTTCGAACGTGTCAGAGAAAGACTCGACGAAGAACTCTCAAAAGCGATCGCGAATCTTGAATTCGCCGCTGACCGAACTCATGATCGTCTCCTTCACCTGGCAAATGAAATTGAAGAGTTCAAAGATCGAATCGACGAAGCAACAGTGTCACATGACATAGGCGAGATCTCGCGAGAAGAGGCCGAGAGGAGGATTCAGGAATTTCGGAGCGAGATTACTAGGCTAGAAGCCCAAAGGAAAGAAGTCTTTGAGATAGGACTGGAAACTCGTGAAACCGATGTTTCACGAAAGCAATGGTCAGAAGACGAGCCCCGAAGACTCAGAGCTCTTCTCGAAGAACTGGAGGTTAGAAAGCAGGTCGGTGAATTCGACGGCAGAGATGGAGATTTCAATGCCGAGAAAGAGCGGATCCTGACAGACCTTGCGACGCTCTCTGGGAAGCAGACTCAGGAGAGCGTCTTGGTCGTGCAGGCTCGCAACGCTGTTCAGGCTGCCAAAGTTCTTGTCGACGACAAAGTGCTCATGGAAGAGATTTATAGTAGGCTTTGCAGGGCCTGCGGCAGGATTAGTGAAATGAGCTCCTCAGCCATATCGAATCATGGAAAGTAAGAAATACCTCGGTTGGGGACCATTCAATCCATGAAGAGTCGAGCCCGGTACGCTCGCATGTCAGTGTGGGCGCTTCTATTGCTCAGTTCTGTGCTTGTTCTTGCAACGACCACAACAACTTCTGCCGCGAGTGTGCTTGGAGTCGCAAAGACGAATTCAACCACGATCACTGTGACGACGACGAATTCAACCACGATCACTGTGACGACGACGAATTCAACCACGATCACTGTGACGACGAGAGCAACCACCTCTTTGACCCTCACGGATGTCACCGTGATTCCAGGGTACGTTTCGGTTCCTTCGGAAATGATTCCTGCGATGATATTTGGCTTTGTCACAATCGTGCTTGCTCTCTTGGTTTCTGCTCTGATTCTCAGGTCAAGGTCGTCGAGGGCTCTGGATGAGCTGGACGGTCAGAGACGATTGGTTCATGAAATTAGAACCCAGCCTAGCGTAACTGCGCCGGCAGGGGGACTGACCGCCGCCTCGGCTCTCAAGCGTCTCCTGGAGCTGGGTGTTCTCCAACCCAAGGAGTATATGGAGAAGAAGATGCTGGCAGAGCGATTGGAGAAGAAGATGAGTGCCAAGCAACTTCTGGACGAAGGCTTGATCTCGCAGGAACAGTACGACGCTCTGACTCGAAAACAGGGAGTAGAAGAATAGGAACAGCGAGACAGGCGCTCTATTGTCGAGCGCCACAGATCTCGCAGAAGCTAGAACCGGGAGGAAGACGTGCTCCGCACTTGATGCAGGACCAGCCTGATTCTATTCTTCCTGATCCCTCTAGCTGTCTGTTGATATCCGCTAGGCTCCGGCATGCTTCCTGTACGAAACTCTCCCGCTGTTCGGACGTAAGTTGATCGTTCGAGTCTGCTTCTTGTATGAGCCGTTCCCATTGAGATTTTGCCTGAAGAAGTTCTGTCCGATCTGCTGAATGCACCCCAGGCGGCGAAGTGACTGGACCGACGGGATTGGGGGCAAGGCTCGGCGTCGCTACGCCGCCAGTCTGGAAGGGCTTACTGGCCAGGCGGAGGGTCACACTGGGCTTGTGGAGTAGGGGGAGGACCCTCCACAATGCTATCACGATAAACACCACTAGTCCGCACAATGCCACCAAGAAGACAAGCCAAACGCTCTCTCCTGCTTGGAGAACCGTTGAGGCCAGCGCGTTATCCAAAGTGAGCACCATGTGTTCTACCCTCTAAGATTCTACCACGCTCCGATCTTGCGGAGAACCTTGGACAGTGGCAGCTTGCGCCTCGCGGCTAAACAACTCGAGCCTGTGCAGACAGCCCTCGGTGTACCAAGACGGCTCAGCATTGTGAGGCACGCATCCACATAGACCTGTCCACATGATGTACACATCCAAGCGCTCGCGCTATCCTTCGCTGAGTGTCTGTCGAGTGCGCTGCCGCAAGCCCCGCAAAGGAACTTGTTATCTCGTTGCGCATACCCTGCGACCTGTGGGCCCTCCAGAGCGCCTGGCTTCGTGACCTCTCCGGTCTTTGAAAGGAGTTCTTTCCCCTTTCTTGTTATGGTCACTTCGTAGAGTTTCGTGGACGTTCTACCCGACTACTCCTGTCACCATGATCAGCAGTTCAGCGCCTTCAGGAATTGGAATATCATCGAGTTTCATGTCGTCAGAGAGTGCATATCCTTGATATGCCAGGAATGCGGCCGACGCATCCAACCCTAAGGCTTGGCAGACTTGGCTCTTGACTGACTCGACCGTATCTGAGCCCCAGGCATCAACATCTAGGATCTCGCTGGGAACAAGCCCATTGCGAACAGATATGCGCACCCTTGCTCACTTCTTCTCTTCTTCTCTTCGTGCTATGACCATGGGCCGATGTGCTGCTGGCTTCACTGCTTGTGGGGCGCCCGGCTTCAGCATGGGTGCGGCGGGTGTCGTGGGATAGTATGGTTTGTAGCCGGCGCTTGGTGCGGGCTTCTTTCGAGTCAGCAAGAATACTGCAAGGATACCGATCGCGACCAAGGCAACGACGATGCTTGAGATAACCCACACGGAGTTTCGATCCAACCAAGTCTCACATGCATTCGTGAGCGGATTACGTTGTGCGTCAGGAGAACATGGAATCAAGCATTGACCGTTTTCGCACACCTGACCAAGAGTACACGCAGAAATGCATGTATTCGTGTTGGGATCCAAACGCGTGCAAGGAGCGTTACATGTTACTGGTGGCACTTTACACGTGTTCGTAGCTACATCGCACGGCTGACCGGCAGGACATTGTATTGGTTTACACGTGTTCGTAGCTGGATCCAATTGCTGACAAGCAGGACACGGCACTATTTTACATGTGTTCGTAGCTGTATCCCATTGCTGACCAGGAGGGCATTTCACACGGACTCTGATATCTGGCTCGTTCTGCCATCCTACGCCATTGTCGGACACATCCACTTTCAGGATGAAGACCGATCCTGGGGCCGCCGTAGGGTCAACCATGAACTTCATCTTCTTCGATTCTTGGTCCATACCGACCATCCACGGAAAGAGACACCAGTTCGGGTCACAATACATCGGCACTTCACCAGAACTGGGCGGTATGGGAATTATGATCGGCGAGGGTGTAGCAGTAATTCGAATCAGAGGGGTTCCTCTGGGGGTGCTTGACACGTGCTCTGCAAAGGCAATCACTTCGAACTCCCTTCCAGCGTCGACCTCATTAGGAGCCATGAAGTTGAACCGGAACGCAGCTCCGCCCGGGAATACGGCGTAATACTGAGCAAAACAAGGGGAAGCAGAAAGGACGACGATCAAGAAGGCAGCAATACACAAGACGGTACCATTCTTCGGGTTCATTTGATGGTCCCTATCTTGCTTATGTGCTTCGGACTGTCAGTGAATATAAGACCTTTCATTCGAAACGACTTGGAATAGGCATCGCCCCTTGTGTCTCGCCGGACCTATGAATTGGGACAGTCGCACTCGGTCAGTGGTCTCGACAAACTAGAGTTCGAGAGTACCTCGCTTCTGGATTGAGAGGTCTCACGTGACGCGGGCGTTCTCTTCTGGGTGTCCAGCTGTGCGTCTTGAGGAAGCCTCGGGCTATTATCGAAACACGACTTCCAACGCCGTATCGTGGAGTCGATCCGCTCCATGCCTTATCGCACATAACACGTCTCGGTCTTTCAGCTGACACTCCTCAACAGTCAAGTCGTCGCCAGCATAGTTCAAGATGCGAGTGATCCCATTCGCGATCTCAAGGAGGGCCGAGGAGTACTCCGGCGAAAATCGATACGTTCTTGACTCGAGTGAACCTACGGCGCCCCTGATCATGTTGACGGCTGCCACGACATCGCTTCGATCAAACGGGATTCCCCGTCGTAATGTGTCTTGCGCTCTCGCTGCAACGCTGGACTCTAGGCATCCTTGGAGGATCCGGTAGGATTCCCGTGTCTCAGATTCGTTGAGGCTGGACTTGGCTACCAGTCTCCGGAGATGAACGAGCCTCTGGAATAGGTTCCTTGTTTCTGGAATGATGTTGGATCTATCAGGAAAAGACTTCAATCCTTTGGCCAGGTTGAACTCCGTGTTGAGTGCAGACTGAACCTTGGCGTGAAGAGCGGTGATCTTGTCCCCAGGAGCAACCTGTAGCATGATTGATTTCACTGGGTCTATTGAAGTTCCACGAGTGCCACAGACATAGCATTCGATGTCTCTGTGGAATGACTGGATCAGGAAACCATTTATTTTGCAGTCATATTGCAGCTCATTCTCGACGGGTTTACCGGTTCCCTCAGCCCAGATTCCAGTAGACCGGAACAGATCGATGCCAAGCAGGATCTTCAGAGCTTCATGCGACTGAATTGCAGCTGTCACTGATGTGACCGTTGAGATCGTCGGATGCCTAACTGTCATCTGTTTCACGGTGAGGTCTTCATAGATAACGTCTTCACAGCGGTATCTCTGTCCAATCTGCGCATATGTGCTCTGAGGGGTGCCGCATTCCATACATGGCGTATGGGGAGGTATGGAGACGCGCACGCTTCCCATCGCATTGAGCATTCCACCATCGACATATGGTATCCTGTGTTTGACGGAAAGGTGATTCAGGATGAATCTAGCCTCCCGATTGTCGAGGCAACCGATCAGGATGCTGGCTTTGCTCAGAACCCTATGTTGTCGTTTCAATAGGTTCTGCAATGTCGTTTTGAAAGCAGTGACTTTCGTCAAAGGATTCAAGCGGCGGATCGATTTCGAGGCTGCAACAACTTTGGGTGAGCCCACGTCTTTAGTCGAGAAGAGGACAGTTCTGTTGAGGTTGGTGTATTCAACCCGGTCAAAGTCAAGAAGCAGCAGGTTTCCAACACCAGCAAGAGCGAGGTTCTTCGCAACTTCATTTCCGAGTGCTCCCATCCCAGCGATGAAGACTCTCGCTTGTTTGAGTTTGAGCTGATTCCAGCCTGGGATTCGCATCTGTCGATCGTATCTATCCGTGGCGTGCTTCAAAGTCGTTTCTCCATGGGAGGTGTGTGTCTTCGATTACAGCTTGATCCTGTGAAGGCGAGAATCAGACTCGCCATGACCACTCCCAAGATCGCAATTCCCATATTGCAGCCCGTCTGCCGTCCTCTATTCAAGTTCATGCACTGTAAGCAGATGTGCCGATCGGGTGTGAGCATCAAATCTGAAGAACTTGTACCTTTCGCCTCTTGGTCTGAGCGGATCTATGACCATCATCACGAAACCGGAGTAAAGTCTACAAAAATTGGCAAATGTACGCACATCCTGTTGGGACAAGAAGATACCAATATCAGGGTGACTGTGGAACATGCCGACGATACGCTCAACCATCTGGCCCGCTACCATAGCTTGCGCGATCGTTGCCATGAAGTCCTCATCGAGTTTCGATCTTATTTCGCTCGAAGTCTGTTTTCCCGTAACGGTGGATGTTATCAACAGGCCGCCCGCAAATTCTTTTCCTAGAAGGAGCCCGGAGACTTCGACGTTACTCTCATTCGGTGATTTTGCCAGTCCCTCGCAGACCGTCTTCAACGCCTGAACTACTGCCTCTCTTCTCATAAACACGGACGACAACGCCGGTATGCCTCAGAGTCACTTCACGGAAGACAGAGCCTTTCCGGCTTCCACCACGAGGTACCACGCCCGGTCCCGTTCTCGCATTTCGGACTGGGTGACCTTGTTCCACCGAGACGAGTATCTTCGAAGGATATTCTCGGCTTCCAAGAGCATAGGTGGCACTCGCTTGGCAAGAGGCGAATTAGGAACTTTCGCGAGCTTCTCGCGGATAATGCCTATCCCCGCTTCAAGGCATGTAGGATGATTTATCGGGTCCCCAGGGTTCGGACTGTGCAGGAGCAATTCGATCAAATCTAGGATCTGCACGACGTGTGTCTTCGGGTTCCAACTGTCGGGCTTCTGAAACGGAGCAAGACAGATTACGCCTTCACCTTTTGGACGAGGAGGCTGTATGTTGGGGTGACGGATCGGTGTTTGCCATTCGACCTCTGGCGGAAACAGAGGATAGAACAGAGTTCTACCCTCGCGTGCACGGTACTCAAGACGTACTTCCATCGAGTGCAGTTGCTTGTCAGCGGCCTTCAGGTATCCCTTCCAAACCGAGAGGTTGCCTTTCTTCGCCGGAACGATTGTGCGCGTCGAGGAATTCTTCTTCACAGCTAGGTCGTATTCGTCCTTCCAACGTGGCTGAAATGCGAAGGACAAGCTCTCAATCCCGTGACGATTAGTCGCTAAGTACTCGCATGGATAAAGCTTCTTGGGCGACAAGGCATATCGATGCTATGGAAACCGCTTGCTTGTTTCCCGCACCTGTTGGAGGTTCGGGTATGGTCAAGCAGCGTCGATCATGGGGAATCTGTTCTCAACATCTTACGCGAAATGCACGATGACATTGAAGGATGTCACGAAGATGGGGTGATTGACCTGATATGCAAATCACGAGCCTCGTGAATGCTTCTCGTATTCTGTTCTCAGTCTCACGTACACTGATTCTGAGATTGAACCCGAGGCTTTCAGAGTCTCGAGTTTCTGGAGAAGGACATCGTAATCGGCTTTCGACTTAGTCTGCTTTGTCCGCCTTGATACGACGAGAGCAAGTGAGCCTGCTGAGACTGCAGCCACAACACCTCCCAGGACAGGTAGAGTGTAGTCTGCAGTCCATTGTGCGGTCATGTTGACAGGTTTGTCCATTACGAATGATATCTCGGAGGAGCTCGCGTCTATTGATCCCTTCCACGCCAAGAAATGATATCTGATTCCAAGAAGGGTCTGGACCAGGGCGTCTGTTCTGACCGTTACGTTGCTACCGGCATCAATCCATTTGACCGTCTGATTTCCAGCAACGCCGGGGTCAACTTTGAGCAAGAACTGCTTCACGTAGCTGAAAGTGTGGGTGAACCCCCCGGCATATTTGTGTAGATAGGCGGAGACCTGACTTCCAGTCAATGCGAGCGTGTTCTCTTCGCAATAGTATCTGGTGCCGGGGTTATCCGAGAAAATCTTTGGGACAGCTATTTCGTGATTTCCCTCATTAAGCCAGAACATCACTGAACGAACGGATTCGCTTTTCCAGAGCAAGTCAACGGGCTTTGCTGCATCATCTACAATCAAGTGATATTCCAATCCGTTCCTGTCCTTGTACAGGTATGGCGATTGTCCAGATTGGAGGAAGGGAAGTCCTGTGAGCACGATTTCGGTATGCAATTGTGCATCCGATGGATGCCAGAATCCAACTGTTCTCGCGATCTCAATTCCAACATTGCTGTCAGAGTTCCCTGGCGCTCCTATCGCTACGTCCCAGACCGAAATGTCAGGATCGGGTTTGCTTGTACCGTGCCACTCTCGTGACGACCATTGATCGACTCGCTGTGATTCGTATGCCATCACCTCCATCCATGGAGCGAAATTCACCTTGCTGGGAAAGATCAGATTAGTTGCCTCTATTCGAATAGAGAATTCGTACACTCTGTTCGTCCGTGGTCGATCGATCCACCAGCTGATCCATGTACTTGACTTGTAGCTCAGTGCTGGTCTGTCTGAACCCTTGACCATTTTGGCATTGACGTAGTCTGTGCTCTCCAATGATATTCCGACATTGAGGCCAAAGAACTGCTGCGTCGGTTTGACCCGGATTTTGATTTCCTGCAGCACGATCTGCGATTCAAGCAGAGTTGGAGTAACTTCATGTGAAGAGTCGAAACCAAGACTGAACGTGGATGCGATTGGCGTATTGATCCAAACCTGCTGATCGGACTTGGGCAAGATATCGGGCACCGTCCATGTGTACCTGTAGCTTCCGGGGTCGATGTACGAAGTCGCGTAAGACGAACCTACGCCTCCAATATCCGGCATCAAACTCGATGGAGTGCGACTGCTAGTGAATGCAATCGTCGCGCCTCTAACGCTGCCTGGGCCTGGGTTAGATATGCCGATTGAGAACACGAATGTGCCAGACACCTGTTGGCTGCCATCCACAGATTGCGAAGATGTGACATACCTTTGCTCCTTCCTCACCCATCCCCACAGATGCTGTACTGCGTATGCCTCGGGAACGACGAGTGTGGTCGAGAGGATTCCAATAATCAAGATGCTGAGGATAGACTTCCTTGACAATTGCATGACGACGCACCAATTCTTGATACTATCTTGCGTCTTGCTCCAACTTGTTCAGATACTCTCTCTTAAGCTTCAGATGGGTTTTTTCGGAAATCTCGCCACGAGCCTTAAGCTCCTCAAGGTTGGCAAGATACTCAACGTAGCGCCAGTCACTCGCTGCCGATTAGGAAGCAGGTGACGGCCTCATGGATCGCCGCAGGAAGGATGCGAGCGCAGCAATCACAAGTAGCACAGCTCCAACAATTGCGATCGCAACCCCCACTGCTGGGACCATGGAGGGACAATCGGGCGGACATGGAGGTACCTAACCTTGAGCCTGAACCCTGACAACACCAGACAGCACGACGAGGGTGAGAAGCACAAACACTTCGTCTCCGCCGACCATTTGAGAACCCGGCTTGCATGTGAATCCACGTCGGCACAGGACGTGAAGTTTGCCATCTTAACGAGCTGAAGCAGAGCCCACGGCCTTTTCTATGTGTTCCTCTCTGTTATTCTCTTCCAATACTCTTCCTTGAGTTTCACGTAAGTCTCTTCTGAGATCTCGCCACGAGCCTTGAGCTCCTCAAGCCTCGCCACATACTCGACATAACGACGTGAAGCACCTGTGTGTATTACGGTGTGTATTTTTCGCGCGAACTTCCAGTATGCCAGAATTGCCACGACTGCCACAATCAAGACGACGCCAACTATCAGGAGAGTATTCTGTTCGGTCAGAGGAGGCGGCACAGCCTCGCTTGTGTGAACTGCAGTTGAAGCTGTAGTTTCCAAACTTGTGGGCGTGGACGGCGATGTAACAGTGCTGGAATAGACGCTGGTAGAAGACGTGGACGTGAGAGACGTGGCAGTAGCGGTTATCCACGGACTATAGCCGGCGGCGCGCAGCTCGTCAGCGGCTGCATTGATGTCGTAACTATCGGGTTTGAGGTCTGGATCGTAGAACGTCCCCCACCCCGGGCCTATGAAGCTCGCCATTGGATAGGCAAATCCTGCCATCAGGTCCCTTGTGATTTGATCCCTGGGGATCAAGTGGCTAATGGCTGTTCTGACATGCCTTGCGGCTTCGGCTGCCTGTGATGGGTCACTCTTGCCGAGTGGCGTTTCGATTCCCGTCCCAAGGACCGGGTGTTTCATGTTGAAACTTTGTTCTTGCCAGCCAAGTTCCGGCGCTGAGATAATGTTCACGCCCATCTGCTGAAGAGTCGGCACGTCATTTGCCAACTGATAGTTGGTGTCTAGAACGTCCACTTGGCCGTTCTTGAGCGCTGCGATTGCTGCATCTTTGCTCTCAATCCAGACCACCTTGTACGTCTCAACTGTGAACATACCGGCGGCCTCCAGTTCTGCTCGAGCCCAGTGGTTCTGGAACTTCTTCATGGTTGCCATGTTTCTTGTGAAGTCAAAGTCAGTGAGGATGTATGTTCCAGCTCCAACCGGACCAAGCGCCGTATAGGAACCGGTTCCTCCATACTTCTTTGTGTCCCACGTGTATGTGACTCGTCTCTCTGCGGTGCTGAATGGTTGCGAATCCCAAGTTTCTGACGGGAACTGCTCCATTATGTGCTTGGGCAGGATTGAGAAGGCACAGTAGACTTGCCGAGTGAAGGCGTATATTTCGGGCATCGTGAACTGGAATGTGTACCTGCTCACAGCATGCCATTCTCCTTTTCTAACAGCCTCGTCTGGTGTCGCTCTGTTGTCTCGTGTTTCCTTTGTACCGTCCAGATAGGTGAAATCCACCACGTTACCTAGGTACTGAATGGCACTTCCCAAACCGACTGATGCAGCCTTGGGGTCAAGGGTCGCCGACTGTGTGAACAGTGCGTCGTCCGCCGTCATCTCCACACCGCTATGGAAGAGGACGCCTTGCTTCATCTTCACCGTCCATGTCTTACCGTCGGGGCTGCTTTGGATGTCTGTGGCGATTCCCAATTTCAAGGAGTTGTCCCTGGCATCGATGTACTGGAGGCCAGCCATTGCGAAACATATGGCGCCGTAGACGTACAGTGCATAGAAGCTGTTGGAGCTCGATGTCTGGATCGGGTTCAAAGTGTTACCCGGGAAGACGCTGCTCACTTCCGCAAAGGTTAGCTCTGTGCCGCCCGCCCAGTGCTCCACGTCTGGGAATGTAACGCCGTTGTACACGCTCTTGTCGCCCCAAGCAGTCCATTTCGGATCTCTTGGCACAACGCTGATCGGTTCGTAGACATAGTTGTATGGCTTGTCATGGAATACAATCTCCTGTATTCTGTTCATCAGTCTGACTTGGGCTTGAACATCCGAAGCCGATGAAAGCTCGTCAAATAGTGCATTCACTTCCGGATTATCATATAGTGCATAGTTGTTGCCCTCTGGGGCCATGTACCTGCCATCCAAGTTGCTCCTGAAATCTGGAACTGGAGAAGTGAAGCCCCAACCGAGGAAGCCCATGTCATATCCACCGTTCCGGTACAAGGAACCTTGTTTCGCTTTCGTGAAGAACAATCTGTCGAATATCTGGTCGAAGTCAAGAATCACCAACTTGGCGTCGATTCCCAGAGACACCATATTGTCTGTGATATCCTTCGCATACGCGCGTCTGACGGGATTCCCAGAACTAACGATCAGCGTCGCAGAGAAAAGCGGGGCCTGCTGCGCATTTACGGGAGCAAGCAATAACAAAACTGAGCTTGATGAGGCCATAAACAGGAGAAGTGCAACGGCAGCTCCTCTAGCAAGGACTTTCGATAACATGCGAATCACTGTGATCCTAGATGCCATTCCAAGGGAGTTAAATTGCTGCTCTTGTTACCTTCGGCAACAGGATTTCTGCGCTGCGTGTGTGGGTGGTGGAGGCTGGAGTAGGGTCTATTCACTGATTAGGTGAGGCTTTAGGCGTGGAATTTCGGGAGCAGGCAGAAGTATGCCATATGGCATAGTGTTCATCAACAGCACAGAACAGGCAGGCGAGCAACGAAGCAGCCACTTTGATTTCGCGATAGAATCAAACAAATCGAACAATGAACAACAGCAAATAGAATAGAAGTAAGAAACCTGACACCCCACATCCTACCCCCATACCCCTGACACACCACACACCTTACACACTGCACACTTCGTCTCTGCCAACCATTTGAGAATCCGGCCTGGATGGGAATCCACGTCGGCACAGGACGTGAAGTTTGCCATCTTGACGAGCTGGGCAGAACCCACGGCGAAACAGCTCAGTCGAGAGGTTCATTATTCCGTATAGCTTGGAGTAGACGGGTAACGGTTTTCGGATCAATGGTTGCCTTTCTGGCTCTCAGGCGACGTGCTGGCTCGAATAGTGGCGCGAGAGACAGCTGGCCGGGCAGACTCCTCGATGAAAGAGATAGAGTACAGACGACTCTTTCTATGTGTTCCTTTCTGATATCTTCTTGCAGTATTCGCCCTTGAGTCTCATGTAGGTCTGTTCTGAGATCTCGCCACGAGTTCTAAGCTCCTCCAGCTTCGTGAGGTACTCAACATAGCGGCTGGGTGTTCCTGCTGCTGTTACAGCTCTCGGTTTTCTCGCGTTTCGCCTCATGAGCAATACGGCAGAGAGTGCAACTGTGGCAACAACTACTCCCGCCACCACGGCTGGGATCGTGTAGTCTGTTCGCCATTCCGCTCTCACAGTTTTAGGTCCATCCATCGTCATTGATGCACTTGTTCCGCTCGCCGTCGAGTCTTCGCTCCAATGATCGAAGACATATCTTCCGCCAAGAATGCCCACGAAGCCATCCACCGGTAAGGGTGACGTGACTGAAAATGTGGCGGATGAGCCCTCATCATACCATCCTGAACCCTGCGGGCTACCCATCGGAGAGTCTACCGTCAGCAGATATTGGGTCTTGAATCTTGCCGAGTAGGTGGCTTCCCCCTTGGCCTCAATAGAGTACAGTGCGGCTCCATATCCGTCGCTCCATTCAACGAAGACATAGCGAACTCCGGCGGCGCCTTCGATGATTGGGTCCACTTCCAGAGTATGAACAGACCCGATCTCACAGGTGAATGTCATCGGCAGACGATTGGTAGAGTAGGAAATGCCATCCACTCTGATACCGGTGGAGGGCAGTAGAGGCTTAATACTCGGCTCGATTCGCATAACTATCTGGACTGACTTGGGTGGTGCCGCTACCTTCACTCGGATCATGAAGTTACCGTCCAAGTTCTCCTTTGACACTTCGGAGTTCACCTCTCGGTAGGTGCGCCATGAACCGTCTTGGTATACAAAGAAGCTCCTACCAGTGGGTTTCGATTCGTCAGCTCCCAACTCGGGTGCGTCCTTTGTGGTCCACTTCAACGCTGCGTAGAACTCACCATTGACCACAACGTTGCTAGCGGAAAGATCGACAGCAAACCATCCCGTACTGGTCGGAACAGCAGACGTCTCATACACCGACTTCCGGTCTGAATCAAGAATCAGAACACTGAATCTTGCAGGGTGACCAGCGATGAACAACCTTACTGAAAGGATTCGCGAGGACTCCAGTGAAGGCGAAAAGCGAACCGCCGCATAGGCACCGCCACTCCAAGTCCACGATTCCTCCTTTGTTCCATCATCGTAGGCAAGTTCGACTGTTTGTCCAGAATCTGGCGCTGCAATCCCAAGTCGCAGTTGATGAAGACTCGAGATGGCTAAAATCGTGATGATCATGGCAAGTACAAAGGTCGCTTTCTTGTCGGCACAATGGCCGAACATGCGCAAAACACCACCCTGACTCCCTTTGTGATCGAATATGACTCTTTCCACAGTGACACATGATCTTGTGGTAGCAGTGTCTTGATGCGAGTGCAGGATTAGGTGTCTCTTTCTGCGAATCTCTTCCAATACTCGTCCTTGAGTTTCCGGTAGGTCTCTTCTGTGATCCTTCCGGCGGTTTTCATTTCCTCAAGCGTCGCAAGATACTCAACATAACGGACGTCTACCTGCGTTTCCTGTTTCTTGACTGAGCCCGGAGCTTTGGGTGGCGTTTCGCGATGTGTGGCACGCATCCTGCGAAGAGAGAGATAGAGTGAAGCGACAAGGAAAGGGCAATTAATCGGTAGGATTAGGAGTGCTGAGCCTGTGTCGAATGCACCAGACACTGAATACACCTGAATCAGTCGAAACAACGCAACGAAAATCGCTCCGGCGGGCGCGAGTGTCATCAAAACGAAACCCCACGGCCTATTCCTGAATACTCCAATAGCGGAAAAGAGAAAGCAGACGAACAAAGCGCTAAACACCAGCAATGTCGAGGGTTCCACTTCAGAAAGAGAACTGACTATGGCTGTTGCAAGAAGCAACGCAAACAGCACGTAGGCTGACGCTAGGACGATTCCAACGACTCGAAATCTGTCTTTTCCTAACATAGTGAACCCAGTGGGCTCTACTTCTTGCGTCATAGCATCATGGTTAGCTAGCAACTAAGTTCTTCGGCACGAGTCCATGTCATGCCTCAATCAGATTCTTCCTAGATATCGCCACACCATTCGCGACTGTCACATGAGGGGCGCGAACTGTAAGGAACTGAGCGTCATCAGATGGATCGGCAATATCACTGCTGGATTGCACCGCAAGACGAGTGCGTTCGCAGACAGCAATGTGTCCTGCGATCCAAATGTGAGAGTAAATGAGGCAATGCTCAGAGTGTGGCATTTTGCCTCCCATGGCAGCTGAGACCTGCAGATCCCTAACATCCGATTCCCAAGATCGTGATGCCGTAGATCACCAACAAGGCGGATGGAACGCATTTTCGTGTGGCCGTCTTGAGATTGTGTTGCCACGTATGCATCTCATCTTTTTGATTTGTGGCGCGTGCCCACCACACCTTACTGGCGAGAGTTCTGCTTGCCGGCGGATGCCCTTGGCCTTTGCTCTTGGTCCAAGCTCGCTGGGCAGGCAAAGCAGCCGTACCCTTGGATCTCTCATTCCACTCTCAAAGTCTAGGCTCCACCACGAATTATTCAAATAACTACGAACGCACAAACATCAATCCGGCGTGATAGAAGTGGCGAACCAAGTTTACGGACTTGTCAAGTCCGTCACAATAGACATTGCTCTTCTTGCGGTGGTTCTAGCCTTTTCGTACGCGCTCAAAGGATTGCAGGTCGCCGGTGTGAAGCTATTCGGGTCATACACATTGGGGAACCTTGTGTGGCTAACTATGCTGGGCGTGATTGGAGTTGTCCTGTTCGACATCGGCGATCGAGTTTCACCCTTGTTGGCTTCGGTGGTCAAGAAGAGGTACGCAGGAAAGAGGGCCCTTGACTGGGATGTACTTGCGAGGGCAGTCATGAGGGTTGCTACTTTGATTGCGGTGTGGCTACTTCTGATTTCGCCGGTTGCGTATCTAGTTGATGTGCTTCGTTCCCAAGTATCGCCCAATACCGTGCTCGGATTGTACCACATCCTCTTTGGGCTTGCCATTGCATACTGCGCGGTCTCCGGAGTAGTCGAGGGTAGGGCTCCGAGATTGAAGCGACTGGAACCTCTGAGCGGGGTCTCTTGGGACGGGAGCGAGGAAGCTGTCAGAATGTCACAGTACCTGAAGAGACTCGAGGCCCTCGGGTCTTCGGGGCAGATGGACGAGAGGACCTATGACAAGCTTCGCGCGGAGTATGAGAGGAGACTAAGAGAAGCGATCGAGCTTCCGTAGCACATTGAGGAATGGCCGCTTCACGTTCTAACAGCTTCATGGAGAACTGACAACACGGCACCGACCATTGTCTCATTTCTGGCAGTTGGACCTGCAATTCTAGGAATTTGGCTATCGACTCGCAAGAGAATGCGCGATCTGACGAAGAAGAATTCATATCAACCGCTACCTTCGCGATATGATATGTACTTGTCTAGACTAGAGAAGCTCTATTTGTCTGGACAAATAAGTGTCACAACTTACGATAGGCTGAAACGAGAATACATGCAAGAAAAGGCGAGTAACTGACCACGAAGCATCTTGCGCATGAGGCCAAGCACCAGGTTCTTTGTCAGGAACGCTATCCAACGAGGTACGAGTCTGAGCTACCCGCGGGAGAGGTACCGGAACCCTTTGCCGCAATCATCCTGACGTTTCTTGACAGTCAACGCAAACCAATGAAGACTTGACAGAACCACCTGCAGCAGTTCAGCCGTGGGGTAATTGATACTGGTAAACTGGTGCGCGAATCCCACCCCCCGCACTCTTCGATCAACTTTCCAGCAAGTGCTCGGCAGAGGTCTAGTCTATGGAGTAGCCTCAGCCTCAGCCTTGACCGATCTTGTGACTTTCGGGATGGCTATGTGTGTTAC
>Ga0315281_10006565_pt1 | contig 16527 bp, 16 predicted proteins | sample YL17G07_0_MG_FD_204540 | JGI IMG/M metagenome (GOLD analysis project Ga0315281, IMG submission 204540) | Sediment microbial communities from Yellowstone Lake, YNP, Wyoming, USA - YL17G07_0 | ecosystem: Environmental > Aquatic > Freshwater > Lake > Sediment | place: USA: Wyoming | collected... | reverse complement strand
ACTCCGGCTTGTGCCGCGCCTTTATTTGCGGCTTCCATTACCCCTGGACCGCCACCGGTAATAATATTAAATCCCATCTCCCCAAGGCGCCGGGCAATCTCTTCTGTCTCACTGTATAACGGCTCATCAGGTGAAAGGCGTGCCGAACCGTAAATACTAACCGCGGGATCTATCCCGGTTAGCTTATCAAATCCTTCGACCATTTCTCCGATGATGCGGAACATGCGCCATGACTCTTCCTTGGCAAGTTCGTTAATTTCATATTCGAATGGCATATTTTGCCTCCTTGCAAGTAAGTAGATATTATCATATCTGGCGGATATTGACACGCCATGAGCATAATTGTATTCTTGATCCCAATACACGCATGAAAGGGAAAAATGTCAACTGAGAGTAATGCTTTAGCCTTTAGTACCGTTTTTCTTTCGAAAAATTCGCCTAATGACGACCGAATTACACAGCTGGCTAATTGGGGGAAGAGGTTTTATTCTTCAGGGTTAGTAAAGGGGATCGAAGGGAACCTAAGTTTTCGGACGCGGCTGGGTTTTATTGTTAGCGGAACGAGCATTGCCCTTGATGCTTTGACTCCCGAGACGGTGGTTGAGGTCACAGGTGTGGTTTATGGTTTGAACAAGACCTCCGTCTACGTGAAAGGGCAGGTTATCCCGTCGCGGGAAGTGATTTTACATTCCCAAATATATGAATATTGTAACGACATCAATGCGATTTTCCATGTCCACGACCCATCCATCATGAACAAAGCTGAAAAGCTTGGCATCCCGGTAACAGTATCTGAACAGGAAGCCGGTTCCCAGGCATTGGCACAGGAAGCTGTAAATCTACTCAAGATCAATAAAAATGTTAAATACTTTGTCTTGAAAAATCATGGCGTCATCGCTCTGGGCGCAACGATGGATGAAGCCGGTAAAGCGATAGAAGAAGCCGGCAGGGGACTTAAATCATAGTAGTGATAATATATTTACCACCGTAACATTGTTTACTTTCAGGCAAGTTTATCAGGGTGTCATCGGTGGTCTGTTTTGCGGCGGTTGTTGCTGAGGTTTGGAACCACAGGAATTCAAAGGCAAATCGGAGCGGATAGTAGTTTACAAACTTAACCAGATCAAATAGAAGGGTTCTGTTGCATCGGTCTACCATCATTGAATCATGCCTACCTTACGCACTAGTTCAGTCCAGTTCTTAACAGGTACTTTTGTCTTGGCGGCTTCTGCAGGAGTTCGATTGTTCAGGCTTAAATGCGGTCTGAAATAGTTGTAATGAATCCAGAATCCAGACAATATCAATCCCGCACTCTGTGGTGTTTTGAATCCCCAAACTACCTTTGTGCGCTCTTTGATAGTCGCCTGAAATCTCTCAACAATATTCGTGCTATCTATTTCGGAAAATGGTGAACTCTGGATATGCTTTGTCTCTGAACCAAAAACAAGCTCGATACCGTCCAGATAGGCTCGTAGGCTATCTGTAATGACCTTCTTAGGTACTTTGCCAGCACGTTCAGAGGCTAACTCCATCAATCTCTTAGCTTGTGCCGTGCCACGATTAGGCGAAAGATGGCTGGCAAGTAGAAAACGGCTATCTCGGTCAATACAATCGAAAACCCAATAGTTGATGTCATTGAACTTAATTACAGTCTCATCGGCAATCCAGGCATCGCCAACTTTCGGATGTATAGGCTCAAATAATTTTAATGCCTCTTTCGTAAACTTAATCAGCCATCGGTAGACAGTAGAACGGTCAACGGGATTATTGTAGACAGTTTTTAGATGCTGTGCTATATCGGTCAGTGATGAACCTGTATAGTATAGGTTGAGGCTATCGCCAATCTGCGTTACAGTTGTCCGCATACCATAGGGATTATCTGTGTTGCTGAACTGCCGTCTGCATTTTTGGCAGAGATATTGTTGGATTCCTTCTTTCACGCCATGCTTGATAATATCATCCGAGCCACACCACTTACACTTGATAGGCTCTGGTTCTGTGAAGTGATGGTCTTCAAGATGTGCGACAGGTCGCTTCATCAGTTCTGCGACTATTTTATCTATTGCCTTATTGCGTTCTTCAGGCGTTCTTTGTGTCATTTCAGTCTCCTGTTGTTCATTTCCTAAAACCTTCCTCATCAGCAGTTGGTTGCTGATAATTTAGGGTGAATGGTTTGGAGGGATGCCACTTGTTCTCTATACAGGCTAGTATACGAGCTTGGTAAATACCAGGCTTGAAGGATTTTGGTAGAATTGCTCGCACATAGCAGCCTTTGTCTATATCTCCTGATAAAGCCTCTCCCATTGGTGCCCAATCTGTATCGTAACGCTCACCCTTTATCTCTAACTGGATGTCCTCAACTTTAACAGCGGGATTTGCATAAATTCCAGGTGAAAAGCGCAATCGTAAGGAATCTACCGTAGTCTCAAACTCATACCCAAATTCTTCAAGATTTGACACGACAATAATCTTAGTGGCTATATTGTTTTCTAATGCCAATGATTTTTTCAACAGCCTTTCCTTTTTCCAGATGTATGCAGTTAAGCCAAGACCGATAGCAACAATGCTTCCTAAAATCCAAGCAACTCCAGCGTTTGAAGCCCAATCGAAAAAAGGCTTTAACATGGGACTTTCCCTGAAGATGAAAAGTAACAAAATAAGAAGTAGGAGTATTGCCCATAAAATAGCTGTCGTAATGATTGCTTTTCGCATATCTCCCCCCTCACCCAGAGGCGCATCTTACTTACCATTTTGCGCCCCTTTCGGTAAGGGCATTGTAGCAGTTGAAGTAGACCGATGCAACAGAACCAATAGAAGATAACTATTTCCTCTCTGCATTCAACATTTCTTGACGGATTAGCTGCTTGTTATCTATAGTAACTTTACAGGGAATTGTTGAATGACATTGATTAAACCAAAAGACTGTCAAGACGAATCTGAGTTTGTGTATTATTGCGATAATTGCGGTACCTCGAGTCGGTTCAGCGATTATTGGTGGCCTGGATGCTGCCACTGGGAAGAGTCCAATTATACGCTGTGTAATGATTGCTTGCGTATTCTGGAACAGCAACATACGAGAATGCATTCGCAGGAATCATTCACAACTCATCACGTAATTTAATCTCACAATCTTAAAAGGCTGTATAAGACATGCTACATGCATTGACAGTCACTACCGTCCTAGTTACCGGCAAACAGCGGCAGTTGATGGTTGGCGGAGAATATTTGCTTTCTATGGGAAGCACTTTACGAGGTAGCTTTGGGTGCGAATAAGCCAATGAAAAAAAGTTTGGATGAAATGACGGACGAGGAACGCTGGCGACTGTTTCCGATTATATTAAGTCCACATATGCCGGAATGGAAAGATAATTTTCTTAAAGAAAAAACACTCCTGGAACAGGCTATCGGAAATTATCATATTGTCAGGCTAAACCACATCGGCAGCACTGCTATTCCAGGTTTGATCGCTAAACCGACGATTGATATCCTGCTAGAAATTAAAGCTAGCGCAAATATCGAAAAACTGAAATTAAATATGAAGTCAGCTGGATACTTATATAATGAACGTCCTGAAAATCCGCCGCCTCATCTTATGTTTATCAAAGGTTATACTCAAGATGGATTTAAAGGACAAGTCTTTCATGTGCATGTTAGATATAACGGTGACTGGGATGAACCATACTTTAGAGATTATCTCCTAGCCCATCCTGAGATTGCTGAAGAATATGCCAGATTAAAAATAGAGTTGCAGAAGAAATATAAGAATAATCGTGATGCCTACACCAACGCGAAGTCAGATTTTATTAAGCGGATCACTAAATTAGCTCGCAAAGAGATCGCGGCTAAATCTTGAATTTATCACTTCGCAACGTGTTGAACGAATCTTTTTTTCTTTTTGGTCGTTGGATAAATTGTAAAGCTCTAACGTATTAATCGTTTAGATAAATTAGCATTATACAACACGCGCAAAAAGTTTCTGGTGTCTTTTTAAAGGCGGTAGTATACTTTGAAGTACAAAGAGAAAATCGTGCCGGGTAGGGAGGTTGCTATGACGTGGAAACTGATCAGTTCGGTTCTTTTCTTAATAGTAGTTGGGATTCTAATAGGTTGCGGCGGGACGACAAACCTCATTACGTACTCTCCAACAGAACTCAAGTACCGATTGATCGATAAATTCGGCGAACCTTTCTACTGCGACCCGTACCAGTATCCTATAGCGCGTGAGGGTCAGGAAGAGCAAGATGCCCTGGCGCAGTTCGCTTCGATCAGGAGCAACCAGGAAGAATTCTCGGTGATTATTAAAAAGTTAAATATCGCGGAAAAAACCGATTATACTACTGGGGAAAAGATAATTATCTTCAGAGAATACAATAAGCTCAACATCGCCATAACTTTGACTACTTCCAGCGACATATATAATTTCGAATTAAGGGAAGGAGAAAATCAGGGCGAGCGCATAGTGGGAACAATTACACAAGCAGGGAAAATAGCAGTAACAAAGAGGGAAACAGTTTTTAATACGTGCCCGATTTGTCTAGCGGCTGGTACTTTAATTGATACGCCAGATGGTCTCGTGCCTGTGGAAAAGCTACATGTCGGTATGCCCATCTGGACGACCGATGAAGTTGGCAACCGCGTAATCGGTTTGGTGATCGATACGACAAAGACACAAGCGCCTATGTCATTTCTATTAACCAGGATTACGCTGGAAGACGGACGCTCAGTCACCGCATCACCGGGGCATCCGGCAGCTGAGGGACGGGCACTTGCCTATTATCTAGTTGGGGATATCTTAGATAATGCAAGGATAGTATCAATAGAGTCGGTTCATTACATAGATAGCGCAACCTACGACATTTTGCCGTCCGGACCGGCTGGTCTGTACTGGGCAAATGGTATCTTACTCGGGAGCACGATAGGTAAGTAATTGAATTTGTGAGTTAAGTTACGTATATTACGACTGTTTTATCTTAACGTAAACACATTTGAGGAAATATCTAGTTGGCGCGGTGAGCAGATTAAATGATTGAAGTGTGTTAGTGAGTTCTCATCATACCTTTTTGGAATACTATCGCTCCATTAACCGTTTTTGTAGATCACGTTCTCGGTCTGCTTGTCGTTTCGCGAGATTCTTGGCGTAATGGAAATACTCTTCGACGTCCGGGTCTTTTCTTAGCTCGTCGATACTATAACCAGAAAACGAAGCTACACTCCGGAGAATCCCATTGAAATTGGCTTTCGGTTTCGATTCTAATGCCAGGTCAAATGCAAGAACGATTTTAGAATCAAAACCCGACCATCGGATTTCTTCAACCGTTTCTCTAATTTTTTCGGCAAGTTCGTGCTTGCCCCTTCTATCTAACCGCTCCGCTATCTGAAAAAGCTCACGTTGAATTTTTATTAAAGCCATGTCACTTCCTCCCAGAAGATAAAAAATATGGCTGGCTCTTTTTAACTTGATTACTTGTCTTTAATCCCAAGGTTTTTAATGTAATCGACAGCATTTTGGACGGTGAGAATTTTCTCGGCGTCTTCGTCGGGAATTTCAATCTTTTTATTTGGAGTACTGAATTCATCTTCCAATGACATGGTTAATTCTACCAGGTCGAGTGAATCGGCTCCCAAATCATCGACAAAACTGGCTGAGGGCATAATATCTTTCTCTTCCACTTCAAGGTTTTCAACTATAATTTTTTTAATACGCTCGAAAACAGCTGCCACTATTTGCCTCCCATTAAAAGGATTTATATTATATTAGCACTAATGCCAGCTTATGCGCGTCACCGTCAAATCGAGTCGGCAAAATATCAGTTAATAAAAGAGCAAATTCACATTCATTCAGAAAGCAAAGAAGTTGTCAGATCATCGGAACAACGTAATGATGACGGCTAATATTTACATTATCTGTTCTTTCGGAGGCCAATCATTGCACCAACGGCAAGTAAGATTGATCCGCTAATTATTAAGGGTAACATGTAGCTCTTATATGGAGTAGATGTGAAGACGTAGAGGGTTGTAGTTTTGTATAACCCTGCGCCTATACCGAGTGCAATCAATACAGTACCAACAACGCCCAATGTAACGGGCATCAGCCACCATGGGAATCTGGGAGGCGACAGATACTCCAATTGCCCAATAAACATCTTAACTTCTTTGGATGGTCCGGCATACTTGCTCGTTATCTGGAAATCATAAAGCTTTCGCTGCTCGCCTTTCTTGGGGTAGACTGTGAGCTTTGTCTGAGAAGTACCCCCCGCTGGGACTGTTATTTTGTCCTTGCTGAAGTCGAAAACCAGGGCTTCTTCAGGATCTTTACCTTCAAGTATAAGGATTGCATCAGCGTTTCCAGAGTTACTGGCTGTAATGTGATATGTACCGCTACGCCCCAAAACTCTGGTGGGCGATACCTCAATCTCCCAGGTGACAAAACCACGTAATAAGAGAAGAGCTGAGACGATAGTTTCTTGCCGTGGATCAGCCTCAGAGAATGCCTTGACTCGAAATGAATATCCGCCAGCCATTGCATCAGCTTCCTTTGGCGGACTTATCGTAAGCTTTGACTCACCAACATCACCGGGGAAGCTGGCGAAGGTGGGAATAGAAAGAGTCCACCAATTGGGATCAAGTCCTTCGACTTTAATATGGAAACGGTCGACAATGGTACCCCGATTCTGGATCTTGAGTATAGTTTCCACCGGTTGACCGGGCGAAGTCTCGAGCCGAGTTGAGGAAAGGCTAAGGCCGATATTGGGGGACGTCGTTTCTTGATTAGCCAGATCCTTTTTTGGATCCATCTTTAACACCCCCGTGGTTTTTTCTCGAAACCGAGGTGATACCTGAGGGGTTCCGGAGTAGCCTATAGTATACTATTGTATTTGAGTTCCCGCAAGCTTACCGTATTATGAGAAGAGAATGGGACCAATTATCTGGATAATTAGTAATGTCGTTTAATGGTTTAATAAATGTAGTTCTTTTATATCAGGTTGCGAAATAAAAGTTGCGTCCCTGGGGCGATTCGAACGCTCCCATGCAACATCTTCGGTATTAAAATTGGGGACTCAATGTTCAGATGGCTGGAAAAAGTTACGGGTCTGCCCTGTAATCACATACCTTTCGCCTTACATTTGCTTGTCTACTACGTAAGGCTGGAGTAGACACGATGACGATTAAGGATTTGGGCAGGTGGGAGAGCTTGGAGATGGTACAAAGATATACAAGGAGTGTAAATTTTCAGGATAGTTTAAAGTTTTATAAGGCTCCTTTAACTTAGGCATAATTTTCAATATAAAATATAATTGGTTACCTAGGATATTCAACAAAAAGCCACCATACAAACCATACTAGAAGAGCAAAACCAATTAACATGAATAACCTTATTCCAACATCTCTCCACCTTGCTTGTATTTCTTTGAAGTCTGCTATACTATCCCATCGTTTATTCTGCCATGCCCATTCATTCCCTTTCATTCCAAGTGTGATTAAAATAACAATATTGACTACAGGAATAAGAGCAAGCAGACCTATCCAAACATTATTACTAATACTCCATATCCAATTTAGTAAAAAAGCTCCCCAATTCCATCCTTGAATCTCTTTCGGCATAGCTGCAAGTTTCCCTTGACCAGATGTATTTTTAGATTGTTTTGAAACCTTTTTTGTGGCAGTATTAGGAGTAGCCAGATTGGCTGGGGTATCATTAGTCTGGAGAATGGTGATTAGCGCATTACAGGTACCACAACGGTATGTTTTTTCAGGATGTAGTTTCTCAACTATCGAATTCTTCGTACCACATTCTGGACATTCTACAATCATTTCGATTTGTTTATACTCTTATGTTAGGGCTTTGTCAATGTCTGGTTGGAAGTGCTGTCAATAAGAAGTGGCTTTGGGCAGGCGAATGGGTTTATTCGATTTGGGAAGTGCCTATAAAAATTTTCAAATTCTTAGCTTTCAGGATAGCAAGAAGTTTATAATGCTCCATCATCTTAGTTGTTCGGTACTTTCTGATTAGCAAGTGTCCTTATTAGACTAGCTACGGTTACAAAAAACGAAATAATTAGAAATGTATCGTACAAAGTCAGTCCTGTCACTTCTTTTGGCACTGCTAAATCCCTGAATGGGCTGAGTCCGAATAAGGTAATGGCTAGACCTAAGTTTGCGTAGATAGTGAATTTACTCAACGGTCTGTTCTTACACAATTGCACAAATGCGAATATACTATAGCCAATAGGCACAAGAACGGGTAGAAATACCATCAGTTGGTAATACAAAGGATGTTTGATATTGATTGTTATTGTGTTATTACTGACTGGGGTTACTTTGAAAATATATTGTCCAGTTACGTGGGTATCGTAAAATACAAAGGGCATATTATTATCATTTTGAATGAACTCAGTGTCTTTAATTTCTAGGGTTGGGGGTGTATTCATCCGATAAGTAAGTTTGACTTTATAGTAGTCAAAAGGGCACCAATACTGTGAACCAGACAGACTCAGGACTGCCTGCGAAGGATAATTAATTCCCTTTTCAGTTACACTTTTAACCGTCACTTGACTCTCACCTGGGTAGTTGGGATTAGCTATAACTGTTAAATCTACAAATTTCTCCTCATGTGTACTTTCAGGAAACTGAAAGTTCGTAGTTGGGCGTAGTAAAGGAGTATCCGCAGTAAGATTGACGTTAAAATCAACATCAGGATTTGTTGTTTGATAGTTAGAAATAATATTTCTCAACTCAGGTGAAAGCTGAAGTGTTTCTTGGATTGATAACAACTTTTGTGAAGGAGAAAAATCCATAAGAGCTAAAGACATATGAGCATACTCATTGTTTTTCAAATTATACGCTAGCTCAATTACTTTTGTTCTGTTTTGAATGATTACATTTGGAATTAGAAGCAATAAAACAATGATAAAATAGATACCGAAAAGCCAATAAGCGATGTATCTGTTCATATTCTGTTTAAATTTATTAATCCGAAAATGCATTCTTCTTCTGCACCATTAAAAAATCATATTCACTATAAACACCATTCTAATTTATGTCAATAGAGAAGCTTTTTGGAAGTGGGCTTGGGCAGGGAGCTAGGTTTAATGTGTCGCCTCTGCTCGTATAGAATTTTCATTTTTAGGGTTACATAACTTCGAACTCACTGTTTATAACCAGTATAACTGGGCATCCCACCTGCTTTACAGGAGAAACAGGTGGTTTAGCCTAAGAGTGGCGGATTATCAGGTGTTTACCTGTTTGCAGGTAGCCAATAAGGTTGTCAAAAAAGGAAAAGGGTGGGGCAGTGAAAAATGCTAAACGATTGCTAAACAAGACATGGCGTCCCTGGGGCGATTCGAACGCCCGACCAACTGCTTAGAAGGCAGTCGCTCTGTCCAACTGAGCTACAGGGACATGCTGAGTTACACGTAAATTCTACGATAAAATAGATACCAAAACAAGTAATTAAAATTGCTGGGAACTTACCAGCGCCACATACCGATTATTGCACCGATACACAGAGCTAAACCTGCAATAATTGCTCCCGTCCAGCCCAGAAGTGATAGGCAAGTGACAATCACCCCGGCGATAATTACACCCATTAAAATTGAGAAAAAGGCTCGTTTAAAAGAAAATCCCAGGATAGTCGCGGCAATGGCACCCGTCCAAGCGCCGGTGAAGGGAAGCGGAATACCGACGAAAACCGCCAGACCGATATGTTCGTACTTCTGAATCATCCCAGATCTCTGCCAGGTGCGATCGAATATCCAGTCGACGAATCTACGTGTGTACTTCATCTTTTTCATTATCCTGATTGCGCCATTAAGAAAGAGAAGGATGAAAGGAATAGGGAGCATGTTGCCGATTATGGCGAGCAACAGAGCGTAGTACCAGGGGAAGCCAAACACATTAATTGCTACCGGAATAGCCGCTCGGAGCTCGAAGATCGGAAGTGAGGAAATTAATAATACAATGAGCTCGTGAGCAATTTTTAAACCGAGGATCTCTTCGAGTGACATTTAGGTTGAGTGTAGCAGATGTAATTTGATACCGTCAATAAATAGAATGTTGTGGTACTATTTGCATTTGGTTAAAAATGCTTTCATAATCATTGCTTTCCGGTTGAACAAGCTTCGGACTGCATCACAACGACCCTCACCCCCGTATCATCCCGTATCAAGTACGGGACAAGCGTACGGGACAAGCGTACGGGGCAGGCTCTGCCCTCTCCCTTGCCTATGGAGAGGGAGATTTTACGAGCTGAAGGGCGCAGCCCTTCAGCTTCTGGAACTTCTACCCTGTCACAACCAGATTACAGCTTGCCGAAGTGGCAACAATCAAAACCGAGTAGAACTAATCCCGATACTTCCCGATGGAGAAAACGCCCAGTCAACAATTGAGCTATACTAGTAGTGAATTAGTGAATGCTGCGCTTGTCCTATTGACAATCGAGCGTGGGGATTGTTACGATTAGGTCAATCGACATAATGGCTAAAATACTGGATAGCATTGAAAATCCGGGCGACCTGAAGCAGCTAACAATGACCGAGCTCGATCTGCTAGCATCAGAGATAAGGGATGAGCTTGTATCTGTTGTTTCAGCCAATGGCGGCCATCTTGCTCCTAACCTGGGTGTCGTCGAACTGACCATTGCACTACACCGGGTATTTGAAAGCCCGCGGGATAAAATTATCTGGGACGTGGGGCATCAAGCCTACGCCCATAAACTACTCACCGGGCGGCGCAAAGAGTTCTCTACTTTACGACAATTTGGCGGTCTTTCCGGATTCACTTCACGAGCAGAAAGCGTACACGACCCCTTTGGCGCCGGTCATGCAAGCACCTCTATATCTGCTGCTTTAGGAATAGCAGTTGCCCGTGATCTCGCCGGCGATGATTACGAAGTGATAGCGGTGATTGGCGACGGTGCGATTACAGGTGGGATGGCGCTCGAAGGTCTTAACCAGGCGGGTCACATTGGCACCCACTTGATCGTGGTTTTAAATGATAATGATATGTCTATATCGCCAACAGTCGGCGCTCTCGCACGGCTTCTGGATAAAATACGTTTCGACCACCGATTTCTCATTGGAAAGCAAAAAAGCGAGCGCGTGGTTACGCGGCTACCTCTTGGTAAAAAATTCTGGAGAGCCGCGCTCACCATAGAATCGAAAATAAAAGACGTTATTAAGCCCACTACTTTGTGGGAAGACCTCGGATTCTCCTACATGGGACCGGTTGACGGCCATAATATCGCGCGTATGGAAAGCGCTTTCAGGCGCGCCCGCGCCTACCGCTCCAAACCGATCCTTGTACATGTTGTGACAACCAAGGGAAAAGGATATCCGGCTGCGGAAGGCGATGCAGTTTATTTTCACGGTATACCAGCCAAGGGCGGCGGTAAGAAAGCTATCCCCACCTACAGCGATGTCTTTGCGATGACAACTCTTAAACTCGCGCGTGAAAATCCTAAGATCATTATAATCACCCCTGCTATGCCTGAAGGTAATTCGCTCAATATCGTCCAGGCTGAACTTCCCAATCGGGTCATTGATGTTGGGATTTGCGAACAGCACGCCGTAACCTTTGCGGCGGGACTGGCAACCCAGGGCTATGTCCCGATAGTTGCCATATATTCGACTTTCCTGCAAAGGTCCTTCGACCAGATAATACATGACGTCTGTTTACAGGAATTACCTGTTATATTCGCCATCGACCGTGGAGGTATCGTTGGCGACGATGGTAAAACGCATCAGGGAGCTTTCGATCTTTCCTATCTTTCTCTGATTCCTAATCTGGTTGTCTCTTCTCCTAAAGACGAGAATGAACTGCAGCATTTGCTTTATACGGCAACTTTTACAGGTAAACCAATGGCAATTCGTTATCCCCGAAGCGCCGGCATAGGAGTACCCATGGACAACGAGTTCCACGAAATTCCGATCGGCAAAGGAGAAATTCTACGACGCGGCGAAGACGTCGCTATTATTGCTATCGGAGCAACGGTTGCCCCCGCGATGGAAGCAGCCTATGAGGCTGAGAAACGTGGGATTCAAGCTGCGGTTGTAAATGCTCGTTTTGTTAAGCCATTAGATTCCGAGTTGATATTGGAGATTGCGAATCAGACTAAACGCCTGATTACGGTTGAAGAAAATACCTTACAAGGTGGATTCGGCAGCCATGTCTCCGACTTGATAAAACAGTCAGGTATGCCTGATATCCAGGTTAAAAGCGTTGGTTTGCCAGACAAATTCATCGAACATGGCTCACAGAGTTTTCTGCGCTCTAAATATGGGCTTGATGCCAACGGCATTTTAAAACAGGTTATGGCTTTCTTCCCTGTATGTGATAAAGCGACCATCACCCGGGTTCGTTGAAACACGGTTGTTAACTTAGAAATCGTGCTCAATAAATAAAACGTTGTGGGGATGATTGATGGAAAAAAAGAGCGTCCGGGATGTCGATGTCAAGGGGAAAAGAGTCCTGGTAAGAGTCGATTTCAATGTCCCCTTTGACGAAAAGACAGGCGAGATTACTGACGCCAGCCGCATCAAGGCAAGCTTACCGACCATCCGGTATCTCGTCGATCACCAGGCAAAGGTTATCCTTTGTTCTCATCTTGGCAGACCGGATGGCAAGCCGGTAAGCAAATTTAGTTTGAAACAAGTCGTGGCAAAAGCGTCTGAAATTATAGGTAAAGCGGTGGGATTTGCCAGCGACTGCATAGGCCCCGAAGCCGAGCGGGCAGTTAAAGCGATGAAAAACGGCGACATCCTTTTACTGGAAAATGTGCGTTTTCATATGGAAGAGGAGAAAAACGATCCTGATTTTGCCCGGGCACTTTCCAAACTGGCTGACATTTTTGTCCAGGATGCCTTTGGCACAGCCCACCGGAAACACGCTTCGATTGTCGGCATTACGAGATACATGCCTGCCGTTGCAGGTCTTTTACTGGAAAAGGAAATTATCACGCTCGGCGGTTTGATAACAAATCCAGACCACCCGTTCGGCGCTCTACTTGGCGGCGCAAAAGTAAGCGATAAAATAGCTCTGATGGAAAATATTCTCGATAAAGTAGATGTTTTACTGGTGGGTGGTGGCATGGCAGCCACTTTCTTAAAAGCCAAGGGATATGAAATAGGACAATCATTATTTGAAGACGATCGAGTAGAAACTACCAGAACGCTGGTAAGCAAAGCCGCTGCCAGGAACACCAGGCTCGTTTTACCGGTTGATGTCGTCGTTACCAACGAAGCGAGCGAAAAGGGGTCAAGGCAGATTGTGCCAGTTGACAAAATTCCAAAAGACCAAAAACTTGTTGATATCGGACCGAAAACGATCGAAACATTTAAAGCAGAGCTCGAAAAATGTTGCACGGTATTCTGGAATGGACCGATGGGCATTTACGAAATCGCACAATTCGCCCAGGGTACTGAAACAATGGTAAAATTGTTGGCTGGTCTGAAAGCATCGACCATAATCGGCGGCGGGTCGACGGCTGAGATTGTTACCAACATGGGACTGGCAGGGAAAATGACCTTCGTCTCTACCGGCGGCGGCGCTTCCATGAGCTTTCTAAGCGGTGAGAAACTGCCTGGCGTTGAATCTCTTTTAAATAAATAAGTGGCGCGTCATTAGATGACAAAACAAGATTTAATTAAGTCGCTGGCACGCTCGACTCCGAGCCGGATTATTTTACTGGTCATCGATGGATTAGGCGGTTTACCCCATCCTCAGACCGGTAAGACAGAGCTTGAATCTGCGGATATTCCCAATCTCGATGCGTTAGTGAAGTCAGGAGTCTGTGGATTGAGCTTGCCTGTGGGCGTTGGCATTACCCCGGGGAGTGCTCCCGGTCACACGGCTCTATTCGGTTATGACCCGCTGACCGTGAGTATAGGGCGGGGAGTGCTCGAGGCGGTAGGTATCGATTTTCCTGTAAAACGAGGCGATGTCCTGGCACGCGGTAATTTTTGCACAGTTGACAAAAAAGGCAATATCACAGACCGCCGAGCCGGGCGAATACCGACTGAACTGAATGCTAGCCTTTGTCCGTTATTGGAGATGACAATCGATGATGTAAAAATACTTACCGCTCCCGTCAGGGAACACCGATTTGTGATTGCTTTCCGTGGTAAAGGTTTGTCGCCGCAGGTCACCGAATCAGATCCGCAGCTGGAAGGTATGCCTCCAAATCCCGTGAAAGCTCTTTCGCCCGGGGCTTCTAAAATGGCAAGGATCGCCAATCAATTCGCGGAGAAAGCCGCGGCAATTTTGAAAGACAAGAAGCCGGCAAATATGGTATTAATGCGCGGTTTTTCACAGACTCCTCATCTGCCGAGCATGAAGGAAATATATCAGCTAAAGGCTGCTGCGATTGCTACATACCCGATGTACCGAGGACTGGCGAGACTGGTGGGTATGGACGTACTGCCAGCCGGTATTACGATCGAGGAAGAGGTTGCAGCCCTTAAGAAAAACTATAAAAAACATGATTTCTTTTTCATACATTATAAAAAAACAGATGCTGCGGGCGAAGACGGTGATTTTGACCGTAAGGTCAAGGCATTAGAGGAAATCGATAGACTCATCCCCGATATAATGAGTCTGAAACCGGATGTAGTGGTGGTAACCGGCGATCATTCTACACCGGCATTCATGAAAGCACACAGCTGGCACCCGGTTCCGACGATTTTGTACTCAAAATACTGCCGCTGCGATGATGTCAGCGAATTTTCTGAAAGAGCTTGTCTAAAAGGTGGATTGGGCATTTTCCCGGCAACGGATATTATGCCGCTAGCGATGGCAAACGCCTTGAAGCTAAACAAATACGGCGCCTAAATTCTTTCTGTATTAATTTGCCCTGCCGTTTTCACCGATCTTAGTGCCATGAAATGTGGCTCATGTCGTCTCAGAGAAATGGTCGATATTTTACCTGTACATGTTATACTGAATTTATTGTGCTTATGAATACATTAATCTTCCAAATAAACAAGCTGTTTAAACGTTTTCCGCCTGGTGTCTGGTTGATGATGGTAGTCGACTTGTTTGTTACAATCGGCTTTTCCATTGCACTCCCTTTCCTGGCACTATATCTGTATGATGAACGCGACCTTCCCATGAGCCTGGTTGGGACCATCTTTCTCGTCAGCGGGCTGTGTACTGCTGGCACGAACATGCTCGGTGGAATGCTGTCCGACCGCTTCGGACGACGGCGCCTATTTATTATAATAACGACTGTTAGTATCTTCGCTTACGGTGCGCTTGGTTTTTTAATTGGAATTTCTGCGCCGGTTTGGGCTATTGCGGTGATGTACATTGCCGCGCGAAGTATTCTCGGCACGATTAATCCCACGGTCATGGCAATTATCGCCGACCTATCGCCGAGCGACCGCCTTACTGAAATATATGCATTTGTGAGAGTCGGTGGTAACGTTGGATTTGCGTTAGGTCCGGCTCTTGGCGGATACCTGATGCCGATATTGACCTATGGATGGCTTTTAAGTATTTCGGCATTCACGTGCCTTATCGTCGCTTTATTAATTATATTTTTTCTGCATGAATCGTACGAAGGCGGTGGTGAAAAGGTCGATTTAAAAAGTACGCTGGCTGTCGCTAAAGACCGTTCCTTCCTGGTGTTTATTACTTTTTCTTTGTTGCTAATTCTGTCGGTGGCGCACCTGGGCAGTACGTTATCAGTATTTGCCGTCGACCGGATGAACTTTACTACTGCACAATACGGGCTCCTTTTAACCACAAATGGAATAATGGTAGCCGTGACTCAATATCCCGTCGCTTATATTGTTAATAAATTTTCGAAGTCTGTAGGACTGATTGCCGGCAGCCTGTTCTATACTCTGGGATATTTTACACTGGGCTTTATTGAAAACTACGGTTGGGCAATCATATCTATGATCATTATAACGACGGGAGAGGTTGTTTTCTCGCCAATATCATCAGCGGTAGTTGCTCAATCTGCGCCGCAAGACAAACGCGGGCGCTACATGGGTTTTTTTGCTCTTTCGCAGACGATCGGCTTTTCGTTATCGCCGCTTTTTGGAGGAGTGCTTCTTGATATTTTCCCAACAAATAACATTGCACTCTGGGGAATTATAGCTTCGGTCGGATTAGTTGCCGCGATCGGCTTCTGGCAATGGGGAAAGATGAAGCAAACGGTTGGAGTAGATACAATACGCGTTTGATATAAAATAAATGAGCCCGATTAAACATCTAGCCTAATCGGGCTCTCCACCGCAACCCACCTCACACCCCTTGGTCTTTCAACCAATAATAGTGTATTATGATATTTCCCTTAGAGATGTAACTGAAGTTACAACAAAGATGTACTTTTAGGGTATCGCCCCTAATGGTCTCCGGTGTTATAATTGTGTCAGACCGATATGGGAGGCAGTTATGCATCCCGCATTGCTTTATGAGAAACTCCCAGATTCAAGAGTGCAGTGCCGTACCTGCCAGTGGTATTGCAAGATTAATCCTGGCAAGTCCGGGGTCTGCCGTATGTATAGGAACCAGCACGGCTCGCTT